>Ga0307511_10002931_pt1 | contig 17673 bp, 21 predicted proteins | sample 13_EM_MG_FD_200266 | JGI IMG/M metagenome (GOLD analysis project Ga0307511, IMG submission 200266) | Populus trichocarpa ectomycorrhiza microbial communities from riparian zone in the Pacific Northwest, United States - 13_EM | ecosystem: Host-associated > Plants > Roots > Unclassified | place... | reverse complement strand
AAGCGGTGTCGAGGCGAGCGAGGAAGCATCAATTTCTCCAGCAGTGAGCCAACTGCTGAGACACCGGAAGATCTCCGCCTGCACAACCATGGTAACACCTGCGAACCAATCGTTCAACACGTGGAGTGGGCACACGGGCCATATATGCGCACCTTGAGCTGTGATATACAGCGTAAGGACATCTAAAATCGCCTGGCTATTTGCGGTCAGGATGCTCGCGGCCCTCGCTTTGTACTCGTCGTCCTATACGTCAGGAAGAAGTTGACAGTAGCCCAGAGAAGCGTCAATCAACAATCCACCAAAGCAACCTGATCGTTGGGGAGAGACCAAAGACTAACCGTAATTGGGATCCTGAAATTCCCGTTGACCTCTTCAGGGAGCACAGTCAAAAACTGCAACAGGGCCGGTACGCTCGCAGGGTTCCGTCCAAAAGTTTCAATCATGTCCTGAACGCAATTCCCCCACGATGGCAGCTGCAATGCCAAGCCTGACAGCGCCAAACAAAGCTGTACGATGATCGTCCTCGGCCCGGCATGGTACAAATCCAGCGCCCCTATGAGGGTCGTTCGCAACGCAGTGAGGTGTTCTGGAGCGACTTGGTTCAAATCATACGTGATCTATCGGCCGAAAGGGGAGGCAACAAAGGGCAAGAGTGAGCTCGATCTGAGATTTGGAGTGGCGTTTTGCATTCACCTTCGTCCTGAAAGTTTGAGCAGCGAACAGTTTTGCGGCGGGTGTTGATTCGGGTGCTGTGAGTAGATCGTTACATATCGACCAGGCATTGGACTGGCGAGAATCAGAACAAACAGATAAGAGGGTGTCGTTAGACCGTTGGACGTCAGGTGGTACACAAGGAGAAAGTCGTATTTACGGAATGCTGGAAATCCTGGAGCCAACGATTGGCCCTCTCGAGCTGGTCCTTGTCTGGGGTGCGGCTGAAGACGGCAAGAGCCTCCTTGACTGCTTGCAGGTCGGCCATATCGTCGTTGTGTCAAGGAGAGTGAGAGATCTTTAGTAACTTTGGTGATCAGGCGCCAAAGTTTGTTTATCACCACGTGAGTCTGGTATCAAAGTAGTGGCATCGGGGATAGGCTAGAGCCAAGTAAGGAGGGCGAGCCGTTGACGTTTGACGGCGGCACTCCAGTAGAAAGGGAAAAGGCCATAGAAGAGCGAATAAAATGCGAGAAGTAAAGGAAAATCCGACTAAACGAGCGATTTGGAGGGTTGGGGTCACGGAGGGACAAAGGTACGATATATGAAACTAAATGAGAGATGAGAGGGGGAGGAAATAAACAGGTCGGTCGCTAAGGAAGCATAAAATCCTAACCAACAGTGTCCATCGCGGGGCGAACGGATTAGGTGCGGAGGAAGCCCTTCTTCCTTCCCGTCTGCTGCAATTCGTCAGCCAGAGGTCGTAAAAATAGAGTGGAAAGACCTACGCTTGATTTGCCCTCTGGGGTCAATGGCCTGCCGCTCTCGATTCTCCTCCTCTTCTCTTCCAGGTCTGCCCTCTGCTTGTCAAGGGCCTCCTTCATCTCCTTGTGACGAGCATATAATTCCTCCTCCGACTGCTTCAACTTGGCCTCCTTCTCAGCGACCTTTTGCTGGAACACCATTTTCATCTCTGCCTCCATCTTGGCAAGTTTGGCCTCGTGCATGACTCGCTCTTCGTGGTTCCTGACGGCAGGGTTGACCTCCTTGAAAACGGTGGAGTCCTGAACAACGCCCATGCTCAAGAGTTTCTCCGTCCGCCAATTCTCGTAAAGGACGTCGTTGGTGTACTCCCTGAGCTCCTCCATGTACGTGCGGATGAGCATCTGGCGGAGCTTGACGAAGTCACAGTGCTCCTCATTGTCGACCTCAACAACACCCCAGGGATAGGCACGACCACGAACTTGGCGACCGTCAGGGGTCGTCACAATCTGGTCTGAACCAACAACAGCAAAGGGGATCTTGCTGGCAATCTCCTCGGCCTCGGCTAGCGATTCCTCGTCCTCGTTCTCGTACGTGGGGGCCTGGAAGATGTGAATCTTGTGCAAGGCAATATCGGCGAGGACCTGGTAAAAAAATTTTAGCGTGCTTGCCTCGAAGCAAACGCGAGGCAACGAACCCGGGTCTTGAAGTCGGCAATTTCCTCATCGGTCATCGTATCAGCTTTGGCGATTACTGGAATGAGGTTGACGCGCGTGTGCAGACGAGACATGAACTCAATATCGATGGGCCGGAGACTTGGCGGAGAATTAATAAATATGAAACAAGGTGATATCGCGGAAACTCACGAATGGCCCGTCGGTTGAATGAAGTATAGGCAGGCGTGGACGCGGTTGTCGATGACTTTTTGACGGTTGACCTTGTTCTCGTGGTCCAAATACTGGTCAAATCGGGACTCGATATCCTCAACAATTGGTCGCCAACTAGGGATGTGTCAGAATGTGGATAGAAGGGGGAAGAGCGAAACACCAACCTCTCATCATTGTTCACGAAATCACCGAAACCCGGGGTATCAACAACGGTCAGACGGAGACGAACACCATTTTCCTCAATGTCTGTTACCTCGGAATCAATAACCACGCGTTGGGCCGCGTTATTCGCATAGAAAACGAACCTGCACTGATGCTCTCGATGGCAACGGTCTTGGGCCTTTCAGCACTAGGTGGGAGGGGCTCCTTGGGCTGGTAGAGTTTCGTGTTGAAGAGGGTGTTAACGAGTGTCGATTTTCCCAGACCGGATTCACCTGGAGGCGTCAAAGACAACAACGTCACGACCCTTTTCTGACACGACGAGCAGATGATGCTGGGGACTTACCGACAACCATGGCAGTGAATTGGAAGCCCTTTCTTACGCTCTTCCTGTGGACCTGGTTGGGAAGGTTGGAGAAACCGACGAAGCCCATGAGTTTCTTGCGAATCACTGGGGACGCGGCGGCGTTTTGGGAGGGGACGAGAGAGGGATTGGAGGTGTTAGCGTAGCCATTTTGGGAGAGGGCGTCGCCGGTGCGGCTGGAATAGTCGGACATCTTTCAGAGGGAGCGTGGGCGAAGAGATGACGACGGGGAACGCGAGGAGGAGGAAACGGAACGACTGAGTTTGTCGCCGGTTGTTGTCCAGTTGAGACGACAGCTCGGACTCAGACCCGGGTGTTTGCTTCTGTTTGCGTCTGGTGGCTGAACAACACAACAGCGGTTTCCATTATTCTACGAAAATACCTAAAAATATTCGATAGCTAGCTACGACGACGGGTATGTATATGATAACGGTACGATAAGGACAGAGCGGGGAGTAAACATAGGTGGGACATGGGGGAAGAAACGCGGGGCACAAGAAGCTAAGGGGAGCACAGGTCCATGTTAATGTACATATCAAACAGCTTGTCCTCCTCCTCCTTCACGAGGACGGGTTCTGGCTCCGGCAGCGGTGGGGGTGGTGTCACCATGTTCAAGTCTGAGAGCGAGTCAGAGTCGTAACATGATGAACACTCGGAGAGATCATCTGTGAGTGATGGTGTGGGCGACGAGTCACGGATCCCGAGGACTTGCCGGCGGGAAAGCCAACTGTCAGACGATCTGACGGTCCCCTCCTCCGTCCAAAACACATTATCCTTCATGAAAGTTCGCCACCCAACCGGTGGGCGGTGGTGGTCGACCGAATCTGGGTCGAGTTGAGGCGACTGCCTACGGGTCTTTTTGTTCTTCCGTTGCGCCTTTCGCAAGGCACCGGCAGCGTTTGCCAATTTTTGATTGCGACTACGAGCGAGGGAGTTGATCAGCGCCAAGCGAGCGTCCGAAGACTCGACAAGTCGCATTGTGGGTCTAGAATGTCGTTGGGGTGGACGTGGGGGGTGATTTTGGGGAGCGCTGGGCTGTTTTGTGAAAGAAAGAGCGATGAGCTGGTGGGGGTGGTACGAATGTCAACAAGAACGACTCACGGAGATTTTTAAAGGAGGTGGGAGTGGCTGGAGTCACGGTTTGGTCTGAAAAAGACTACAGACGGTGCCAGCAGCATTCAAAATGGCGGGGCTGGCCGGCCAAAGGGAGAAAGGTGTATGACCGTTTCTGACACGAACGGTGGCTTTGTTTGCCTAACCGCTAATGAGACAAGCGGCGGGCGGACTTGGGATCATCAAGTCATCAGATCGCCGTCAAAGTGGTCGGAAGCAATAGCGCAATCAGCCCATGGCATCCTCCGCAACCGAACCGAGTGCCAAAACTCGCTTGAAACGCGGCCAGGTCCCCGTCGGCGACGGACCGTACGCACAGGAGACAGAGATACAGGAGAGGGCTGCAATCCGTATCCAGAGGGTGTGGAGGGAAAAGTCGAGGGGCAAGTTCCTCAGTCCAGACTCTCGGTGGCTCGACGTCTCGCTGCACGCCAGATTACGGGTAAGGTGTCGCGAAATTCTATTCCTTATCAAACTGAAACACGAAAATAAACTACAGGTCGAGAGGGATGATGCGGCCGCTGGAAAAAACGATCCCCCGTCGAGGTGGAGGAGAGCCGCCTTCCTTGCCAGCCGTCTTCGTGACGGCAACAGGCAATTTCAACACGCTGGCGTCTCCGGAGAGGAAGGTGCAATCAGAAAAGAACTAGAAACACAGCACTGGTTGGAATTGATTGACGGGTAGCTACCCTTCCCTTGAATGCTATTGTACGGAAGGCTGAAGGCTGGCAGGAAACACCGTTATGGCTCGAATCGTTGAGTGCGCTCCTACAACCTCGCAGCCTGGACGACGCTTACGCACACCTGTAGTTAAGGTTCGCGTGCTGATGAAACCCGGGGATACTTGGAGTGCGACTGATCCGCGCGCAGCACTATCACCGTCGGTGGCAGACGGAGGACACACTGGAGAATTTTTTTCAATGGTGCCACTTCTTGTTTATGTTATCTTCCGTGCTGGGATAACTGACTCTCACCAGGCTCGACCACGGAGGCGGAAAGGACCTATCACTCCCCGAATGTCCGCGCGAACAGCTCGAGAAAGAGGTACGGTCCTTATCATCCCTGTCACGCGCGACGTTGACGAGTTCACCGCTGGACCCCACCGACATAGAGGATTATGTGAGCGAGATCCGAGACCCATGTCGTTTCACCTGGTTTGATGCAACTGTCATAGATACCTCTCCCCAGAGCAACGTGGGTCATAACCCGTCCGGCTTTGGAGCTGTACATTCTCACACCTCGGAGCAGGACTAAATTATCTCGTCAAGATTGACGCTGAAGGGAAACTCCGCTGGGGGCGAACGGGTCAACTGGTCGACACCGGCGCAGGAAGTTGGAAGGACGCTGGCCGTGGCCAAGGAATCGTTCAAGAAGAGAATCCTTGCCGGACAGACCTGCGTCTGAGGACAAGTTTTGGTTCTTCTGGTTCCATTCCGTCGATAACCGTAGCGCCCGGTGAACCGTCGGGTAGTTCTGAGACTACCACGCACCAGGCCTCTGATACCAAGTCGGGTGACTGGCAGCGGAGGGTAGTCAAGAACAATCTCACCCTCAAGGGGGTGATGGACAAGTTGCTGAAGAAGTCGGTCAAGAGAATTACCTGGATATACGTTGCGGTGCGTAGCCAGGCGACAGTTCCGTTCGAGCCTTGACAGTGACCTTCCTCACTTCTGAAGGACAAAAATTGTAAGACAACCAGCTGCATGTTCGTCGGAATCTCTAACCGCTGCCCAGTCAACATTTTCATTGGGATAAAAGGTGGGCAACAGCCAACAATCACCACAGAGCGCCTTCCTTACACGGTGGCGTCAGATACGGGGACCTTCCAGCACTCTTCGTTCCTGGGTGGTGGACTCGTCAGCTCCGCGGGTTTGATCAGCGTTAAACAGGGAGTGATCCATACACTATCTCCTCTCTCCGGCCACTACAGGTAAGCTTTCCCTCCGCGGAGGCCGTATGCCACCAACGCTCTTTCCCCCCTAGAACATCCATTGACGTCAGTCACTGGCTGAACCGGAAACCCTCTGTTCAACTCACATCTCCTCACATCTACAGAACTTCCACCACTTCTGCAACGCCTTGAACGAACGCGGCGTCGATATGCACAAGGTCAGGTACGGCAAGGCTGAAGCTGCCTTCTGGGGTGTCAAGCACTTAAACAAGGCTAAAAAGAAAGAAGCCTCTGTGACCCAGAAAGGTAAGGACATCGCAAAGAAGGCTGCTGACAAAACAGCCTCAGTCTTCAATCCGAGCGAGGACGACAGCCTCCGCAAGTGGAAGCGGGAGGTGATATTTGGGAAGGGTGGTCCAAGTTGACTGCCAATGAACTCCTTGTCTGCCACTCGCCGCTCATACATTACAACGCGATATGGTGATACGCATTCCTGATTGTACTATACAGTGGGGGCACTATTGCGTAGACTCTGGCCCCCAAGATTGTGTTCGTAGCGTAATTTGCTCATGCTCGCTCCCATTTGCCCTCCACGTTGGAGACACCGACCGGTTGCGCTGACTTGAAACGCCGTCAGCCAACCACATTCTCGAAACTGAGCGAGTGGATGGTGAACGGCTAACCTTCTCGTCGTAATCTGTCCAATCACCTTCGCTGAAGTCGACGTCGTCGAACTTGGTTCCCGATTCAGTACCAACGCACTCCCATGTACCCTACAGCCAGAAGGATTAAACAGGCATCAGCCTGTGAAGATACTGTGCGCAGCGATCGACGAACCTTCGGATCGAATTCCATGAACTCTAGGTTCCTGCAATCCAGGGCCACGAACGGCGCGAACTGCCCGTTCTCCGCAGAGTACGGTATTGTCGGGAAAGATGGCTCGAACCTGGCACTCGCTTCGCGCTTACAAGTGCCGCATTTCCACACAAAGTTGGCCATACCACCTCGACCACCCGCAACTTCATATTCGTCCTGGCGGTTGATCCCAATCGTCTTTGGGTGAATATCATTACATTGTGTGCATTTGACCTAGAGGAGTGTGAGGTATGAGCAGAGCACAACAGGACGTTGCGGAGGAATGCGAACTTTGAAGAAGTATTCAAAGTCTTCTGTGGGTCGGAGCTTGGTAACGTTCTCGAGCTCTGCTTTGATCGATAACAGTAGCCTCTAATGAATCAGACCTAAATTCTTCAGCTTGGTTGGTAATCAGGGCCACGGCACTCACGACCATGGTTGTTTTGAGGGGTGAAGGTGAACGTGGAACAGTCGTGGAGGTGGCGTGAAGCGGCTGAGTGATCGATTGTGAGCAAGCTTCGGAAACGGCGGGCCCGGTGCGTGACTCGGCGTAACGTTCTGGCCTTTCCACTTCCCGCTAATTTCCAAGGCGTGCACGCACACTCAACCCGTCATGGCCTCCGCTGCTCTACGGTGTCGGCCCTATCTGGCCACTGCAACCTCCACGGCGAGGCGTTCATTCCATTCGTCCGGCGTGGTCATGGCCCGCAGGGATAACAAGGAAACTACGAGGGCACGTCAGGTCCCATTCAACCTCATGGAACTAGAACCCCCCGAAACAGAAGACGACACGACCGTGGCCGGTCATATCGTGCTCAGGCAGCAACGCCAATTGCTCTACCACATGCGGCTGATCGAACATGAAATGCCAAAACTCGTTGGTGAGTCCACGGAACGCATACATTCGAGCGGCTCCCAGTAGTTCTGGCTAAACTTGGAATGTGTGCTCAGCTTTTAGGAAACCTTTCGTTCCACCTACACCCGATACCCCCGTCGTTGTCCGCTCGATATCCTACGGAGGTGAAGAGCACCCAGTGACAGTAAAACGCGTGATCGTAACTCCCGTCGCGCACCTCCCTCTCAAAGACGATGCGGCGAGACACAGTCTCAAACTCATCGCCGGAGCCCGATGGACGCCTGCCCCACCACGAGATTCTGGTATTGGAAGCAACGAACCGGGAGGGGAACATGGCTACGTAAAGATTTCTTGCGAGGATTTCCCAAGGCCAGCCATGAACCTCAAGTGGGCCAGTGACGCCCTCGATAGGCTCGTCGAAGAAGCCAACGTACGCCTGCATTTACCTCTTTCCCTGAGAACGTCCTAACACACTTGCTTGAATAGAATTTTGCTGGTTCTCTATCGGACATCCCAGTAGACACCCGGCACGTTTCTTCAAAGGCCAGAAAAGCGAGGAGTGGCGAACACCTCCGTATTCGCCCAGGGAAACGAGTCACGATTCGCGACTTCCCCCAAGAGTGGTTGCCAGATCCTACTCCGCAAACCTCCGTCCCAACCCCACCCTAGTGTTCATCCATTATTGCCACTAAATTTAGTAACCATATAATCCACGTTCGCTTCCCTCAGGCTCACGCGGGCTCAAGGTCGAGTTGGGAGGTAGAGTAGAGTGGAGCAAGCACCATCAAGGTAGATCCATTAAAGCGACTACAAAGGCATACAAGTGCGAAGCGAGGGCGGACGTGTACTAAACAAGGGACTTGGCTGTGTGAATGTGTGCGTAGCAAGAATTGACAAATGCGTGACAGAAAAGGACGTGGAAAACTCGTAAGAAAGAAGGGGGGCAAAGATTATCGCCTATGGGTGCGTGTCGAAAGAAATGAGAGGACCGGAGTCAGATGAAAAGGATGGATGGTTGGGACGGGTGGGTGATGTGAATGCGTGTGGCAAAGAGAAAAGAGCTATGCAGATAGAACTGGAAGGGTGGTGCGTCGACAAGGGAGGATGAATCGTAACAGAATGAGGTAAGGGCCGGCTGAACCTGGGAACAATGATACAATGTCCATGTTGCTTGCTTCATTGGAAGCCATTAAATTCCCAACCGGGGGGAAGTACGAGGTATTGATGTTGCCGCAGTTCTCCAGCAGTTGGCCGTTCGTCGGGGTTCATAGCGAAGCAACGTTTTCGAAGATCGTCCGCCTGAGGGGACAAGTCAACATCCTCTGGCAATGGAGGGCCGACTTTTGTTTGGTAGAGCTGAGGAAGGGAGTTCAGAGATGACGATCCAGACAGTTGGTTGGAGTGAATACATACCTGGAGGAGGACGGCGACAGCTTCTTGGCCACTCCATGGCCTCTCCCCAGTCCACATTTCGAACACAACACAGCCAACGCTCCAGATGTCGATCTTGGAGTTGTATCCCTTCTTCTTACTGTTGATGACTTCCGGTGCCATCCAAAAGACGGACCCCTGCATGGAAGTGTGGGCACCAATCATGTTGATGTCGTCCGTCCGCTTTGAGATTCCGAAATCCGTAATTTTACAAAGTCCCAGCTCCTCGACGAGGATGTTGTCTGCTTTTAGATCCTGGAATATACATCGTATCGACGTACGAACGGCAATAAATGGTGAAATCGACGTACTCGATGGATGATTCCCTTGGCATGCAGGTAGTCCAGACCGTCGAGGATTTGAGCAGTGAACGACTTGGTCACATTCTCGTTGAACCGACCGCTTTTTCTCAAGATGCTGGCAATCGAACCACCCGGAACGTATTCGAGGAAGCTATAAAGTTTCCGTCAGAGGGATGTCAATGGTATGTAAAGACAAAAACCAACATGCTGAGGTATCTCGGCGTCTCCTCGAACCCGAGATATTGAACGACGTTCTGATGATCTAGATCTTTCAAAGTTTCACTCTCCAGCTTCAACGCTTCCACGACTGTCACCTGACGGCTGTCGTTCCTGTCGTTCTCCGTCCTCGGGATCTCGACCTGTTTGACGGCAATCATCTCACCAGTGGTGGCGTTCAACGCAACGTACACCTTGCCATACGTTCCCTTGCCGATAAGCTCTCCTCGAACCCATTTGAAGATCGCTGTCACATAATTGTCAGTCTGAATCGTCAAGATTGTGTCCCCAGAAACGTACGCTTTGGTTCCGAAGGAGACTCCGCTGGCGTCGAGAGAGCCGAAGATGCATTCTTGACCTGCTCCACGGTAACTTCCTCCACCTTACTTCCCCAAAGTTTTGTGCTCCGCTTCCTCAACATGTTTGCATTGTTCATTGATGTGATCCTCGAAGTACGATCCAGCTTCCGTTTGTGTTCATTGGCAACCACACGAATAGACTTCTTGTGCTTCCTCCTATCTGGGGTGGGGAACGGTTGAGCGGCCTCTGCGGATGTGGGTGATGTTCCACCGGAGCTGGCTTCAATCACAGGCTCATCCAAATCGTGTTCGGGGAAAAAGTCTCCGAGGCGATCGTACATTTCCTCGGCAGCCGGCCGGAAGTCTTCGTTGAACACACTGATCCGGTTGTTTGGATGTCCGCCGAATGTGCTCGATGGCTTTGTAGGTGGCTTCGGTGGCCTCCTGGATGGAGGAGGGTATTCGGGCGGCATGAACGGAGGGACCTGAGGTAACGGTCCAGATCCAGATGGCTTCTGTTGTTGGTGTTGAGGTGCCCCAGGATCCACAACCAAGCGTGGCAGACTCTTCCTGCGATCCGATTGGAGAGTCGTCTGCCACGTTCCAAGTGTGCTTCCGGTATTATCACTGATCGCCCACAGCGTTCCACCAGCATTGCTCCCGCTATCCGAATCATCATCGGACGGAGGTGGCTTCAGCGGGCCAGGGATGGGAAGAGAGGTGGAGGTAGGGGGTTGTGGAATAGGTTTGTGAACGGGAGGCTGAGCATGTGAAGCAGACATGGAAGACGGGGTCGGGGTTGCGGTCGGGGGGCCATCGGGTGAAGGGAGAGGATATGGTGGCAGTGGTAAAGGTGGCGGGAGTGCATATGAGTGAGGTTGGTGAATAGGGGTGGGCGCTGGTCGCTGAGGAAGTGGCTTGATATCAGGTCTCTCCTTCCTTGTTGGCATCACGGTAGATTCTGACGGAACCTGCATCGCGGTAGCATTGCCAGCGAAGTCACCCCACGGGTACCCCAGTCTGCTCTTCAATGTTGACTCGGTGCTACTTCCATCCACAGGGCTGGTGATACCCCCAGGGGAAGGTTCCGACGAAGCACTGTAACGAGGGCTGGAAGGCGTCGCGGGACTCGGCGGCTCACGTAGTACAGCATTTCCAATACCACGTTCGTACGCGGCCTCTGCAGCGCGATCATCGGAATTAGGCGTTGGGGGGACGATCTTTGGAATGATGCTGCTAAACCCTGTCTCGTGGTTGTATCGGTAACTGTGTGGGGAGAAAGTGGATGGAGGGGGGCGGGATTGGTTGTTCGAGTCTTGTTGGTTCCCTGATGGCTGAGACCGAGCAGACGTCTGTGGAGACGTACCAGTGTTTCCCATAGCGGAACGGGGTCTTGAATGTGGTTCATTAGACGGAGAGATCAGACCCAGTGAACTTGCAAGAGAGGTGCTCGGCGTCGCCGGGTTCCCGGCCACAGGCAGAGGTCGCGTGGTTGAGGAGACAGGCGAAACGAGGGGACCACGAGAGTCATATGATCGTGGCACAGGGTGCATGCCGTTAGGGTCAGGAAACTCTTGAGTAGTGCCAGACGTCGCTGGTCGCGTCATAGGGAGCGGTGGTGGAGGTCCACGCTTACCAGACTGCAACGGTTGGTTCTTGGCTGCCGCGGCACCGCGCAAGTCGCCCATGCTCCGGTTGCCACGGTAGGTGAGGGATGGTGACGTCGGCGACACCTTTGGTTCCGTCTTTCCACCAGGAGCAATCCAAGACATTGCCCAGTTGGTCGGGACAGGTGTGCCAACTGTTCGCCTGGAACTTCTTCCTTCGCTCGGTGTGTTCCGCGAATACTCACTATTACCCTGGCCACGCCGAGACGGAGGTGAGCGAGGGCCGTCATGTATAGTGGGTCGCTCCTTCTTGTAATCACTGTGGGGTATGTCTGATGGAACAACGGTCCAATGCTCGCTTCCTCCGGTCCCCCGGCTCTTGGGTTGTGGTCTCCTCTGAACCTGGGTTATAGTCTGGGTTGCGGTCTGGGTCCGTTGTTTCTCTCTTTCCTCAGCCTCCTGTTGTTGGGCTCTCCACTGCTGATCTACAAGTTCGAGCCTGGTTTCAGAACCTTCCAGCGCTCGTTCACGTTCTAGAGCCGCATCGGAGGAAGTAGTCTGCGGGTTACGTCGTGTAGACAACGTGTAGCTGTCTTCCATGAATGGAAATCTTGAATTCCCAGGTGACAGCGGCTGCGGAGGGAGTGACGGCAAGTGGATCTTTTCAATCCGAAGGGGAGCGGTCTCGGTGCGGCCCCTCTCGACGACGTTCGGAGGAGACTGCGGTCGTAAAGATGGCGGAACGTTTCTCTGTGTGGTCTTGTAAGAATTGGGCTTTATCGTGGCCCGATTAGGATCCCTCTCGGCGGCGTCGGCGTTGTCGTCCGAAACCGAGGCATCGTACCCCCCTCCACTCTCCTGAGGCATCCTCTCGCTGGCCGAAGATAAACTTCTCTGTGGAGAACCAGACCGGTGCTGTGAGCGCACAGGAGAGTACACCTCATTGCTGCGTGGGACGACGACAGGAGGCGGAATGGTGTAGAACTTTTGGGAGTAAGAAGGATCGAGTGGTGATTCATGGACGGCTGCGGAGGTATGAGAGACCATGAACTTAAGCGAAGCGTAGGCATCCCCATAATCTCGGCAGAGGTCGAACAGTTGTTCGTCGTTGAGTGCATCCCCGATGGCGAATGACCCCACCTCTGTACGGTAGATGGAGAAGTGAGCTTGACTTTCATCAGATATTTGCATCTTTCGATCGATCCGGTGTCAGTTCCCTAAAACATCTTGGCAACATGAATGCTGAACACGCACATCAGCGAAGATGCGCTCCCGAATGAATGCAGCATCTCTGGCTCCAGTAATATCAACCACCTTGAAGATGCCCGAATCAGCAGTCACGAAGATCCGCGCCTCGCCTAGGCATGACTGAGGTTTCTGGGCCTGGGGAGATGAGGTCCGATCGTGATGTACGGGGGACTGGACATGCAACGTCAGGAGGTCAGCGCAAGAGGTGGAAATGAATAGCGCGCACGGTTCCAGTCGTGGGTAGCGTGTTGTTGCCACTAGATTTCCGTCGGGCGTGGCTAAACGGGGCGGTGATTTTCTTGACGAAATTGTCTGTGCGCGAGATAAGAGCATTCTGAGAGTTATCGCGGTCGCTGCCCTGGGCGAGGTCGATTGAAGGAATGCTCTTTTGACCAGGTGTACTTGGCGGAGGGGTGGACTCAAGGGCGGGGGAACTTGTAGGAGTTGATGGAGATGAAAGGGTGCGATCTGAGTTATAACGTGTCTGGTACTTCTGCTTGAGATTGTCGGTGTTGATAGGGCTAGGTTGTGGCGGACTAGGTGCCGGCCTGTCTTGGTATTGAGAGGGAGCGTTTGGGAGGGGCGGTGGGTGGTAGAACGACGGGGTGGATGCGCCTGCACTTTCTTCGTTGGGGTTCGCGATGACATAGACTCTGCGAATCGGTTTAGTGGGACGCTTGCGACCAGGACCGGCGGGCAGTGGCTTTGGATCGTCCAACATGTCGTGGAGGTCGTACTGCGAAGAGGAAAGAGCCAGGAGGAAGGAACGACTTGTCGTCAAAGTCGCAAGTGAATCAGCAGTAGAGAGTCCCTAAGCGAGGCCGAAGCTGATTGATGACCGGCGAGATGATAAACCCCCGGTTGACGAGGGCGGAAACGACCGCGTAGTTGGAGGCACGACAACGGTCGTGGACAAGTGAGGGATCTGGACGGGCAGGTGTGGTCGTCGCCGAGGGAGGGTCACGCTCGGACCGCACAACCACTTGCGATTTAGACGCTACCCAGGCACCGCACCGTCTCGGCCACACGTGGTTGGTGAGACACCGCTGCCGAATTATCGACAGCACTAGGTATGATAATCGTACAAAATATGGTTACAGACATGTTTAGTACACCTAACATTCACCGCTGGCCAGAACCCTCCCCAAAGTCAACCTGGTGAGGCCCTCGGTCAGGAGGGAATAACATATGCAATCACCGCGTACACACCTTGGGAAAATCGGCTCGCTCCTCCTGTAGAACAATTACATGGTCAGTCCCCGCTCAAACGGCGGAAGCAGGTCCAGTAAGGCCGAGATCAACCCACAAGCATCGATTCCCCCCAACACAGCAGCTTTAGGAGTGCCACCAACTTAGATTCCTTGCCTTGACTAAAGCTCTCTAGTATCGCCGCATTCACCTCTCCCGCCGTCTTCATCCGCTGATTTGGTGACAAAAGCGATGAGATCGATTCAGGTGCGGATGCCGACGACTCAAAGGCCAGGAGCGCCATTGTGTTCTCTAACTCGGATAGGAACTCGGGATTCTCCTGGCCACGGGGCGCTAACTCTTCTTGGGCGAACTGTAAGGCCTCCGCGATCCTCCCTTGCCGGATGTATTCGATCAGCTTTTGTTGCTGAAGCCGAAAGTACAGGGCCGGGTTCGTATCCAAAATCTACGTAAGGGGGACCGATGAGTGAGAGGGAGGCTATCCAGCGGAAATGAAATCCAAAAAAATAATAATCATATTGAAGACTGAAGTTTTGGTGTTTAGTCTCATCACCGACCCGAAAGGGTCTGAGCGTGGTGCATGAAAAGGGTATAATCATTTCGCCCTTCTGGGCGAGGGGCAACCGAAGGAAAGGGCATACCTCTGGATTCAGGTCGTTTACTCGGGTGATCGCATCTTCAACGTCACCGCGCTGAAGGGCCTCCCGGATGTTCATTCTCCCTTCGATACTTTCAAAATCAACGGGCGGAGAAAGGCCAGCTTCTTGGCTGAATTCCTCTGCGGAGACCTTGTAACCCTCGATGACGAGGTAATCCATTATTAACCGATTGAGGTCACTAGTGGGGTTTATGTTAGCACTCGGAACACGACAACACGGCGAAAGTTGGCTAGGCGAGGCATCAGATAATACATGCAAAATTTTTAACTCATCAGGGGGTTCAGAGAGATTCCCAATGATAGTTTCTCATCTCTTGCCAACGGTAGGGGGGAGATGCTCACTTCTTCGTGACGTGAACCTCGTGCAGGCGGCGTTCCCACTCTTCCTTCCGGATTGGAACCTTCTGCGGCTGTTATGAGGGACCTCATAAGCAACGGGGTGGAGATGCCATGCTGGTCCTGCACTGACCATGGGCTCGCAAAGTTTTCGAGAAGCCGGAAGCTATAAACCGCCAAGGAGGAACGCGTATCACGTGGGTACAATCGCTTTAGGGCAGCACCCCGTCCACTTCGCGTACACGATTCCGTAAGATATCGATTAGAGGGAGTATTTACCGGTGTGGAATAGGAATGCAGTCACTGGGCTGAGTATGGATACATTTCATTCGTGTAAAAAACGTGGCATACAGCACTAAAAATATATTACAACCCCCTCATGGCGTTCGGGGGCTGGACCGCATTCAGTGTCCAGTACAGTATCCATAGAACATGGATGCATGGCGGCGATTAGCAATTCAACCGCGCCTTGCACCGACCAGACTAGCTCACAATGGGGACAAACACCGTCTATAGTGTGGTAAATGAATACGGACATGACAACACCTCAACGGACTGAAGGACGCACCGACTACACGCGGACGTTGACGCCAGATCTTATCACGTCCATGAAATCCTCTTTATCGAGTGCCACTGCGGCTTTGATTTCAGGACGGCGAATGGGGTTAGAGATGGGACGAAATGCTGACCCTCTTTCCCTCGGCCCAAGACGTTGTCTTTTTGTTTTCCCTTTTTCTTTGAGTTGCCCTTCTCAAAGCTTGGAGCGGGCAGCGAAGGTTTGCCAGACCCTCTCGACTTCTTCGATTCCTCTGTGGCTGTTGCGACAGCCGACTGTGATTGCTGAATCACATTAAATAGTTTTACCACTAATCAAGGTTGTCAATGTGGGATACCAACAAACTGAGACTTCTGGACCTACCTCCCCGCTGTGCAACCTTCCTCAATGCCCTTTCACTCTCGCCACCCCAACCACCTATCACGTCGGATATGTGACCCTTATCCTCCCTTTCCTTCTTTTCTATCCGCTGTGCCTTCTGTGCTTTGAGTTCCTGTTTTTCCTCGTTCCGTCTCCGAGCAGTAGAGGGTTTGAGCGATAGCGGAAGAGAAGACGGAGCATCCGTGCTCAGCAAGGCATTAAGAGTAGCACCAAAGCTCGAGGGATCCGTAGCACGCCGTTTGCGCTTCAGAGTTTTCTTCGACTTGCTCACTCTAGCAGCAGCAATCTCGTCTTCAGTATCCGGGGAGTCATCCTCCGAAGGCATCTGATCCCCATCTGAGAGTTCTTCCTCCGGCCGGTCCTCGCTGGCGTCAGAGGACCGGTCGACGACCTCGTCGTCGTCGCTGTCAACGTCAGAATTTTTCCCGAGTTTTTGACGTTTTGTTGGTGGCATTGTGTCGGGCTAGAAGTTGGATGATCGACATCAGCGGACGCCCTCCGCATCTTCGGACTCTGATCGTTGTCGCCGAGGGTGTCCCAGAGTTATCTCCCGCCCACCTTCAGTGACGACTCGCCTTGATACCGCCGTGAGCCAATTTCTAAACCCAAAGCCTTCTGTGTTCGACAGGGGGCGCTTTTGAATCCGTTCCCAGCTCGATCTGCGAATAGGGGGTTGATCCGACGTGGAGACCACCACCCCCTCGCGCCGTGATATACCGCCACGCCCATCTGCGATGGCCTCTACTAGCTTCGAACTGGAGCCAGACTTGTCTCCCTTATATCCCACACCCACGACCGTCGCGCCGTTACTTTCACCAAATTTCGGTCTCGAACCAACACAGAAAGCACAGCTCGTCACACATTGTCTGACCCGGGCCTGTGTGTTTGGAGAGCTTTCACTTCTTACCTATCTCTTACGAGACCCTCATGCTCAACCATACGTCGACCTCTCCATCCGAGACGAAGAAGATATCTGTCTCATTAGCGCCACCATCCTCGGTTTTGGATCGGATTCGGATAGGGACATCGAACGCGAAGAATGCGTGAGGTTGCTATTATCAGAAGGAGCGGATGTTGAAACTCCAGATAAGGGTATGTTCTAGTTTTCATTTCACGCTCTTCATATCAGCAGGACCACTCATTCACTCGTGCGCTGACATCGCTCGATCAGCTGGATGGACGCCCTTGCATTACGCCGCTGTACTCTCCCCTCCGACCCTCGTCTCCCATTTCCTCAAATCTGGGTGCTCACCATTCGTTCGAACGCGCCGGAATCTGATTTCCTTGGATCTTGTGACCGGTCATTCGCTCATCCCCGGGCGGGAAACAATAGCTCTTTTGCTAGAAGAAGCTATGCGAACTGAAGGTTGGACGGGTGGAAGGATGGAGGAGCGGCGGAGGACACTCGAAGATGGCGCCACGCGTTTGAAGAAACGGAATGCTGTGAGAGAAGGCGTCAACCAGGTGCTATCCCTTGACCCTGCCTGGTGGGGGGAGAGTGAATCGGGCGTCGACTCGGATGATGCTGACGAAGACGAAGTTGATGAGGCAGTCTACGTGAGCTTCGAACCAGATTGGAAAAAGTATTCCCAGCCTGAACCTTGATATAGACTCCCCCACAGGACCTGGGGTCGATGTTGGCATTCTCTCCACCATGGTTACCAGAGATATTCCAATCTCTCATAACGAATTTTCCGATCACCGCTCGAAACTCAGAACCTGCGAACGCCCTATATCTCCTCGCCAGATTCGCGTGCCTGTACTGTGACCAGGTTTGGTTGGAAGACCTGATAATTGAAGCAACAGACACAATAGAAGATACCTTTTTTGTGCGTAAGTTTCCCAGAAACTCTTGGTTCGGTCGTTAATTTTTAAGGTTACCCAAGAATAGG
>Ga0307511_10002930_pt1 | contig 17674 bp, 14 predicted proteins | sample 13_EM_MG_FD_200266 | JGI IMG/M metagenome (GOLD analysis project Ga0307511, IMG submission 200266) | Populus trichocarpa ectomycorrhiza microbial communities from riparian zone in the Pacific Northwest, United States - 13_EM | ecosystem: Host-associated > Plants > Roots > Unclassified | place... | reverse complement strand
GCTGTCGGGAAGCATGTCTATAAAGTCGGGGGGCGGCAGGGGGGCGTGGGGGGTAGCGGGTCCGGATTTTGCGCTGGTGGCTTTGGCATTGGAGACGATGGTCGTGTCGGGCCGGGTTGGTGGAGGTACGGTCACGGGTCTGGCTGTGGCAGTATTCGGTTGGGGGGCGGATGTATCGGGATGTCCATTGGGTCCTGCTGGGTGTCTTTTGGAAGCGGCTACTGCCGAGTCATGCTTTGTCTCCTGGGCTTTAGCGGCCAATCTTGCCGAATCGGCTTTTGCCGCCTGAGCCCTGGCTACCCTGGCTATCGAGTCGGCCTTTAACTGTGCTTTAAGCGCCAGGGCCTGAGAATCGGCCCGGGCCTTAAGTATGGCTCTTTCTTCCATGTCTGCCTTAACGGCTGAGTCGGTCAGCAGGTAAGCAGAATTGATGGTTGGCATCTTCTCTATTGCTGCCCAGCCGGTAGTGTCGAGGTATTGGGTGAATTTCAGACCGATCCTCAGGTCGGTAGCTGTTCTTTTATGGAAATTGTCTTCCACTTTTTCCAGCGAGTCGATATTCTTACCCAGTTGCCGCATGGAGAGCATCTGGTAATTATTGCGGAAGGCGCTGTCATCTGTCTTGTTGAGCTTGAAGGAAGTGAGGTCGAGGACTTTCTTATAATCTTTAAAGCCCATGCGGATAAATTCGGTATTGGTAGACATCCGGTCGCCTTTTCCTTCCTGATAGATCCATCCGTTCTGCAGGACGAATTCCAGGGATCTTTTGTCGGGTGTGACCACCATTTTCCCTTTCTCTGCTACGATGATATTATCCTGGTTGCCGGAGTTGTTTTGTTCATAGATCACTACCTGGCGGATGGTGGAATCATCTTTTTCCTTTTTGCCGATCTTGATGACATAGCCTTCGATCCTGTCATAGAAGACGCCTTCCTTGATATCGAAGGCGGGCTTGGAGACGATGATGTCGTATTTGAGGGTATTCATCTTCAGGTTGGCCACGGGGATGATACTGTTATTGAACAGGAAGGCGATATAACAGATGAAGATGCTGACGATGAAAAGAGGGCGCATGAAACGGAGCAGGGGGATACCGGCGGATTTGATGGCAACGAGCTCGAAGGTCTCGCCCAGGTTGCCAAAGGTCATGATCGACGATAGCAATACCGCCAGGGGCAGGGCCAGCGGCACCAGGGTGGCTCCTACATACATGATCAGCCTGCCGACGGTGAGCATGTCCACCCCTTTACCTACGATATCGTCGATATAGAGCCAAAAGAATTGTAATACGAGTACGAAGAGGGTAATAAAGAACGTAGCGATAAAGGGCCCGATGAAGGCTTGTAAGATGAGGAGATCCAGTTTTTTGAACAGGCGCTTAAGCACGGGCGGTAACTTTCTGAAATGATGGTATCTTTATTGTATGGACGCCGCAAAAATACGACTTTCGAAAGAGGAATTGGCACTCGTGATGGATCCCGGTTGGATTTTAACGAAGAATTCAATCATGGGGAAGGTGGGGAGGCTCTTTGCGGAATTGAGCGGGGAGCTGCAGGGGAGCTTCAAGCTTCAAGCTATCAGCCTCAAGCAGATTGTAAATAAGTCTGGCTTGCAGCTTGAAACTGACAGCTTGCCGCTTGAACTGCCGCTCAACTGGGCCACTCCAAAGATTTCAAAAGGAGAAAATTATAAGGGACTGCCGTATATGGTGTTGGATTATCCGAGGGCTTTCGGCCGGGAAGACGTATTTGCCATTCGCACTTTTTTTTGGTGGGGACATTATTTCAGTGTGACCCTGCATCTGAAGGGGCGATATAAGACCTTATTCCTCCCCGTTATTCAGGAGCGTATAGGCCTGCTGGCTGCTGCAGGTTTCCATATCAGTGTGTCGGAGGATGAATGGAGACATGAGCTGGACGCGGACCATTACATGTCTTTGCAGGAAAATACAGCAGATATGGCAATCCTGAAGGAGAGCAAAGTCCTCAAATTATCCGCGAAATGCGGCCTGGAAAGATGGGATGACGCAGACTCCGTCTTACTGGAATTAAACCGGGTGTTAGCGGAAATTATAGCTGCGAGCCATTAGCTGCGAGCTTCAAGCCAGCTATTTGTAAGTATTGAAAGTTCTATACTCTATGATATATCTGGCTTGAGGCTAACAGCTTGAAGCTTGAAGCTGTTTTAATTCCCCAGCCGGTGAAAGAGGTCTTTCACCTGATAGCTCCAGAGTTGACTCTGGTCTTTGATCTCCTTTTTATCTGCAAAATCTCTTATTACCAGGATCGTTTGATTGGTCACTTCTGATTTTTCAATGCGGAATTCGAAATATTCTTCTTTCGGAGCATGAGTCCAATGGAAGCGGATGAATTTTTCAACTTCGCTTTCCATGACTTCTGCTTTATCTATCGTGCCATTCCAGGAGAAGCTGAATACATTGTCGCGTTCGTCTACTTTATCTGCAAACCACTCCTGCAGCCCGGCGGGAGTACTTAGGAAGTCGTATAGAATAGAAGGTGAACATCTTACCGGATACTCTAATGTGAATAGTTGTTTCTTACTCATCTAATGATCGATTGAATCTTGTTACCAAACATAACACCCCGGAAAATCGTTTATCCTCTCCTAAACAAGTTGATAAATTACCAGGTTACCAGTCTTCCTCGTGCCGTCTCAGCCAGGAAAGTTTCGGTGGTAGGTGCAATAATAGAAAAATATTTCAACCATCAAAATTTTTTTTCATTCATCCTTTCCAGGGCGGCTATTGGGGGAATCGGTACTTATTTATCCTAAATAAACTGATAACCAGTCTTTTACAGAAAAATATTTGTTTGCGTGTGTGGAATTGGGTATATTGCTATTCACATCTCAAAGAATCAGTTGGCGGGCATTATACAAGAAAAGCGCTGTTTATTCGTTTTTATTTCCAATCAACCTGAAAACCTAAAAAACCTTAAACCTTTAAAAAAAACCCTTTAAAGACCTCTGCCTATGAGCATGCGTCAACTCAAGATCACGAAAAGTATAACTAATCGTGAATCCCAGAGCTTGGAGAAATACCTGCAGGAAATCGGAAAAGTCGAGTTAATCAGCCCCGAAGAAGAAGTGAAACTCGCTGTCCGCATCAAGCAGGGTGATCAAAAAGCCCTCGACAAACTTACAAAAGCCAATCTGCGCTTTGTTGTATCCGTAGCCAAACAGTACCAGAATCAGGGACTTTCCCTACCGGATCTCATCAATGAAGGAAACCTTGGATTAATCAAAGCGGCCCAACGTTTTGACGAAACGAGAGGATTTAAGTTCATTTCTTATGCTGTATGGTGGATTCGTCAGAGCATTCTGCAGGCGCTCGCCGAACAATCCCGGATCGTTCGTCTTCCCCTCAATAAAGTGGGCCTTACCAATCGTATTCAGAAAGCTTATTCCCATCTGGAACAGGAGTTCGAGCGCGAGCCCTCTGCTGAGGAGCTGGCCGAGCTGCTGGAGCTGGACATTGAAGAAGTGTCTTCCACCCTGGGTATTGCCGCCCGGCATGTCAGTATGGACACGCCTTTATCGGAAGGAGAGGAGAATACACTGCTGGACGTGCTGGAAAATCCCAATGCGGAAAGGGCCGAGACGAATATCGAGCATAAGGAATCCCTTAAACAGGAGATCGACCGTTCTCTGAAGACCCTGACGGAGCGTCAGAAAGAGGTGATCTGCTTCTTCTTCGGCATCGGGGTGGACCATCCCATGAGCCTGGAAGATATCGGGGATAAGTTCAACCTGACCCGGGAACGGGTGCGCCAGATCAAGGATAAGGCCATTACCAAGCTCAGGGGGAATTCCCGGTCGAAAATGCTGAGAAGCTACCTGGGCGTTTAGTTTAGGAAAGATAACAGGCTACTAACTTAAATAAGGACAAACTGAAATAAATCTTTACACTTAGGACGCTGAAAGCTCATTTAGGCCACTAAAACGCTGGAGGCGTTTTGTCCGAAGGACAGACATCAGATATTTGCCAGAAATGCGTTAAATTTAAAAAAGCGCATTTCCGGGAATTTTATTTTCTTAATTTTGAACCTCTTTTAAGTGGATATGACGTTGTTGTATTCACTTTTTCTTTTATTGCCTGTTGCCGGCCGGGCCGGCGGCCAGAGAAGAGAAGTTATTTAACATTCAAAATAAACGAACTTATGTTTGAGAATTTGTCGGAGCGGCTGGAGTCGGCGTTCAAGCAGATCAAAGGAGAAGGCAGGATCACTGAGCTCAACATTGCGGCAACGGTGAAGGATATCCGTCGCGCGCTGATCGATGCGGATGTGAACTATAAGATCGCCAAAGAGTTCACCGATACGATACGGGAGAAGGCTCTGGGCCAGAAAGTGTTGACGGCGGTAAGTCCCGGGCAGCTCATGGTGAAGATCGTGAAGGACGAGCTGGTGGAGCTGATGGGTGTCAGCGAGAGCGAGCTCAACGCAAAGGGTAATCCCGCTGTGATCCTCATCGCCGGTCTGCAGGGTAGTGGTAAGACCACGTTCAGCGGCAAGCTGGCGAACTACCTGAAGAACCGCAAGGGGCTATCTCCTCTGCTGGTGGCAGCGGATATTTATCGTCCGGCGGCTATTGAGCAGTTGAAAGTGCTGGGGGGACAGATCGATGTGGAAGTATACAGTGAAGCGGAGAATAAAAATGCCGTGCAGATCGCGCAGAATGCCATTAAAGAGGCCCGGAGCAAGAATAAAAATGTGGTCATTATCGATACGGCCGGCCGTCTGGCTGTGGATGAAGTGATGATGCAGGAGGTTGCGGCCATCAAGGGGGCTATCAATCCGGGAGAGATCCTCTTTGTCGTGGATTCCATGACAGGGCAGGATGCTGTGAATACGGCCAAAGCCTTCAATGACAGGCTGGATTTTTCCGGGGTGGTGCTGACCAAACTGGACGGCGATACCCGCGGTGGGGCCGCCTTATCGATCAAATACACGGTGAACAAGCCCATCAAGTTCATCAGCAGCGGGGAAAAACTGGATACCCTGGACGTATTCTATCCGGAACGGATGGCGCAAAGGATACTGGGGATGGGGGATATTACCACCCTGGTGGAGAAAGCTCAGGCGCAATTCGATGAGGTTCAGGCTAAAAAGCTGGAAAAGAAGATCCGGAAGAACCAGTTCGATTTCGAGGATTTCAAGCAGCAACTGGAGCAGATAAAGAAGATGGGGAATATCAAGGACCTGCTGGGGATGATCCCTGGAGTGGGAAAAGCTGTAAAGGACATCGATATCAGCGATGACTCCTTTAAGGGGATTGAAGCGATCATCAATTCGATGACGCCCTTTGAGCGGGCTAATCCCGATGTCATCGACCAGAGTCGCAGGAAGCGCATTTCAGGGGGTAGCGGGAAGGATCTGAACGAAATTAATGCCTTTTTGAAGCAATTTGAGCAGATGAAGCAGATGATGAAAATGATGAATAAAATGCCCATGGGGATGGGGAAAATGGGGATGGGGAAGAGATAAAATGTGCAAAACCCGTCCTGACGGGGTATTCCCGGGAAAAAAGCTCAAATAAGAAAAAATCAAATGTTAATTAGCGTGCCGTTTATAAAATTTTATCAAGAAGATTCGCGCGTTAAATTTCGATGTATTATTTTTGAATTATTAGTAGCGGATCGCTACCTTTGCGATCCAAAATTGAAATCGTAACCTTATTTGTTCACGCATTTAAATTTCTATTTAAGATGCCAGTTAAAATCAGACTGCAACGCCACGGGTCTAAGAAGCGGCCATTCTACTTCATTGTAGTAGCCGATGCCCGTGCACCGAGAGATGGTAAATTCATCCAGAAAATCGGTACTTACAATCCGCTTACTGTTCCTGCTTCCGTTCAATTGGATCGCCAAAAGGCATTGGATTGGCTGCATAAAGGTGCTCAGCCCACCGATACAGTTCGCAGGATCCTTTCTTACAAAGGTGTTCTCTACCTGAAACACTTATTGCGTGGAGTTAAATTGGGTCTTTTCGATGATGCGGCAGCCATGGTGAAATTCCAGACGTGGCACACCGAGCACGAAGCCCAGTTGAAGAAACGCCAGGAAGACAACAGAAAGTCCAAATACCCCAGAAGGGGACCAGGCGGACCTCCTGTAAGAAGAGTAGAAAGAAAGAGCGAAGGACCTGCACAGGCTTAAGCGTATTTTTACTATGTAATTTAATTTCCAGGAGGCCCTCAAAAGCCTCCTTTTTTTGTCTTTTGGAATGGCGAAGGGGGGACAGTTTTTTATATGGCTACGAACTATCGTAATATCGGAAAATTGGTGGCGGTCTTCGGATTGCAGGGAGAATTGGTGCTGTTGCACCGTCTAGGTAGGAAGACCAGCCTGAAAGGGCTGAAGACTATTTTCCTGGAAGAGAAAAAGGATGAGATGCTACCCTGGTTCATCGAGAGCACCCGGATCAAGAGCGAGGAAGAGATCTTTCTGAAGCTGGAGGGGCTGGACACCAAGGAAACGGCCCGGAAGGTCGTACAGAAGGAGGTGTGGCTGACGGAGGAGGATTTTGAGCAGTTTGCCGGCAAATCGGCCCCTATTTCCCTCGTTGGTTTCCAGTTGTGGCAGGGGGAGGAGAATCTGGGTGAGATCCTGGAAGTGATCGAGCAGCCTCACCAGGTGCTCTGTAAGATCGATCTGAATGGCAAGGAGGCCCTGATCCCCGTACATGCAGCTACTCTTGAGAAAGTGGATAAGAAGAAACGTCAGGTGTTCGTAGTGCTCCCTGACGGGCTCCTGGATGTGTACCGGTGAAAACTGCAAGCTGTTAGCTTCAAGCGAGTAGCCTGCCTGCAGTTGATGGCTGGTAGCTATGAACGAGGGAGGACTGGCCGGCCGCTCCTCCGGGCTCATTTGAAAAGTTCTCCTGGTATTACTGAGATAGATTGAATTTTAATCGCTTTATAGAATACTTCTGCTCCTTCCGATTGGATTTGCAGCTTGCCTTTTGTAAGGGGAAGCACCTGGCCTTTCTCCAATTGCCCGCTATGATAGAGGATCATCATTAATTTGCCGTTGATTACATGTACGCTGGTATCGCCATGGCAATACAGATCGAGGGTATTCCACTGACCGGAAGGTCGTTCAGCATCTGACCCTTTGATACAATGCCGGCCTATCGTGTTGTCGGCACGGAAAGTGGTCAAAGCTCCTGCGGGGTCATAGACATATTCACTATCGGATTTTTTTAGGACGGGGATATCTGCCAGTCCGCCGGCGCATCCCCAATAGTCGCCGCAATCGCCTTCCTGCACCTGGAATTCCTGGGATCGCATCCAGGCGCCCCAATCAGCTCCATAAGGACCGACGGAATGATAGAGTAACCCGCTGTCCTTCTTTTTATTCTTTTTCTGTCCCCAGGTGAGGGCTCCCCAACGGAACATTAATTGAAGATGGTAATTGTCATATTCCTTTTTGGTGGAGATGGCGCCGATGCCTTCCCCGGAGATACGGATGACATTTTCCGTTCCATCTTTTATGACGGTGAAAACATGCTGAGGATCGTTATTCAGACCGCCGGACTGATTTCCGGTACTATCCGATCCAGGTTTGAGGTAGGTATCCCATCCTGTAAGGTCTCTGCCATTGAAAAGGGATGTCCATCCATGACCTTTATCGGCGCCGGTGAAAGAACAGATAACCAGGAAAGTTAAGGCGATGAGAAGGAGATATTTTTTCATATTAGCTGTTTTCATTTATCTCTCCTGAATGTAATAAAAAATTCGTGATTTTTCTCCTTCAAATCTATCTTCCTCTTTTGCTAATTTTGTTAGTACCTTTGTTCTTGTGCTCTCAACACAACGAATCATAGCTCATTTTGACCTGGACGCCTTTTTCGTCTCGGTCGAGTGCATTCTCGATCCTTCGCTGAAGGGGATACCCCTGCTGGTGGGGGGCCATAGTGAGCGGGGAGTGGTGGCTGCCTGCAGTTATGAGGCGCGGAAGTACGGCATCCATTCGGCCATGCCGATGAAAACGGCCATGCGTCTTTGTCCCCATGCAACTGTCGTGGGCAATGCCCGGGGAGAGTATAGCAAATATTCCCGCTGGGTGACGGAGATCATTGCAGCCAAGGCTCCTCTTTTCGAAAAAGCGTCCATCGATGAGTTCTATCTTGACCTGACGGGGATGAACCGGTTCTTCGACCCTTACCAATGGACTATTGACCTGCGTGAGGAGATCACCCGGGCTACGGGATTGCCCATTTCTTTTGCGCTTGCCACCAATAAAATGATCGCCAAGATCGCTACGAATGAAGCCAAGCCCAATGGCTACCTTCATGTACCGGCCGGTATGGAGCAGGAATACCTCGCCCCCCTGAAGGTGAATAAGATACCTGGGGTAGGCGAGCATACCTATCAGGCTTTGCAGGAAATGGGGATTGTAACGATCCGGGACCTTAGCGAGCATTCTGTGGAGGTGCTGGAACGGAGATTCGGCAAATATGGGCTGGACCTCTGGAACAAGGCCCGTGGTATCCATGAAGGGGAAGTAGCGCCTTATCATGAGGCCAAGTCCATCTCGACGGAGAATACTTTTGAGGAGAACAAGACGGATATGGATTTCCTGATGGCGGAACTGGTGCGCATGACGGAGCGGGTGGCCTATGAGTTAAGACAGGATAATAAAACGGCGGGCTGTATCGCGGTGAAGATCCGCTACCCGGATTTCGAGACTACTTCCCGGCAGGTGACGATTCCCTATACCTTTTATGATGACGAACTGATTGGGAAGGCTAAAGAGCTGTTCCACAAGCTTTACCGCAAGGGACAGCCTATCCGGCTCCTGGGAGTCCGCCTCAGCGAGCTCACCGGGGAGGCCATACAGACGAATCTTTTCCAGGACAGCCAAAAAAAGAATAACTTGTACAAGGCTATCGACGATGTGAAAAACAGGTATGGGAAATATTCGATCGTGAAGGCAGGAGGGATCCAGGGCCAGGAGGAGTGAGGGTTATTTGGGTGGGCCGTCGATCCGGGGCAGAGGAATTTAATAAAAAAAAATTAACAGTGAAGTCTACCTTATTGATAGGGAATTAATATCTTCGTTATCCGTTTGGGGTGAAAGGAGGAGATCCGGTGGGAACCGACTAAGCGCCTGGCGGGGTTTTTTTAACTTCAAATTTTTGTATATGAGCTTACGTTTAGGGGATACTGCTCCCAATTTCAAAGCCAAGACTTCTCTTGGCGAGATCGATTTTTACGAGTTCCTGGGTAATTCATGGGGTATTTTGTTCTCTCACCCTGCCGACTATACGCCTGTCTGTACTACCGAACTGGGAAAAACAGCAGCATTGAAGGATGAATTTGCCAAACGCGGCGTAAAAGTGCTGGCGTTGAGCGTGGACCCCGTCGACAAGCACCTGGGCTGGATCAATGATATCAACGAGACTCAGAAGGTGAGCGTGGAATTCCCCATCATCGCCGATGAAGACCGCAAGGTCAGCGGGTTGTATGAGTTCATCCATCCCAATGCATCTGCTACGGCTACTGTACGTTCCCTGGTGATCATCGGGCCGGACAAGCTGGTGAAGCTGATCATCACTTACCCTGCTTCCACCGGAAGAAATTTTCATGAAGTATTGCGTGTAGTAGATTCTCTGCAACTGACCGCCAATTACAGCGTGGCAACTCCTGCTGACTGGAAAGAAGGAGAGGATGTGATCGTTGTTCCTTCTATTACTACGGAAGATGCACAGAAGAAATTCCCGAAAGGCCTGAAGGTGATCAAGCCTTATTTACGTTATACGCCACAACCGAATAAATAAAACTAAGAAAAATGGCCGCTTTTAGCGGCCATTTTTCTTACAAGACGATACTCTTCAACCCCTTTTCCACGGCGGTGTCCTGGATGCCTGGTATGGCAGTTCCCTCTATGCGCAGGACCGTTACATCAGTCATACCGATAAAACCCAGCATCCATTTTAAATAAGGTGCGACAAAGTCATGGGGTTGCATAGGCCCTTCAGAATAGATACCTCCTGATGCCATCGCGACATAGACTTTTTTCCCCTTCACCAATCCTTCGGGTCCCTTATCACTGTAACTGAAGGTAATTCCGGTCCGGACGATATGGTCGAACCAGGCTTTCAGGCTGGAGTGGATGTTGAAATTATAAAGCGGGGCGCCGATGACCAGGATATCCGCCTCCATGATCTCGCGGATCGCCTCGTCGGAATGCCGGACGGCTTCGATATTTGCCGGGGTTCTCTTTTCCGGGGGCGTAAAAAAAGAAGTGAGATGGGCTTCTTCCAGGTGCGGGAACTGGTTTTTCACCAGGTTCCTTTCCTTTATCGTACTGCCGGGATGGGTGGCTTTGATTTTATCAATGATGGCGTTGCCCAGTTGAATACTGTAGGAAGCTCCGTTCCTCGGGCTTGAAATGACGTGAAGGATCTTTTTCATTTATTTGATTTGATTGATTTCATAAAGCAAAACTAGCTACCTTTGCTTGTAAATAGTTAGTAGTATACTAAAGGTTAGTAGTAACCTTTGGATTAGTAAAACCTCTAACAAATAGCTTACTCAGACAACAAAAAAGCAGACAATTATGAATATGCCCGAGGACAAACAAACAAGGCTTGCTGCCCATCGGCCGTCTACCGGACAGGAGTGTAAGGAAGCGTTGGCTTCTGTGGGGGATGCGCTGTATGTCATTGGCGGGAAATGGAAACTGCCGATTATTGTCGCCCTGGTGGATAATGGTCCTAAACGATTTAATGAGTTGCAGCGCCTGGTAAAGGGCATTTCCGCCAGAGTGTTGTCCAATGAGCTGAAGCAATTGGAGATGAATGGGTTTATAAAGAGAAATGTCTATACAAAGACACCTGTAGTGGTGGAGTATGAGCTTACTGAATACAGTGATACGTTGGGGAATGTGCTACATGCTTTACGTGAATGGGGGGCTATGCATCGGGATAAGATCCGGGGGAAGGATAAGAAGGAGGTGGAGTTAGAAATTGCATGAGCCGGAGGCGCCGGGCGGAACTTCGGGGATAGCCTGCCCGGATCCCGAAAGAAAAAATACTGCAATCGGTTGCATTTTTGGATTATTTGCCTATTTTTATGGTGAAACCAAAACTTGCCTGCCAGTAGAATGTACAGTCCTAAAGACTATACGAGTAATGAAGAGCTCTGGAAAATATTCCTGTCAGGAGATAGCCATGCATTGGATCTTCTTGTAAAAAATCACTATAATTTGCTGTATCAATACGGTCGCAAATTTACCTATGACGAAGGCCTGGTAAAGGACTGCATACAGGATCTCTTTCTCTTCCTCTGGCAGAAGCGGGCAGCCATCCGGGAAACTCCTTCCGTACGGCATTACCTGATGAAATCGTTACGTAGAAGACTGCAGCGGGCATTATCCCCTCAAAAACATACAGTTTCCTCCGATATGGGATTTTTGGTGTTCAAGCCAGACAGCGAATACCCGGCGGAAGCCAGGATGATCCTGGAGGAACAGCATGCAGAACTGGCCGCTAAAATAAAAAAGGGCCTTGCTGCCCTTTCCCAGCGCCAGCAGGAAATTATTTATCTACGGTTTTATCTGAATGCAGACGCTGCACAGATTGCCGATATTATGCAACTGAGCCGCCAGTCGGTGTACAATCTTTTGCATGAGGCCATTGATAGGCTCCGTGTGATCGGCGAGTCCTGTTTCAAGCCGGCCGGTGTTCTCGGCTCTCTGATCACCGTTCTGCTGGCCAACCTGTGAGGCTGGCCTGTGCGACCAACCTCTGAGGCCAACCCGTGAGGCCGGTCAGGCAAGGGCGGCCGATTTTTTTAAAAAAACTTCTTCTAACCCGGTAGATTTTTTTCATCCCTGTATAATAGAGATATAACGAGCTTATACTTATCTCCTTAAAGGCCGTATATATACTATTAAAGATGAGAAACCCGGAAATAAACAGTATCGACGATTTAATCGCCAATGAATCCTTTCGAAAATGGATCCTGGAAAAGGATGAAAACGAAGCCGTTCTCTGGAACCGGTGGATTGAGGAGCACCCTTCCCGGATCGAATGGGTGGCCACCGCTAAAGTGATGATAGCCATGCTGTCTGATGATACTATGGCTTTGTCGGACGAGGAGGTGGATGCCGAGGCGGAGCGCATTCAACAGAGAATACGGGATTCCCGCCCGGGCCGCGTTGCGGAGGACAATGTTCTTTTTGTCCGGGGAGCGGACCTGACCGAAAAGGGGCGGAAAGGCTCCCGCCTGACCGGACGGCCGTCCCGCATCCAATATAGCTTCCGATATGGATGGATAGCTGCAGCCTCGCTGCTGATCGTCGTCGCGGGAACAATCCTTTTTAAAAAGAATGCCGGTCCTCTGTCCCGGGGAAATGCCTACGAGTCTTTTTTGCACGATACCAAAAATAAAAACATCGAATATAATAACGGCACTGACTCTGTTCAGCGGATACTTCTTTCTGATGGCAGTGAAGTGTTGCTGGAAAAGAACAGTCAATTGAGTTATGCTGCTGCTTTCAGTTCCGGGAAAAGAGAGGTCTACCTGAACGGGAATGCCTTTTTCACGATCGCCCGCGACCCCACGCGACCTTTTATTGTATATACCCAGCGTATTGTTACCAGGGTGCTGGGGACCAGTTTTCGGGTGATTGCCCGTACGGGTGAAAAGACTGCCAGCGTCATTGTGCGGACGGGAAAAGTCTCTGTCTTTAGCCGGGAGAATTTTACTTCTTCCGACCCGGGCGCCGGCCCGGGGTCCGGCGTGGTCTCCGGCGCTCTCAAAGGGATCGTACTCACTCCCAACCAGGAAATGGTCTATGATGTCGCTAAGGAGCAAATGAGCAAAACGCTGGCCGAAGCGCCGGTGGTGACCAGGGATGCCATATCCGATTTTGTCTTTGATGATACCCCGGCAACGGAAGTGTTCCGAAAACTACAGGAAGCATATGGCATTACGATCATGCTGGATGAGGAGGTAATGGCTTCCTGTTCCATTTCCGCCTCGCTGGGTAACGAGCCTTTTTATGAAAAGCTTGCTATGATCTGCAAGATCCTTCATGCTACCTACCAGGTAATTGACGGGAATGTGGTGATCAATACAAAGGGATGCCGATAGAAAATTTATTGATTCAACAAACTAACATACCATGGTAAACTAAAAAATCCATAGAGAAGTAAAAAGGAAGCTTGCAATGTTGGCTCATTACAAGCCTCCGTAAAAGCCCGTATCGCATAGGTGGGCACCGGGACGATACAGGGTGTTCTGTTCAATTCACATTAAACTAAACGATTGCAAATTATGAAAAATATTGTTTTTTCAATAGTTAAAGCCATTATGAGAATTTCCGCCATCCCCGCCTTACTTCTGCTTACTTCCTTCTGCTCTTTTGCCAGGGATGTCCGTGGGCAGGAAGTGCTGTCCACGAAACTGAGCTTATCTGTTTCCCGCAAAGAGCTGAAAAGCGTCCTCAAAGATGTGAGTAAGATAACGGGAGCAAAGTTCCTCTATAGTGCGGAGATAATCCAGTCTGAAAGAAGAGTTACCATTACTGTCAAGGATATTCCTCTTTCCACCTTTCTCCATCAAATGCTGACCCCGTTGCAAATTGATTTTGAGATCGACAAGAACGGCTATATTTTCCTTAATTCCATAGCGACTGTCGGAGATATTCAGCGGGAAGGAGAGGGGGCTGATATTTTTTCCGGTGCTCCCCCCAAAAGGATCTCGGGTAAAGTGACAGGCGCCGACGGAAAGCCCATTGATGGAGCGAGTGTAGAGATAAAAGGTTCAGGAAGAGGCACTGCTACGGATAAGGAGGGTAATTTCTCCCTGGCTATTTCCGGGACAGATAAAATACTGGTCGTATCCGCTACCGGATATGAAAAACAGGAGATCTACCTGGGAGATGCTACCAGCTTCACCGTAAGGTTGAATCAATTGACGAAGAGTATGGATGAGGTGGTGGTGATCGGCTATGGAGAGCAAAAAAGAAAGGATGTTACGGGAGCTATCGGGTCTATCAAGGCCGAGGATATAAAGAATGTGGCGCAGACCGGTATCGACCAGATGTTACAGGGAAGGATAGCCGGTGTGAGCGTCTCGCAGAACTCGGGAGAGCCGGGCGGCGGGGTCTCTGTAAAAATAAGAGGGGTCTCCACTATCAGCGCGGCCGGTACGGAGCCTTTGTATGTGATCGACGGCGTTCCGATCGACGGCAATGCGAACAACGATATTCTGACGATGGCAGGGGACGGAGAGACAAAGATGAGTGCTCTGAGCGGGTTGAACCCCAGCGATATTTTATCTGTGGATGTATTGAAGGATGCCTCTGCGGCGGCCATTTATGGCAACCGGGCGGCTAATGGCGTAGTGATGATCACCACGAAGAAGGGACGGTCGGGGGAAGGAAAGATCCTCTTCAATACCTACATGGGCACGCAATATGCTTCCCGGTACCTGGACCTGCTGGATCTCCGGGGCTATGCCGCTTATAAGAACAGCATTGCCAATTATACCGGGAGCGCCATTCAACCTGAGTTTGCCAATATAAGCTTATTAGGTAAGGGCACTGATTGGCAGAGAGCTATTTTTACGCCGGCCGCTATGCAGAATTATGACCTGGCTTTTTCCGGGGGGAGATCCGGCACTACGTATTATGTTTCCGGAAATTATTATAAGCAGGATGGCACGATCATCGGGTCGGGATTTGACCGGAAGTCCGCCCGGGTGAATATAGATAACGAAGTGAAAAGCTGGCTTAAGGTAGGGGTGAATGCCACTTATAGCTCTACTAACCAGCACGTCAACCTGGCCAATACCTATAGCGGGGTAGTAGCCATGGCGATCCAGCAGTCGCCCGATGTGCCGATCTACAATTCAGACGGTACTTTTGGCGGGCCTGATGATAAAACAGGTTTTGGGGCTATTGGGGTAGGTAACCCCGTGGCGCAGTCGAAATTATGGAAGACCAGCCTGCTGAGAAATAAGCTGATGAGCGATGTCTATGCGCAGATCACTTTCCTGAAGAACTTTACTTTTCGTACGGATTTTGGCAATGATAACAATTACAATACTTCCTCCACTTTTTTACCTACCTACGATTGGGGTTATATCAACAATACGATCAACAATTATACCATACAGAATTCCACGGCTGTTTTCTGGAATTTACGGAATGTATTGACATTCCGCACGGATATAAACAAACACGGGATCACCCTGATGGCGGGGCAGGAGGCGAACAAATATACCTATGATGCCGTTACTGCCTCCCGCTCTAATTTCCCTTCCAATGATATTGCCGCGCTGGGCCTGGGAGATCCTACTACTGCGGGAGCAACGGAGAGTAAATTTCAAAATACCCAGGAATCTTATTTTGCCAGGGCGATCTATTCTTATGACAGCCGGTATGTACTAACGGCTACGCTGCGCAGGGACCAGTCCTCGAAGTTCGCACCGGGCCACCAGATCGGCTATTTTCCTGCCGCTTCCGCGGCATGGACCATCAGCCAGGAGAAATTTATGGATCCCCTGTCGGCGAAGATCGATCTGCTGAAGCTGCGTTTAGGATATGGAGAGGTCGGCAATCAGAATATACCGACCTATGCTTGGGGATCGTCGTTGTCTTCCACATTCAGCAATACTTCCGTCGGAAACGGCAATGTGCTCACCCTGGCCAATTATGCGAACCCGGGCCTGACCTGGGAACACCAGCAACAATGGAATCTTGGCCTGGACATCGGGTTGATTAACCGGCTCAGTCTTTCCGTGGACTTATACAATAAGATCTCCAGCGGATTCCTGTACCAGTTATCCTATCCTTTTTATACCGGAGCCCCGATCCAGGGGGTAGGCGTCTCTCCGCCTTATGGTAATATCGGGAAGATGCAGAACGAGGGCTATGATATTACGCTGAACTATCATCCTCTTCATTCGAAGGCATTCACCTGGAGCAGCACCCTGACTTTTTCGCATTACCGCAATAGGGTGAAAGAACTGAGCAGCCAGAATTCCAGTATCATCACTTCCATTAATACGGGCAATACCAATATTACGAAGACTGCTCCGGGGCAGCCCATCGGTCAGTTCTTCGGCTACCGGGTACAGGGGCTCTTCCAAACCCCTGAGCAATTATATTCCGCTCCTGTTCAGAATGGCGTATCCATTGATGCCAAGACGGGGATGTACCTGGGGGACATACAGTTCAGGGATCTGAACAAGAGCGCTACGGTAAATGATTCCGACCGGACTTATATTGGTAATCCCAATCCGAAGTTCACGTTTGGGTTTACTAACAATTTTGCTTATCGGAATTTCGACCTTACTATCTTTCTACAGGGGTGTTATGGCAATGATGTTTTCAACTATACCCGTGTCTGGGGGGAGAAGATGTCAGTGACTTCGGGTAACCAGATGGCTTCCGTCAATAAGCGGTGGACGCCGGAAAATGTGAATACTTCCATGCCCCGTTATGCCCAGGCCGATCCCAATAACAATGAGAGGGTATCGGACCGGTTCGTGGAAGACGGTTCTTATATGCGGATCGGCAACCTGACGCTGGGATATACGGTCCCTCAGATGTTGCTGAAGAAAATAAGGGTTGTCAGCCGGATGCATATTTACTTCTCCGCACAGAACCTCTATACGTTCACCAACTATTCCGGGCTCGATCCGGAGATCGGCTCCTATAATGGCAATCCTCTTCTCACGGGAGTGGATGTGGGCAGGTATCCAATCCCAAAGACATTTACCGGGGGATTGAACATCGAGTTTTAACAGGATCCTTTCAACCATAAATTACAGAAAATGCAAAAGGCTTATTTAAAAATAATTTTAGGAGTAGCGCTGCTGGCCGGCGTCTCATCCTGTAAAAAATCTTTTTTCAATGGGGTGCCTACCGATCAGTATACGCTGGGCAGTATGTACAACAGCGCCACCGAGATCAGCCTGGCTACGGGGGCTTTGTATGGCAAGCCCTGGTTTTATTTCAACTGCCAGTACAGCATGGGGCTTGGCGATACTTATTCCGGTAATTCTACCGGCGATGCGGATGTAGACATGATTCAGTTCCAGAATATGAGTATTACACAGTCCAACCAGTATATTTTTAAGGGTTGGGGCTCTTTGTACCAGGTGGTGGCCAATGCGAACAGTATTATCGCCAACCTGCCGGCCAATTCCAAATTGGATTCGGTAACGGTGACGACGGCCGTGGGAGAAGCCCGGTTCATGCGGGCCGCCGCCTATTTTTACCTGGTGCGTCTCTATGGGGCCGTGCCGATTGTGGAGGATATCTCAGCCGATATTTTCAATTACCAGTTGCCAAGGAATACCGTAGGGGATGTGTATAAATTCATCATTAAGGACCTGCAATATGCGGAGTCCCGTCTGCCTGTTACCAAGGCTGCCCCCGCCCGGGTGACTTCCGGCAGTGCAAAAGCGCTGCTGTCGAAAGTGTATCTCACGCAGAAGGATTATACGAATGCTGCGGCCAAGGCGTGGGAAGTGATCAGCAATGAGGCCAGGTATGGTTATAGCCTGTTGCCCAATTTTGGGGATCTTTTCTTTACCAAGAATAATAATAACAGTGAATCCCTGTTCGCCCTGCAATGGGTAGCGAGTAATGCTACGGGAAGCTATGGTACGGGGAATGTCACCCAGGCTTATT
>Ga0307511_10002929_pt1 | contig 17674 bp, 18 predicted proteins | sample 13_EM_MG_FD_200266 | JGI IMG/M metagenome (GOLD analysis project Ga0307511, IMG submission 200266) | Populus trichocarpa ectomycorrhiza microbial communities from riparian zone in the Pacific Northwest, United States - 13_EM | ecosystem: Host-associated > Plants > Roots > Unclassified | place... | reverse complement strand
TTGGTCCAGCCGACTTCAGGAGTGCTGTATTTAATAAGTGTCCACCTCCGATGTTCACGTTCACAGCCCGCCGGGTCGATCGTGTGTGAGGATCGACCACGCCTAGTCGTACTGAGCGCCAACTACCTCTAGGTGTCCTGAGCGAGCGAAGATCAAGCGCTGTTCCGTTTCTAACCCGAACAGGGGCCTTCACGCCTAGGTCAAACCTTCACAAAATACACACCGATTTGGTGTGAAGAGATCAGTCCCACCTACGCTTGCGTATTCGGTTTCAGACACAACGCGCGCCGACAATCCGCGAAGCAACCACTTCAAACGTCCACAATTCATGTGGCTTCTTGGGGTGGCAAGCAGGGTCGGGTCTATTTTGATGTCTGACGCCCATTCCATGTACAGCGAGATCACGGGATTCATTCCATTACATCAAAACCCACTCAGCCCGAGATACCAAGGGCGCAAGTATACACGGAGTCTGATCAATCAATCCCAAGCCCGTCACCCCATGAATTCTTGCAACGCCGCCATATGCGCGCCTTTCTTCTTCATTATTTCGTTACGTATAATAGTGCTTCGCAGTTCCACCTCGAGCTGGGGTCGTGATAATTTAATAAACGTAGGCGAAGCATTCACCTGAGAGCGCTCACCTGAAGGAGTTTCCCCGACTCCCACATTCTAGTCGGCAAACTTTCCAGCGAAACGTAAACCGCAGGCACCGACTCGCAATGAAGTAATTCGGGCTCCCCATTCTTGAGGATGGCGAAGGCGAGGCGGAAGAGGACATCCATGCCATCAACCAAGAATATATCCCAAACCCTAAACAACGTCTGTGAAACGTCAGTGCCGTCGCCAGGGGGGAGGTGCGTCCGCGTACCTCTACCGGAAGGCAATCGGTAAACAATGAAAGGAACCAAGAAAAGCAGATTGCGGTCAGGTCCACTCCGAGAACTGTCAGATGGGCGTAGAGTTTCGGCAGGTGCTCCTTCACGAAATCAAGCAATACGAGGGGACAGGCGCGAGACGGGAGAAGTGACGGGGCAAAGAAATCCTCCGGGAGAATGCGCTCGATGATCGCACAGAGGACCCAGAACGCATCCTCTTCATTCGCAAACACGAGCAACAAAGTAGATGTTACGAGGTTCATGCCTTGGCAATACCCGACAGAGGGGTTTCGACTGAGAGTTGAACTTTCAATCAGCCTCTGGTTCGGTCCCTCTAATAGAAACAATCTCACCGACTGTATGCTGTTAGAACCCTTCTCAATTTCTGCACGCCAGGGCCATCGCCACCGTAGAACATATTGAGGGGCATGGTTCGCCCTACGTCCTTTTCAATCTCCTTTACTACCGGATCATCCGGGTCCACATTCGCCAAAAGGTCGTTGAACAGCCCTGGCTCTTTCATCTCTAGAGCGTCCGAACATTCCTGCCAAACCTTCGAACGGTAGACGAGAGGGATACCCTGTCTCACCAGCCTGTCGAACTCCTTCCGCTCTTCTCTGCTTCCCGAGATGCCGAGTTGAGCAAAGCCGATTAGGCCGTCCGTGTGCGCCAGTTCCTCCTGTTCGTCAGCGGTATTTAATCCCAAGAACGCGGTAGTTCCTGAGAGTAAAGAGGAAGTAACGGTTGAAGTGTTTGGCTTGGTGGATCGGAGCTTGGCTCGCTGCCTAACAAAAATGTCCCACTCCTTCCGAGTAGACCGCTGCCTTTCATCGTGGATGGACGTCAGATCCGAAAGTAGTTTCCTAATCGTGTTCGGACAGACGTGTTTCGGTGTCTCAGAGTCGACTGAGAGGATTGCACTGAGGGGTTTGAGTAATATCGAAGGCGCGGTAATGATAGCCGACGTCCTATTCTTCAACTTCAATTGAGAAGATGAGGGGGATGCCGCTCGGGATAGCCCACGCGAAGGTTGGGGGACACTTGGTGAAGCACTGTTTGGTCGTGGGTGTTCTACGATAGGCCCGGGTACAGTCGTAGGATCTAAATCCGAGAGAAGAGGTTCTTCAAAGTATCCCGTTCCATCGCAATCGCAGCTCCCCTTGATTATCTCAACCGTCGGGGGTCCATCCCCATCCTCTTCTGGCCAGTGATTGTTTTCGGTCCGATCCGCAATCTTAATTCCAGTGAGGCACGCGGGAGCCGAATTTTCGCAGTCCTTGGCGCGTAAAAGAAGGAGGAGGTCGTACTCGGAGACGTCGTACATGAACCCGAACCGGTCGGTTAGCGGCTGTTGGTCCTTGTCGTCGTAATAGGCCGAGAACCGTGTGGCTGCGTTTGAAAGTGGCATAGGGGGACGGAAGTCGCGGGCGGTAATTGGTGTGTATGCTTTGGACAGGTATTGGGTCGGCGGCATGGCAGAGACTGGGACGATAGACTCGAGGGGAACCGAGCCAGGTTTACTCGTATTGGTTGCGGCGCTCATTCCCTGCGTGATTGGGCCAGATGAAGAAGCCTCCTGCACTGCACTCGTAATCCCTTGAACGGCGTCAACGACTCCCGTAAATTTTCTGGTCTGTTGAGCGAAGAAACTCCCAATAAGTGGGGAGGCAAGCATGGAGACAGTACCCTTCCCGTGTCTGGATTTCATCTTCCGCATGTCAGTGTGAATTGCCAGAGTTTGGCTGAGCGCCTGCACAGCGTCAAACTCCGGTGTAATCAAGGCCACCTTCGGGCTGAAGTCCGGTGCCGGCTGCCTCTCCTGTCTCCTGTCTCTCTTCTCCCTCAATTCAATGCCCTCCTCCCTGGTGTTCTTAACCAACTGAAGAGCCAGTCGGGCAATCAACCCACCGGTCTCGGACCCAGTCTCCATCAAAATGCTCCGCGGATCAGATGTCATGACTCGTGTGGCATGAATTATGGCCGTGAGAGAGGCACCTTGAGGAGGCTTTTCCCCCTGTTGGGAAACCACCGAGTTATTCTCTGAGGGGGCTTCGGAAGGTTGAAGGGTCGTAGTGAGATGAGGGGGGAGAGGTAGCATAGGTGATGTTGGCGAATGCGTGACCGAGGGAGGTCCTTCTGGCAGGGCGTGAGTCATTATTGAAGGTATGTCAGTGACGGAAAGGGTTCTGCGTTGTTTTGGTCGCGGCGACGCAGCTGGACTGAGGATAGAAAACCCTAAAGTCCCGAACATACCCTTACTCGGAACTTTCAGGGTAGGTTTCTCCGAAACTGACGGGGCTGGGGAGGACTTGGATGGTTGGATATCTTGAGGAGACTTTAGGCCGCCAGGTTCGTCGGGAGTTAGTGAACTTTGTGACCGATGCGACCTGGTCTTGCCCTTGCCCCATAACATTCCCATCCAGCTCTGAGTGTTCGAAGTCTGAGGGGCAGATGGAGGGAAATCGTCATCGTCGACGGGTACGGTTACAGATGAGGAGTCATCTCCATCTCCAAAGGAGGAAACATCGACAAGAGGCGAGTTCAGTGGATTGAGCGTGGGTTTGATGGTGTTCTCCTTGTTGTGCGAAACGAAGCGCGAGGCGGAGGGAGTAACGACTTCTTCTTCCGGGATGGTTGTCGAGTGCGGTACCTCGTCAGAGAGGGCTTCTGATAGTGACATCGCGATGGACTGCGAGCCAGGCCGGTCAATGATCTTGACTGGTTGAGGTCAGATGAGATCGGAACTGACCAAATTGCTTTGACGTCGCTGTATTTGGTGGACGTGTTCGTCATCGTCAGGGAACAGAGATTGCAAGATACGTTTCGCGACATCGCGTTCAGATGGTGGCAACTCCCTCAAGAGCTGATCGGCGCGCGCTTTCCTCGCAGCCTCTTTCTCCTGAAGTAGCGCCCGATCGTCCTCCAACGTTTTATACGCTTTGCGCATGTTTGACAGGGCAGAAGAAAGAATTCGGAGCGCTACATGGTACGGGTGACGCGCGGCATCGGAGGAGGAGTCGTGAAAGTCTAACTTGGAGATGGTTGATTGGATGGCTTGATCTGACTGCCTATGCCAGCGCGTGGTGAGGACTTCTGAGGTGGCATCCTTGTCTAAGCCGAGGTATTCCTTGTGTAGTTGGAAGGGTATGTTCTTGCGGGGGAGTTTGACGGTGTCGAGATGAGAGGAATCCGGTTTTTCGACGAGGATAACGGGTGGTTGCCGGCTCGTCGATTGGTCCCAGATGCTGGAAAGGGAGGAAACGGACACGTCGCGGTTGCGTCCAGCCAAACGCTCCGCATTCCTACTGCCAAACCCGCGGACACTACCGTCCCAGGTCGCGCCGTTGGTTACACTCGCGTCGTCGGGCTGCAACTGAGATTTGAGAGTGAAATAGGTAGATGCCGTCCTGGAGGCATCTGATCCTTGACGGCCCCTGGACCTACGGCTCTTGGATGAGGCTGGTGTCGGTTCCGTGGACAGTGGATGGCTGAGATGTGTCGGTGTCGTCGTCGCCAGGGTCGATGACGATGGTTGTGGGGAATCCATGGGAGGGATGGGAACAGGCGGTGTGGCGTCGGATGGCTGGGCAACAACGATCGTCACCGAACACGTGCTCGACGGGATCACCCTCTCCGTCCACCTCACCTCCGCCCACACCAAGGAATCAAATTCCAAACCCTAGCTGTCTCAGATGGGTTGGTTTGGTAGCAGCACCCCAGAACCAACAGCAGTCACCAGGGGAGGACGACAGGTTTGCTGGGACAACCGCGACACCTACTTCGCATGCTTGGACAACAACCGCGTCCTCAAACCCGGTGACGAAGGCAAGGCTTGCACCACGGAAAGGGCTGCGTACGAGAAGAATTGCGTCAAGAGTTGGGTGCGTTGCTTTCCTCAAACATCACTGCGGAATTCTCGATTCAGATGGGAGCCCTAGATCGAATACTTTAACAAAAGACGTATATTGGCCGAACAGCAGAAGGGGGCCCTGCAACAGATGAAGAATCAATCCGGCTCTTCGTAACCCGCAACCTCAAACAGCGGATGCAAAGCCCCCCCCCCCTCAAGCGCCCCTCCAAGCCACTCCTGGTGTTCGACGTTTCGACATGCTAGAGGATACGTTAGCTATCAACCTGCTTGCTGTTTACTTTGATTGTTTTGAATAAGGATACACCCTCTCGCTTACATCTCGCTCGAGATTACGAATCCGCAAGTTGCACAGGTTACCCTCCGGACCCCCACTGAACTGGGGGAGGAGAGTAGCGCCCCTGTCTTTACCCACGATCCCGCTCGATCCCATCAACCAATTGCAACAACGGGCCGGACACCTGTCCATCGCCTTTCAGGACGGGCATTTCTCAGAACAGGTATCGTGCCGAGATCTCACTGAACACTGAGGACCGTTTGGCCGGAATGGCGTCGGCTACGAGAAGCGTACCTGCACTGAACTCCACCTTGATACCAAAATCGACCCATCCGAGACCTGATGGCGATGAGATTGATCTCAATGATGGGAGCGCCCTACCCTGCACATATAATAGGCCTGGGCATCTATCGAAATGGCTTGTATTCACGCACCCTCACTACCGCTCGATCCCTCTCCAAGTGCGAAGCTCTTCAAGAATCCATCTCTCGTTTTGTTCTTCGCCCAACCTTATCTCCCCCACCTCTCCGTCAGCGATGAACTCCAGAACCACTCGAATGGCTGATTCGAAGCCTGCGAGGAGCAGCACCCACCCAGGACAAAAGCGACCCACGACGCTCCCACTCAGGGAACCCACCAAGAAGGTGGAGGACGGTGTTCCCCTTTTAGTGTCTCTTCCTCCTGCGCGTCAGAGGGCACATACAACTCCTTGCCCGATGAGCCCTGTGACCCCTTCCTTGGATACTGAGTGAGTTTTCTCCCAAGGTCCCCAAACCGCAGCAAGTTGACCCTCTGATTTCCCAGCGATGAAAGCGAGTCCCCCGGAAGCTCAAATTTGAGTTCCACATCGTCGACATTCACGTTCAATCCGCTGTCACCGGCTACACCACATCAAGACCGTGGCTTCTCGTTCACGGCATGTCCCACTTCTCCCCTCCTAGACGAGAGCATGGTGTATTCGTTCCCGCCTCGTAGGCGTCCGACCTCGACGAGCCTCCCGATGCGTTCTCGGGTGCCCTCAGCGGATCACCACAATTTACGGATCGTCTTTGACTCCTCCCTCCTCTCAGAAGACCCATTGAGAGAAGGAGTGCAATCCCCATACGACGATCGAAAGTACTTCCATGTGCAGTTCTTACAAGAAGATTCCCCTTTCCCAAAAACACCGGACTGTTAAGTTATTCTGGGACATTCCCCTTAGTGTATCTACTATTACCCATGCTTCCTCGAGCTCCTGGTTTCCGCCCGCTTCCTGTTGTTTTCGGTCTGTTGCTTTCATCCGTTTCTCCCCTATGTATGCAGCCTGTAGTACCTGATCCCCCAAAACGAAACGTACGCACACGTCCCCTTGGTTAGAAGTTGAAGTTGAGAGACAGTTATTGGCTTAACTATACTATGTACTCTCTGTCTTATCGACAAGATCCCCCCTACGTCCCCCCACGCGCTATTTCAAGCCTTCCCCTGAGAGAAGTTGACACTGATGACCCAAGGCCAACGGCAATTCGAGCTCCGTGATGCTCGCTCTTTCCAGCTTCTCCCGTCGGCAGGCTGGTTATTCGTGATTTATGGGACGCCGGATGTAAATCCGAAGACATGCTCTTGATGGAGCGTCAGCTTCGAATGTGGAGGTCGCGCTAGGAGGCTCCTGCGCCAGTTGCTTGATCAGTGAATACCACCGCGGTAGTGTCGACACCGCCACTAAACCCAATCGAAGAGAGAAAATCCCCGCTGCCACGCGCCTTCATTCCCCGTGAGCGCTCCCAAGGTATTCCAACTCCCAATCGCAACGTTTGGTCCAACTCTCGCGTTACGAACCCCCTAACGTGCTGGTTCTCCACGTGTTCGAAACAGATGCCAATCCTCTTTCGGCAAAGCCGGAGCATCAGATGGACGAGGATCGGGACACTTCCGGCCAATGTGAGAACGGCCAATGGGAGGAGTGGTCAGTGCAAAAAGTTCAGCGATAAGATTGACAACGGATTTGTTTTGTAACCTGGTAACCCAGGCGCCAAGACCCGTCAGCAACGGTCACGCTCCTGAGGAGAGATCCACCATACGACTGACCAAAGAAGACGTCCGAAGTCGAACGGTTTTAGCATATGAAATTTGTGATCCAGGAGCACTCAAGGAGTGCAACAAAGCTGAACAACCCTGCAGCGTCAATCCAATCAGCAAACCGATGCACTGACGTTGCTTCGATCATCGCGTGTCACTTGTTACAAAACGCGTTTGCCGCGCCCATGTTCACCGGCGGGGATGCCGGCGCACCCAGGGTTCATCGACGTCCGGGACCAGCGGTGCGGGTTAGCCATCGGTTGTGATTGGACAGCGGTCTTCGGACCCTGTCTCATCGGTTTGAGCTAAAACGAAGGGAATCATTCGACGAAACGTGTCCATGCTTCACCGGGGAATAAATAGCTCGCCAGGGTTGCGACATGTCGACATCTGGGAGGCATGACGTCGATAAGGAAATCCCCAGCGGATGAGATTGGCACAGATGATCACGATAAGTAACGTGCCAGATCCGAGTTGGACATGCCTCTTTGATTGTTGAAGCGTTTCATCCTGGTGGGTCAGGCCGGCGACATCCGGACTGAGTTCGCTAAACAGTAAATCCTCGACTATCAAGCGAACAAATGACGGTCCTGCGTGAGTCGTTGAGAGAGAGGCTGGGAGTGGGGCGGCCAACACTTGGCACTCACCGGCAACATGACTTATCTGATAGTTGATCCGTTCTCCTCCGCCCTCGCACCTCCTCGGTGTAATCACACGGTCGCGCCGAGCATACGAGTGAACAGGCCTTCGACTACTCGGTTATGTCTGCCATTCGCCTACCGCTTGCCATTCGAAAACGTTTGCGCTCAGGTCGCCCAGGTCCGAGACGTACGGAGCGGTTATTTTTCGACGTGGCAAGCCCACCCGCCGGTGCGATCCTCCGAATCGCCAAATCATCCTACGATGACCACACCCTCCTTGAGGCCCTCGTTCCCCAACGGCTCCCGTCATTTGCCACCAGAAAGCAACACCACCCACCCGAGATCACACAGAAACACGTGGCTAGCTATTGATGTACCCCGTTAGGTTTCTGTCACCGGTTTACATTCCAAGTCTCCCCTTCCGGTGGCGGTACGGGGCGCAAAAGTTGCCCAATATCATTCCCTGTGTATGGAATGTCGGTGGACCCTGTGGGTGTTGTATGCGAGATGGATCGATCACATTTCCCGTTCCACCGAGATCGGGATGGTGATCACTGCCACGGCTCGCAGCTTCCGCCAATCCTCCTACTCCAAACACTGGGGTTCGAATTCCGGGTCCGGTACCCCACTCCCTTGCCCAGATACGCTTGCGCGTGCCCGGTGCAGCCGTTGAGACGAGGCATTGACCATTCCCGGGAACTCATACTCTCCGCGTATTGCTTTGCGGTATCGGAGACTTTTTGGGGATCCGTCTTGAGGTATGATTTACAGTGTCAGGCGCCGAGAGTGCCGGAACAAACAGGTTTCCAGTTGCGCCTTGAACGGCGCGCTTAAATAACGGCAAGGTCGTAAGAATCAAAAACACAATCGCTACAGGTGACCAGTGTACCTCCGGTTTCACAATCGCTCCGAACACCCGAGTGAGCACACCTTCGACTACTCGGTTGTGTCCACCACTCGCTTGCCACTTGCCATTCGAAACGTTCGCGCTCAAGTTGCCTAGGTCCGAGTCGGACTGGATTTTCTTCGTCTTGGTGAGCGCATCGGGGCGGCCTTCCGAATCCCCAAACTCTCACCCCACAATGACCACCCCCTCCCTGAGGTGCTCTTTTATAATTTCCCAACGACTCCTGTGTGTTTACTACCATGAAGCAGCGCCGCCTCCCCAAGATCGCTCAGGAACATGGGTTCAAGTTGGACTGCGGTTCGCAGCTCGCCCGTCAGCCCCGCTACCATTTTAAGGGCGCATGCTCTTCAGCGGAAGTCACAGCAGTGAATGTGGGACGCAAAGGTTGCTTAGTCATTCTCTGCGTATGGGATTCCGGTAAACATGTTGGGCGTGGTGTGTGAGAAGGCGAATCGATCGCCCCATTCCACCGAAATTGAGGAAAAACTACCACTGCCACGATTTCCAACTAAAGACCGCGAAGGGGCAGTCCGATGGCAGTTGCTGGCGCGCGGATGCGGGGTTAGCACCTGGAACTTCCGGAGTAATATTTACGTTCTGTATTTGGGCGCGACACCCTGTCTGCGAAAGAAGATACATGAGGTGGTTTTGGCAAAAATACTCAGCCATTGTTTCTACGGGGTGATGCTCGCCTGTTAGTACTTTGGTATCCAAAACACTTTGACGCAGCTGTAGCGACGACCGTAGGGAAGGTTCGTTCTCTCAGGCCAACGTAGAATGAATTTCATATCGCATCGTCACCTAAAACGGACAGGCGGCCTCTCTTTTGTCCTTCCAACATTGACGATCCCTTGGCCGTTTTTCCCCAAACCCCAGCCTCCGCGATACATCTCAACCCTCCCAGTCATGCCGCACCCAATCGTCGAGATCGACGAACTTGTGAGACTGGTCATCGACGAGTTGGTCGAGATGAGTCCGCCGGCCGCGGTTTCATTCGCCCTCACTTGTCGGTCCCTCGAGGAGCCAACGCTCAAATCGCTTTGGAAGCAACAACCCTCGTTAAACAACATCGTGAACGTGTTACCGGGTCACACCTGGGTCACAGATGAGGACGACAACGATATTTCCGTGAGTGGACGCGGTTGTCCTGTGGATTGATTCTGACACCAATTCTCCCAGGTGATTGAGCACGATCCTTCAGCGAAGGACTGGGCCAGGTTGCGACGATACGCTTCCTGGGTGCGTGGATTACGGCTCAGTTACGACAGACACATCACCAGCGATACCCTCTCCCGGATTTCATCCAACACACCCGGTGGGATATTGTTCCCCAAATTGGAACGGTTATACTTGGTCGTCCACGCGGCTCGCAATGCATTAGCCTTCTTTCCTCTCTTCCTCTCCCCCCAATTGAGACACGTCACCCTCTGTACCGATTTCGGGTTGTCTGACATCCCATTGAATCAGTCGGTGGCCATCGTCCAGATTCTCTCATCCTTGCCGACCTCCCTTGAACACCTGTTCGTTATAGCTGTTGAGAGGAAAGGAGGACCTGTTGGCGATGCGATATCTTCATTCATTTGTCGATGCGGGCCATCACTTAGAAGCATTGGCACACGGGTACCTTTATTAGAGGCAGCCATTCACCATCTCATGCAGCTTCCAAATCTACACTATTGGACGACCGTGCAGGCACCCCCTCGAATCATTCCAACGTTCATCTTTCCATCCCTCGAACAGCTCCGCCTCGCCGACCCAGCGGCCCTACCGTGGATCCACCTTCTTACGTCGCACGGAAAACATGACCTTCGAGGAAATCCCACATCAACAGCATCGCACACGAATACTATGGAGACGCTAAAATCCCTCGAGTGCAACACCGGTGACACTATCATCGACTCAGCATTTTTGGCTTCCGCTGTAATGTTCCGGAATTTGGTTACGCTGTACGCGCGCACCAACTGCTCTGACACGGAGAAGTGTATCTTTCGCCTGACGGATAAAGATATGGAGAACTTTGCCACTGCGCTACCTCGCTTGAAGAACCTGGAACTCGGACAACCTTGTCACTCCAATTCCTGCGGTACCACCATCGCCTCCCTCTTGTCAATATCCACCCGCTGTCTGGACCTGGTGTCCCTGGAGACTCACTTCAACACCGCAACAATCATCGGTGATATACAACGCCTGGTTGACGGAGGGACCGGACGCGACAAAGCCAAGTGCGAGCTCCGGACTTTGGTAGTTGGGCTCTTGCCACTTGAGGTGGGCGAAGAGGACACCGAAACCGTCGCGAAGGGGCTCAAGGTTATTTTCCCGCGCCTGACGGACATATCGTACAATAACAGTCGTTGGTTCGAGGTGGGATCTAGATTAGGTGATTGACGGAGATCCAGTTGACGTCGAAATTACTTTTTCCTTTCCTCCCCTTTGTCGAATCGCATGCGGCCTTTCCCTTGGTGTGCATTGCGCTCGGACTTTTGGAATGTAGGGCCACAGTACGAAAATATAAGGAATACTAGTACGTCGTGAGGAAACACACCATTCTGTTGGGCCGTCGACAGTGGAAATCCAGGCAGCTGGAACCCTTCTCCGATGGATAGAACAATACCCGGTCTGAGTCATCCAGTGACGGAGGATGTACAATTCGAATTTTTGGCTGCGTTTTCTTGCTGACCATAGCACACCGCGACCGTCTGAATTGATCCTTCAAGCTTCACGTGTCGTGCGTCCCCCATTATGATAGGCCCTATTCTTTGTTGTTTTGTCATGATCACGAATATCGGTAGTCAACCTACAGGGCCCCATGTTTTAGCACCTTGAGCACCCATCCCGCGAATACTACATACCATATATCGTGTGTGCAGATCGCTTCGCTGTGGTCGGTCCAGACCGCTGTGTCCCAAGCACACAGTGGCCCAGCACTGGTGCCGATCAACCTATTCGATCGGTGTGGGTGTAGGTGAGTCATGACAACAACTGTATGAGTGGATCAGTGGGTTCCGACCCACACCGCGCGAGTGGGTTATAACAATCATCCCGCAAGTGGGTTATGACAATCATCGCGCGAGTGGGTTATGAGGGCCATTATGTGAGTGGGTTATGGCTGGCATTAGAATATATTCCCTCCAAATATAAGAACGGTCGCATACGAAAGCACCCAGTTTAAACCGCTCCTATCGCTCTCACTCACAAGTCAAGACACCTTCTCTCCAACCCATCTCGATACTATGTCCTCTCCGCGTATTTGGTTGAGTGAGGAGCACACGTCGCATCGCACCGTCCGATAGAACTGACGAAAACCACACCTAGTCACCGGCGCATCCTCCGGCATCGGTCTGTCGATGACCAAGACCGTCCTGGACAACGGAGACATCGCAATCGCCACCCTCCGCAAACCCTCGGCCTTGGACGATCTCAAGGCCAAATACCCCTCCGACGAACTCCACATCCTCAAGGTCGACGTTACCAACGAAGACGATATCATCGCAGCCTTCAAGTACGCCGAAGAGGAGCTCGGTCGCATCGACATTGTCTTCAACAATGCAGGTTGCGGCATAATGGCGGAGGTCGAAGGTACCTCCCACGAGGTGGCAAGGAAGATGTTCGACGTCAACTTCTGGGGAGCCATGAACGTTTCCAAGGAGACCATCCGGTTCTTCCGTGAAGTGAATAGGCCTCAGGGTGGGAAGTTATGGAACGTTTCTTCAATGGCCGGTATCCTTCCAATCGCTGCTCTGGGATACTACAGCGCATCGAAGCATGGTAATATCACTGGTGTTGTCCTCGGTGAATACTGAGTGACCGATCTTCTGTCCATCAGCTCTGGAAGGTGCCACAGAGGCTCTTGCCGCCGAGCTCGACCCAAAGTGGAACATCAAGGTTTGTGCAAATTGGTTCTGTCGTAAACGATCTAACATTCGGAAAGATCACCCTTCTTGAATTCGGTGGTTTCAAGACCAGGATTATGGAACCAGAATCCTCACCTACTTTCCCGGTCCACCCCGCCTACACGGATCCTACACTGACGGGAAACATCTCGCGCAATAGGACCGACGGGGCGTATCAATTCGGGGACTCCGACAAAGCCACCACGATGCTTTTCCATAAGCTTGCAAACGATCCAGAACCCTCGCTAAGGGTCGGTGTCGGGTTGGACTCCAATGGTGGCATAAAACAGAAGTTGAAGAATGTCGAAGCGGATATCACGAGGCACGAGAGCTGGTCTGACGACCTCTATTGAATGGGCATGTCACCGGTACCTACTGAGGGCTAAATTTGTCCACGCAGGCGTAAATATGTCTCCGATGTAGAAACGGATAAAATGCTGATACTCACCGGTAGGGGTAAAATGAAGTCAATTGTACCTGCCAGGGAGAACTTCGGAAGGGCAGATTTCGAGGCCGTTTGGATCCGCGGGTTCCTCTTTAGTCCTTTGCTTTCACCACCTCTGGGGCAGGACAGTCTGATGTATGCTTGGCAAAGATCGATGACCAACTCCACTCGTGGAGCATTATTTTCCCCTTGAAACACCGCTAAACGAAGCAAGTCTTCGTCGATATCCGCCCAACCGTACCCTGTTCCACTAAATGACTTGTAGAGCTCCTTTGCCCGCGAACCAAGCCTCGCGGTAATCGTGATCTTGGACACCACTCCGGAAGTGATGGTGGAAAAACGGGGCAAGTGTCCATCTGTCATTGGAGGTGGATGAGGCGGATAAGATCACGGTTGGGCTGGGCCGGGCTTACAGATTCGGTCGCCTCTGACCTTGATTTCGAGCAGCTCTAAAGTGTTGGAACAGCGGGATATTAAGCGGTTGATAACATCTGCCGGGACCGTCTCCTCGTCGATTGGTCCTACGTCAATCCTAATTGTGTCGTAACCCAATGGGCAATCCGCAAAGGCAGCGAACAACCCGACTTGGGAGTCATGATTACAAGAATAGACGTTGAATTCAAGGGAACCTTTGAAAGAGCCGTGAAAGTCTGATTCTAGGATGTCGCCACCCTCGTCAGGATCATCCATGTGAGGTATCCTGGAATACTGAATGATCAGGTACTCTAGAAGTGGGAACCCTGCAATAACGCGCGGGTTCACGGCAACACCATTCAGGTGTAGCCCCTTGAGAGTGTTTCTCAAGTGCCCGAACCATCGGATACACGGGAATTGCAAGAACTCGTAAGGGGAGATTGTTCCGTCGATCCGGAGGTGTTCAAGATTCCTGAAAGCCGGGGCGTACTCCGCGAGACAGTCGGGATTGATGGGTGGGGACAGTATCAGGACTTTGACGAGGGAGTGGATCCGTTGGTCCGAAGGAGAGAACATGTCGAACCAACGTTGCCACAACTTGTCCTCGAGGATGAGGGTGTAGAAGAGGTTGGCTTGGGATCGGTGAGCCCACCTTCTTGAAACGAGAGAGCAGTAATGGAGAGACGGCTTGTCTTTATGTAGATGGTCGATTACAAGGTCGTAGATTTCCTGGGGAAGTCGCATGACGACCGTTGTGGTTGAGAAGGGGGAACGGTGGGTATTCACGGAAGCACTCATCCTGTGTCATCCCTCTCGAGCTCGTCCGTTGGATCCGTACCTCAATCACTTCTCCGCTCGGACAGAAAGGTTGACCGGACCGTCGAGCTCTTCCACAACCTCGAAGGGTCGTCCGTGTTTTCGCCCGGTCTGTAGAGAAGCGCCAGATTTAGCTGCCACTCTGTTTTCCACTCGAGTACGATTCGCCGAAGCGTCCATGAGTCTAGATGCTCTCTCCCCAACTTAAGGTGATATGAAAGAGGTTGGTTCTTCAGCGCAGTCTTTAATTTACCTCCTGGTATCTCCATGAGTCGTTCATCACCCCAGGCGCCAACGCGGTCTTTACAATCAACTTTCCCCTCACGTGCACTGTGAAGGGCTGAACTCCTCCGGCGAACCCCAATTTAAGCACACTTCAAGCAACCCTTTAAAGGTGGTGAAGATATGGATATACTCGCAGTTAATGACTGGAGGTGTGTCGACGCGTTGCCTTGCGACCCACCCCACGTACCGAGGCACGACTCTGGGACCGGCGCGTGTTGGACCGCGATGGCAACCCACCCTACTCCGGCGGGTTTTTGCCCGATTTTAGGTTATGAGAGGAATTGGAGTGCCTGTCGAGGCGGCCTACCTCGTGTAAGTTCGCTGTTTGTTAGCGGATGTTGACGTTCCGGTCCGACAGTTCAATTACCCCGTAGTATTCAACCAAGTGGTAATATTGGGTTCCTTCGGCACACCAGCTTGGGCATTCGGAGACTGCCAACATTTCCTCATCACCAATGTGCGTTCCATTTGGCGGATGTTATGATTCCTCCTGAAATGTTTTACCCGGTTGCATGTCCTGCTTAGGTAATGAAGTGATTAATGAAAACTGGGAGCTCGAGTTATTGCATCTGTTGTCGAGCGTCCCATTCCCCAAGTTAAGGCCCACACCCGAAGCGAACCCCGATAAAAATAATAACCGGCGACCGTTACTCCTCTATGTCGGAGGCCCGTCCCCTGTCAAGCGTGCTGCGAAGTGCCCACAACCATGCGCGGGGAGGGGCGGTTTCTATTCGAGGACCGTTTCTAATCATCTCAGGACGTCTCACGACACTATCCGGATGGCCCTTTCACGGTAAACTGCAGGTTACAATTGTAAAGGTCTCTCGGGTTACACTGGAAACATATCGCAAAGATGTTCTGATCTCTCACCCGGACATTCAAAGGTGCCTTTCATCTCCTTCAAGATGCCTTTATAATGGGGCGGAATTCATCTACAGCAGCTTCATACAACACCGAGGGGTCCAGCCTTCATGAGGCTTTCGTGCCCTCCACCCGGTGTAGGCGGCGCCCATCGCGGATGCCGATGAATGACTCACTAATGATATCCGGCTCCCCCATTCAAGGTATAGGGCAGTGCGTTCAAGCGGCCTGGACCATAATATATTCTCCTTGATCACAGCGGTCAGCCGGGTTATCGATGACCACCGGGTTTAATTCCCCCGCTTCACCTACCTGAATATGGCCAGATCAGCCATTGAAACCTCAGCTCTCACACTTTACTCTGCAGCAAAAGTTCAGACGACGACTTCGTCATGCAGTATCAGCTCGAAATACTCACGATTTGTGCGGTGGCCTTCTCGTATGCCATTCTTCGACGGCGCAGGAGGCTCCCCACGATGAAGGATGTACCAGGACCGGCGAACCCGTCTTGGATTTTTGGTGTGTCCCATCTCCTCCTGTCGGCCCGTGGTGCTGAGTGTAAGAACCTCCAAGGACACCAATGGTATCTCATGACCGAAGAAGCTGGAGGGGCGGAGAAGAGGTTCCTCGAGACCTTCGGGAACGTCATTCGTTGGAACGGTCCTTTTGGGGTACGTCCCGCCTGCTACCAAACGTACACCAGTATCTTAAGTTCAGAGTCTTTATTGAAAATGATTGGCATGTGCGTGCAGGAAGATCGCTTGTGGATCGCGGATCCGAAGGCCATCAGCCACATACTTCAAAAATCGGGTTACTTGTATGCGAAGTCAAGTGACGTTCGGGAACGGGGATCGCTATTGACAGATCATGGCATCTTATGGGCAGATGGTGAGTTGTCCACCATGGTCAACCCCCGTCTACTCCAGGTCCGTCTAACAATCCCACAGGCGACGTCCACAAGCGTTATAGGAGGGCAATGGCCCCCGCGTTTGGCCCCGTAGAGACTAAAGCCCTGTTACCATGTTTCATGGATACTGTCGCCAAGGCACGCGGGCTTCATTTGCATTTGGTCTTAAGGGTTGATCAGGGTCCACATCGTCAGATGGTAGACAAATGGAATAAAATAATCGAGGATGGCAAGTCCGGGAATTCAGCCATTATCGATGCGAACATGTGGTTAGGAAAGGCTGCACTTGATGCGTGAGTGTTAGCCTTGTCGCTGGGCTGGTGCGGGTTGTAGACTAACCGTGAACTCTCAAGGATCGGTGCCGGAGTTTTCGAATACGACTTTGGAGCCTTGGACGATACGGACAACCCGTTGACAAAATCTTACTTGAACCTAATGTGTGGCGACCCACCTTGGTCATCTCCGGTTCAGGGTCTCCATTACGCTGACCGTCTGCCTTATTCGTTAGGTTCACGTCCTTCGGGAACCCCTCGCAATTACTCGTTTTTTTCATGGCTATCACTGGGTGGTTTCCCGGGTTACTCACATGGATATACGAGACCTCCAGCCACCCTGGAATGCAGAACCTACGAAGACACAAAGACCAAGTGCGCAGTGTCGCTCGGAAGCTACTGGATTCGAAGAATCAAGAGTTAAAGGCTGGTGTGCCGAGGAGAGACGTCATGAGTTTACTTGGTTCGTTGTTTCCTTTCTCTTGTTTCCGTTCACGTGATCGCTGAGGACCTCTCCATCAGTCAAAGCTAGCGTCTCTCAACACCAGGACTGGAGATTGAGCGACGAAGAGATCATCCCACAAGTCCGGTGAGCATTAATGTTTCTAGCCGTCACCCAGAGAGGGATCTCCACGCTCACCGTCTGTAGGTCGATCATGTTAGCCGGACATGAGACCACAGCGAAAGCGGTTGGAATTTTGTCTTCAGTGCACCCTTTGGACGTGGTGCTCACGGATTCTTTAGCTGACCTTTACACTCTGGGAGTTGGTTAAGCACCGCGAATGCCAGGAGAAACTCCGTGCCGAAATTAACGAGACTCTGGAGAAGGTCAAAGCGAGAGGTGACGCTGATTTCACGGCCAACGACCTTGAGAGTATGCCATATTTGGTGGCCATCACGAAGGTCCGTTGGAGTCGTTTGTTCGTGTGTCCGAGGGCAAAATTCGTTTAATTCATCCATAGGAATCCTTGAGAATCCACCCCGTCGCTGTAGAGGTGTCACGCAAACCTAACGAAAACGACGTCCTACCTATCACAAAACCGATCATCGGAACCTCCGGGAGGGTGTATACGGAGCTCCCCATCCCCAAAGGAATTACTATCATTATCCCGATGCTTGGATACAATTTGTACTTATTTCCGCGAACCAGCCACCACT
>Ga0307511_10002928_pt1 | contig 17675 bp, 18 predicted proteins | sample 13_EM_MG_FD_200266 | JGI IMG/M metagenome (GOLD analysis project Ga0307511, IMG submission 200266) | Populus trichocarpa ectomycorrhiza microbial communities from riparian zone in the Pacific Northwest, United States - 13_EM | ecosystem: Host-associated > Plants > Roots > Unclassified | place... | reverse complement strand
GCGAGGGGGGAGTTGAACCCCCACGTCCTTTCGGACACACGGACCTGAACCGTGCGCGTCTGCCATTCCGCCACTCGCCCTCGGTGACGGGAGAAACACTAGCACGGGTGTGGCTCCGTCTCCTAATTGGCCCGTGTCGCCCCTCGCGGGCCCGGATACGATCGAGTCAGGAAGTCCGTAGCGAGAGGAACAGCCGTGGGACGCGTGCAGCGCTTCGAGCGCCGCCTTGAGGGCGCTGTGGGCAACGCCTTCGCACGCGTGTTCGGCGGCAGCGTCGTGCCCCAGGAGGTGGCACAGGCGCTCCAACGCGAGGCCGAGCTGAACGTCAGGGAGCTGGCGGGTGAGAGGCTGCTGGCTCCCAACAGCTACCGGGTGCTGCTCGGCGCAGCGGACCACGACCGTTTGGCGGGTGCGGGGCAGGACGAACAGCGCATAACGGAGCTGCTCGAGGACTGCGTCCGCGAGCACCTCGCAGAGCACGGATGGGATACCTATGGTGACGTCGTAGTCTCCCTGGAGCGCTCCGACGCGCTGCACACTGGACAGTTCCGAACCAACTCGTCCGTCGACCCTGACGTACGACGGCCAGCACCACCTCGCACCGCAGGAGACCGATCCATGAGCCAGCCACCAGGCCAGTACCCCCCGCAGGACCCCTACGGTCAGCACCAGGGTCAGCAGGGTTACGGCTATGACCAGGGCTACCCGCAGCAGGGCGGCTACCCGCAGCAAGGGCAAGGGCAACAAGGCGGCGGGTACGACCAGTACGGCCAGCAGCAGGGTGGCGGTTACGACCAGCACGGCTACCCCCAGCAGGGCGGCGGTGGTGGTTACGAGCAGGGCTACCCGCAGCAGGGTGGCGGCGGTTACGAGCAGGGCTACCCCCAGCAGGGTGGCGGCTACCCGCAGCAGGGTGGCGGCTACGAGCAGGGCTACCCCCAGCAGCAGCAACAGGGCGGCTACGACCCGTACGGCCAGCAGGGCGGCTACGGGCAGCAGCAGGGCGGCTATGACCCGTACGGGCAGCAGCAGGGCGGCGGCTACGGCCAGCAGGACCCCTACGGCGCCCCTCCCGGACCGCCCCCCGGCCCGCGCCAGATCACCGCGATCCTGCAGCTGGACGACGGTTCGAACCGCACGTACAACCTGAAGCAGGGTGGCAACGTGGTGGGCCGCGGCCAGGACGCGGACTTCCGGCTGCCCGACACGGGGGTCTCCAGGAGGCACCTGGAGATCACCTGGGATGGTCAGAGTGCGATGCTCGCGGATCTCGGCTCCACGAACGGCAGCACGGTGAACGGCACTCCGGTGCAGACCTGGCAGCTCGCGGACGGCGACGTCGTCCGGGTCGGCCACTCGTCACTCGTGTTCCGCATGCAGGGCTGAGGCGGTCGCGGGCGGGTACGAGGTCAAGCGGGAGCGGTCACTACAGGTGCCAGAGCTGGTGTTGCAGCTGACCAGAGCAGGGTTTCTCGCCCTGCTCTGGTTGTTCGTGCTGGCCGCGCTGCGCGTGGTCCGATCAGACATCTACGCCGCGTCGGGGTTGAGAGTCGCGGTGCCCGGCGGGTTCCGCAAGGGCGGCAAGCAATCGGCCAAGGGGAAGACGGCCAGGCAGCTTGTTGTCACGCACGGGGCTCTCACGGGCACCCGCATCTCGCTCGACGGCAGACCGATCCTGATCGGCCGGGCCGACGACTCGACCCTGGTGCTCGACGACGACTTCGCCTCGACCCGACACGCGAGGCTGTCGCTGCGCGGCAGCGACTGGTACGTGGAGGATCTTGGCTCCACGAACGGAACATACCTAGACCGGGCGAAGGTCACGGCACCCCTCCGGGTCCCGCTCGGTGCCCCGATCCGCATCGGCAAGACAGTGATCGAGCTGCGCACATGACCCTCGTCCTCCGCTATGCCGCCCGCAGTGACCGGGGCCTGGTTCGAGCCAACAACCAGGACTCCGTCTACGCCGGCCCCCGTCTCCTCGCCCTTGCCGACGGCATGGGCGGCCACGCCGCCGGTGAGGTGGCCAGCAAGGTGGTGGTCGCCGCCCTGGCCCCGCTCGACGACGACGAGCCCGGCGACGACCTGCTCGACCAGCTCCGCGGCGCGGTGCTGGAGGGCAATGGCGCCATCGCCGAGCTGGTGTCGCACGACCCCGACCTGGACGGGATGGGCACCACGCTGACCGCGGTGCTGTTCTCCGGCAACCGGCTCGGCCTGGTGCACGTCGGCGACTCGCGGGCCTATCTGCTGCGCGGCGGCCAGTTCACCCAGATCACCCACGACGACACGTTCGTGCAGTCGCTGATCGACGAGGGTCGGATCACCGAGGAGGAGGCCAACGTGCACCCGCAGCGCTCGCTGCTGCTGCGCGCGTTGACCGGCCACGAGGTGGAGCCGAGTCTGGCGGTGCGCGAGGCCCGTGCCGGCGACCGCTACCTGCTGTGCTCGGACGGCCTGTGCTCGTATGTCAGCCACGAGACGCTGGCCGAGGCGATCCTGATCCCGGATCCGCAGGCCTGCGCCGACCGGATGATCGAGCTCGCGCTGAAGGCCGGCGGCCCGGACAACGTGACGGTGATCATCGCCGACGTGGTGGACGTGGACTACGGCGACGACGTGCCGTACGTCGGCGGGGCGGCCGGGGACGGCAGCAGCGACCAGCCGCCGCCGGACTCGCCGGCGTCCCGGGCCGGCGCGATAACCGCGCCGCGGACGCCGCCACCACAGCCGATGGCGCAGGTAGCACCGACACCGGACCCCAAGGCGAGGAATCGCAAGCGGGTCCGGTTACTCGTCTGGATCGTGGCGGTCCTGATCGTGCTGGGGCTGGGCGCGGGCGGCACCGTGTGGTGGGTGCTCGGCCAGTACTACGTGGGCGCCACCGACGACAACCATGTCGCCATCTTCGAGGGCGTGCGCGGCGGTCCGGTGCTCGGCATTCCGCTGCACCGGGTGGCCGAGAACTCGTGCCTGGACCCGAAGCAGGCGCCGAACTGCGACTCGCTGACCCTGGACGAGCTCCAGGAGTCGGCGCGGGAGGACGTGCGCAAGGGCGTGATCCCGGAGCAGCCCGGGGTGGACGGGGCGCGGGACGCGGTGCGGCGGCTGTGGCTGGGCGCGCTGCTGCCGGTGTGCACGGCGGACACGACAACCACCGGCACGTCCACGACGACTACCACCACGACCACGACCGCGACCACGGGTAGCAGCACCTCGGGCGCGCCCTCCTCGACGACCAGCTCCACGCCCACGCTGACCAGCACCCCGCAGCAGCCGGGCAAGAACTGCAGGAAGGTGGGCTGATGGCCCTGCCGCCCGGTGTACTGGGCGCGGCGACGACGCACATGAACGCGCCGGGGCCGTCGCCCACCACACCGACCCGCCGCGGCACCGAGCTCGCGTTGCTCGGTTTTGTGCTGGGCCTGGTCGCGCTGGCCTTCGTGTTGATCTCGGAGAACCAGTTCCAGACCCTGCAGCCGGTGATCCTGCTCTACGTGGCCGGCTACGCGGTGTTGTTCGGGGTGGCGCATCTGGCGGTGCGCAAGTTCGCGCCGTACGCGGATCCGCTGATCCTGCCGTGCGCGTCGCTGCTCAACGGCCTGAGCATCGCGATGCTGTACCGGCTGGACCCGGCGCTGGCGGAGATCGCCTTCCAGGGCGGCCACGGCTACTCCAACGCCGCGCCCAAGCAGCTGATCTGGACCGCGCTGTCGCTGGCGGCGATGGTCGTGGTGCTGTGGGGGGTGAAGGACCACCGCACGCTGTCCCGCTACGGCTACACGTTCGGTCTGGTCGGCCTGGTGCTGCTGGTGCTGCCGGGTGTGCTGCCGTGCAGCATCTCCTGTGTCGGCGGCGCGAAGCTGTGGATCATCATCGGTCCGGTGTCGATCCAGCCCGGCGAGTTCGCCAAGGTGCTGATCATCCTGTTCGTGGCCGCGTTCCTGGTGAGCAAGCGGGACCTGTTCACCATCGCCGGCCGCAAGTTCCTGGGCCTGGAGCTGCCCCGGCCGCGGGACCTGGGCCCGCTGCTGATCGCGTGGGCGATCGCGATCGTGGTCATGATGATCGAGACCGAGCTCGGCGCCTCGCTGATGTTCTTCGGCACCGTGCTGGCGATGCTTTACCTCGCCACCGAGCGATCCGCCTGGGTGTGGATCGGCGTAGTGCTGTTCATGGGCGGTGCCACCCTGGCCTATCGGATGTTCACACACGTGCAGACCCGCGTGACGAACTGGATCGACCCGTTCGCCGACGCGCAGAACGACGGCTACCAGATGGTGCAGTCGCTGTTCAGCCTGGGCAGCGGCGGCATCGCCGGCGCCGGGCTGGGCGCCGGCCACCCGGAGCTGGTGCCGGTGGTCAGCAGCGACTTCATCGTGTCCGCGTTCGGCGAGGAGCTGGGCTTCATCGGCCTGGCCTCGATGATCATCGTCTACATGCTGCTGGCGCTGCGCGGGCTGCGCAGCGGCCTGGCCGTGCGCGACACCTTCGGCAAGCTGCTCGCCGGCGGCCTGTCCTTCCTGCTGATGTGGCAGGTGTTCGTGGTCATCGGCGGCATCAGCAAGTTGATCCCTCAAACCGGCCTGACCGCGCCGTTCCTGTCGGCCGGCGGCTCGTCACTGCTGGCCAGCTACGTCATGGTCGGGTTGCTGCTGCGGATCTCCGACGCCGCGCGCCGACCGCAGGCCAGCCGTCCCAAGCCGCAGGCGCCGATCGCCGAGGCAAGCACCGTCCTCGTGGAGCGACCGACGTGAACAAGCCCCTTCGCCGAGTGGGCCTCGCCATGATGGTGATGGTCCTGCTGCTGTTGGCCAACCTGACGTACGTGCAGGTCATCAACGCCGACACCTATGCCAACAACCCGGCCAACCGGCGCAGTGTGATGGAGGAGTACGGGCGGCAGCGCGGCCAGATCGTCAGCGCCACCGGCACCATCCTGGCCAACTCGGTGGAGACCAAGGACGCCCAGCACTACCTGCGGGTGTACAAGAACGGCCCGGAGTACGCCCCGGTCACCGGCTACTACTCGTCGGTGTTCGGCGCGACCGGCATCGAGCGGGCCGAGGACGACGTGCTCAACGGCTCCTCGTCCAAGCTGTTCGTGCGCCGGCTGTCCGACCTGATCACGGGCCGGGACCCGCGTGGCGGCAACGTGCAGCTGACCGTCGACCCGAAGGCGCAGGACGCCGCCTACGCCGGCATGACGGCGAAGAACTTCCACGGCGCGGTGGTCGCGATCAAGCCGTCGACCGGCGAGATCCTGGCCATGGTGAGCACGCCCTCGTTCGACCCGAACCCGCTGGCCGCGCACGACAACACCACCCAGCGCGACACCATCAACAAGCTGGACAACGACGACAACCAGCCGGCGCTGAACCGGGCCACCCAGGAGACGCTGCCGCCGGGGTCCACGTTCAAGCTGGTGGTGGGCGCCGCGGCGCTGTCCAACGGCGTCGACGACGGGAACACCAAGAACCTGCCGGCCGACGCGACGATCACGCTGCCGGGCACCAACACCACGCTGTCCAACTTCGCCAACCAGCCGTGCCCCGAGAGCAGCAATGGCCAGGTCTCGATGACCATCGCCATGGAGTACTCCTGCAACACGGCCTTCTCCACGCTGGCCGGCAAGGTCGGCAAGGACAACCTGACCTCGCAGGCGGCCAAGTTCGGCATCGGCCAGACCGACCTGACCGTGCCGATCCCGGTGGCGACCTCGACGGTCGGCACCCTCCCGGACGAGGCCGCGCTCTACCAGAGCGGCATCGGCCAGCGGGACGTGAAGCTCACCCCGCTGCAGGACGCCATGGTGGCCGCCACCATCGCCAACGGCGGCGTGCGCATGCAGCCGCAGCTGGTGAAGAACATCCTGGCCCCGGACATGTCGTCGATCTCCTCGTTCTCCCCGCAGGAGGCCGCGGGCGGCCCGGCCCTGTCCAAGGACGTCGCCGACCAGCTCAAGCAGATGATGCTGCTGTCCGAGCAGCACACCGGCGGCACCGGCAAGCAGGCCAACGTCACCATCGCCTCCAAGACCGGCACCGCCGAGCACGGCACCGACCCGAAGAACACCCCGCCGCACGCCTGGTACGTGGCGTTCGCGCCGGCGGACAACCCGCAGATCGCCGTGTGCGTCGTCGTGGAGAACGGCGGTGACCGCGGCCTGGCCGCCACCGGCAGTTCCGTGGCCGCGGGCGTCGGCCGTGCGACCATCAACGCCTACCTTGCCGGGGGAGGCTGAGGATGCTCACCACCGGGCAGTTGCTCGCCGACCGGTACCGGCTTGCCCGGCGCATCGCCGTCGGCGGCATGGGTGAGGTGTGGGAGGCGACCGATTCCCGGCTGGACCGCGCGGTGGCGGTCAAGGTGCTCAAGCCCGAGCTGTCCGGCGACCCCGAGTTCCTGCACCGGTTCAGGACCGAGGCCCGCACCACCGCCTCGCTCAACCACCCGGGCATCGCCGCGGTGCACGACTACGGCGAGACGTCCTCCGAGCCGGACGGCCCGGAGGACACCGCGTACCTGGTGATGGAGCTGGTGGCCGGCGAGCCGCTGGCGGCGATCCTGGCCGGCCAGGGCCGGCTCGCCCCGGACCGGACGCTGGACCTGCTCCAGCAGTGCGGCGCCGCGTTGCAGGCCGCGCACGAGCGGGGCTACGTGCACCGGGACGTGAAGCCGGGCAACATCCTGGTCGGGCCCAGCGGCAAGGTGAAGCTCACCGACTTCGGCATCGCCAAGGCGGCCGACGCCGCGCCCGTGACCCGGTCCGGCATGGTGATGGGCACCGCCCACTACATCGCCCCCGAGCAGGCAGTCGGCCAGGAGGCCGAGCCGGCCAGCGACGTGTACTCGCTGGCCGTGGTCGGCTACGAATGCCTGGTCGGGCGGCGGCCGTTCCTGTCGGAGAACGCCGTCACGGTCGCGATGATGCACATCCGGGAGCTGCCGCCGCCGCTGCCGCCGGACGTGCCGCCCGGCGTCCGGGCGCTGATCGAGGCCACGCTGGTGAAGGACCCGCGGCAGCGCTATCGCAGCGGCGGCGAGTTCGCCGCCGCGGTCGGCGCGGTGCGGGCCGGGTTGCCGCTGCCGGCCCCGTCGGGGCTGGCGATGGCGATCCCGATGCAGCAGCAGCGGCCACCGCACGGTGGTCCGCCGACATACCCGCCCGGGGCCATTCCGGTGGTTCCGCCACAGCTGCCGCCATCGGGTGCTCCGATGGGGCCGGGCACCGGTACCTTTCTGCTGGGACCTCCGCCGCAGCCCAGACCCAACCGGACCGGGCTGTGGGTCCTGCTGGCTTTGTTGGTGGTGATTCTGGTGAGTCTGCTCGCGGTCTGGGGGATTCGCGAATGGCAGCAGCGCTCGGGGTCGGGGACCGAGGGCACCGGACGGCCGACGACGGCCACCTTCACGGGCGACCGCCCGGCGCAGGACCGATGTCTGGGGACGGTCACGTGCGCGGGGCGGGGGCCCGGTGGCTGAGGTTGGCGGCAGGAGCATGATGGGACGACTGTTGACGAGGAACGAGACGACGCACCGATGAGCACTCCGCGACTGCTCTCCAACCGTTACGAACTGGGCGAGACCCTCGGCTACGGTGGGATGTCGGAGGTCCACAAAGGCCGCGACGTCCGTCTCGGCCGGGACGTCGCCGTCAAGGTGCTGCGCGCGGACCTCGCCAGGGACCCGCAGTTCCAGGAGCGCTTCCGCCGCGAGGCACAGAACGCCGCCGCGCTCAACCACCCCGCGATCGTCGCCGTGTACGACACCGGCGAGACCAAGACCGAGTACGGCCCGCTGCCCTACATCGTCATGGAGTACGTGGACGGGCGGACGCTGCGGGACATCGTCAAGACCCAGGGGCCGCTGTCCGGCAAGCGGGCCATGGAAGTGATGGCCGACGTGTGCGCGGCGCTGGACTTCAGCCACCGGCACGGCATCATCCACCGGGACGTGAAGCCGGCCAACATCATGATCACCAAGACCGGCGCGGTCAAGGTGATGGACTTCGGCATCGCCCGCGCCATCCACGACGGGCAGGCCGCCGTCACGCAGACCGCCGCCGTCATCGGCACCGCCCAGTACCTGTCGCCGGAGCAGGCCCGCGGCGAGGCCGTGGACGCCCGGTCCGACGTGTACGCCGCCGGCTGCGTGCTGTTCGAGCTGATGACCGGCCAGCCGCCGTTCACCGGCGACTCCCCGGTGGCCGTCGCCTACCAGCACGTGCGGGAAGAGCCGCCGTCCCCGTCGTCGGTGAACCCGCAGGTGACGCCGGCGCTGGACTCCATCGTGCTCAAGGCCATGGCCAAGGGCCCGGCCAACCGCTACCAGTCCGCCGCCGAGATGCGGGCCGACCTGGTCCGTGTGCTGTCCGGCCAGCGGCCCTCCGCCCCCGCCGTGATGACCGCCGAGGACCGGACCGCCTACATGGGCAACGGCGCCGGCGCCCGCACCCAGGTCGTCACCGGTCGGCACCGGCCCTCGGCCGCCGCCGCTGAGGAGCCCGAGTACGACGCGTACGACTTCGAGGCCGACGAGGAAGAGGAGCGCAAGGCCCGCCGCAAACGCGCCCTCACCATCGCCGGCGTGGTGCTCGTCTGCATCGCCGTGCTGGCGCTGGCCGCCTGGCTGACCACGATGCTGCTCGGCAACAACAACTCCGGCAACTCCAACAACGCCGACGTGCCCAAGGTCGTCGGCATGGCCGCCCCGGCCGCCCAGCAGGCGCTGCACGACAAGGGCTTCACCAACGCGCCGCTGCAGTACGCCGTCTGCGCGCCGACCACCGACGGCACCCCGCAGCCGTGCACCCAGGACGACATCGGCAAGGTCATCAAGCAGGACCCGCAGTCGGGCAACCTGCCCAAGACCACCGCGATCACGCTGACCGTGGGCAAGTCGCCGGACTCGTTCCCGATGCCGGACGTGTCGGGCAAGACCATCCAGGAGGCCACCGACATTCTCAAGTCGGCCAAGCTGGTGGTCTCGCCGACCACGACCCAGGAGACGGTGGAAAACCCGTCGCTTATCGGCAAGGTCAGCTCGACCACGCCGCCGGTCAGCTCCCAGGTCGCCCAGGGCACCACGGTCACGCTCAACATCGGCAAGGGTCCGGACCAGACGGCCGTGCCCGACGTGACCGGTCAGGACTACGACGCCGCCAAGACCAACCTGGAAAACGCCGGCTTCAAGGTCGTGCAGGCCACCCAGTCCAGCGCGAAGCCGAAGAACCAGGTCCTCAGCCAGAGCCCGCAGGGCGGCAGCAAGGTCACCCCGGGTAGCACCATCACGCTGACCGTGTCGCTCGGCGACCAGTTCACCTTGCCCAACCTCGTCGGTATGACCGTGTCCGCCGCGCAGAGCCTGCTCCAGTCACAGTTCGGCTGGACCGGATCCTTCAGTCAGCAGCCCGATCCGACCATCGACTCGACCAAGATCGGCACCATCGAGTCGTCCAGCCCGGACACCGGGAACACGGTCAAGAAGGGCCAGACCATCCAGATCCAGGTCTTCACGTCGCTGGGCGGCTCGACCACCACAACGACACCGCGCAACGGCTGACTCGAGCGAAAAGGGCCCGGCACTGTCAGGTGCCGGGCCCTTCGTCTGTCCGACGTCAGACGCAGGCTAAACAGCGGCCGCGGCGGCGGCCAGGCGGCGCATGCCGGCCTCGAGCTCGTTGACGCGCTCGGGGGCGACGGGGAAGCCGGCGGAGGCCATCCAGTTGGCGAGCATGCGGTGGCCGCCGTCGGTGAGCACGGACTCGGGGTGGAACTGCACACCCTCGATGGGCAGCGAGCGGTGCCGCATGGCCATCACGATGCCGGTCTCGGTCCGGCCGGTGACCTCGAGCTCGGCGGGCACGGTCTCGGGCAGCACGGTGAGCGAGTGGTACCGGGTGGCGACAAAGGGCGAGGGCACGCCGGCCAGCACGCCGACGCCGGTGTGGTGGACGAGGCTGGTCTTGCCGTGCAGGAGCTCGGGGGCCCGGTCGACGGTGCCGCCGAAGACGGCGCCGATGGCCTGGTGGCCGAGGCAGACGCCGAGCACGGGGACGCTCTCGGTGGCGCAGTGGCGGATGATGTCCATGCTGGCGCCGGCCCGCTCGGGGGTGCTGGGACCGGGGCTGATGAGCACGCCGTCGGCGTCCGCGACGTCGGACAACTGCACGACGTCGTTGCGCCGCACGACGCAGGTGGCCCCGAGCTGGGCCAGGTACTGCACGAGGTTGTAGACGAAGCTGTCGTAGTTGTCGACGACCAGGACGCGCATGGAAGGAACCTACCCCGTTGTCACCTGGTTGAAGGGCAGCAGCGGCTCTACCCACGGGAACACCACGAGCATCAGCAGCGCCACGACGCCGAGCACCAGCACCACGGCCTCGGCGACCTTGGCCGGGGTCGGCCCGGGCAGGTGCCGCCAGATCCAGCCGTACACGTCAGTCGGTCTCCTTCAGCTCCGGCGGAACCTTGTCCGGCTGCTTGGGGTCCTTGGCGTACTGGTTGGTGAGCACGGCGTGCAGGATCAGCCGATGTGACGCCGAGAACTTCGGCGTGCAGGTGGTCAGCGTCATCAGCGAGACCTGCTGGCCGGCCGGCAGCGTCAGGTCGGCCTTGTGCGGCACGGGGGCGATGACATCACCCTGGGACGGCAGCACGGTCTCCTGCCCGACCAGGCCGGCGTAGGCCCCGCCGAGCGGCGCGACGCCCTTGCACTGGGGCTGCGTGCCCTTGCCGGCGGCCCAGCCGGCGACCTCGCCGGTGGTGGGCAGCATCCGGTAGACGAACCAGTCGGTCTCGGTCTCCACCACGATGGCGTCGCACGAGCTGATCAGGTCCAGGTCGTTGAACGGCGCGCCCTTGCCGACCCGGTGGCCGGCCACGGCGAAGTCGCCGGGCTGGCCGGGCAGCGCGCTGCCGACGTAATGGCCGGGGCCGATGTCCAGGTCGGCGTCGGTGGTGCCCTCGACGATGGTGAAGTGGTAGTCGGCGCCGAGCGCGGGCACGTAGAGCTTGGCGAAGCCCTGACCCTCGGCCAGGTTGTAGTGGGTGCCGCGCTGCTGGCCGCCGACGGTGTCCTGGTCCTTCCACTTGTCGTTCAGCGACGAAGTGGCCTGGTTCTGCTTGCCCGCGGAGATCAGGTCGGTCCAGTACACCTCGTAGCCGACGAAAAGCAGGATCACCAGGCCGGCGGTGATGAACAGCTCGCCGAACGTGCGGACGACCCGGCGCGCGGTGTCCTTGGGCGGCGGGGGCGACTCCAGCGAGTCCCCGATGGTGTCATCCGAGTCGATACGACCGGTGTCGTCCTCTTCCTCCTGGTAGCGCAGGCGCGTGTCCGTCTCGGGGTCGAGCACGTCGATCTTCGGGAGGAACGCCGTGGGCTGTTCGGGCGCAGGGCGAGGACGCCAACCGGGGGGACGTCCCGCCGCCGGCCGCGGGTCGTAGCTCACGTGTACGCCTCCTGTGCCCCTGACCTCAACTAGTGGTTCGCTGGCATCCTCGATTACGTTAACGTGTTACCCCTGGCAGTGGTTGCCCCGCGCAGCCACCGATGCCTCAGCGCGCGAGGTCAGGCGAGGAAAGATGCCCAAGTCGAAGGTCCGCAAGAAGACCGTCTACACGCCGCCGACGGATCGGCGCACGCCGGTCAAGGTGAAGGCGGTCGGCCCGTCCCACCCGGTGTACGTGACGGTCATGCTCGGCATGATGCTGCTCGGCCTGGCGTGGCTGGTGGCCTATTACCTGGTGCCGACCGGCATCCCGGTCATGGAGTCGCTGGGCTCGTGGAACTTCCTCATCGGCTTCGCGCTGATGATCGTCGGCCTGCTGATGACCATGCGCTGGCGCTGACCGCTCACCACACGTGACGACGGCCCGGGCGTGACACGTCCGGGTCGTCGTCTGTTACACCGTCGTTCAACCAGTTCATCTCACGGTCATCGAACGACACGGGTGTAAGTCATCCCCAGTGGGGACAACTCCTGTGGACAACTTTGCGCCAAAAAGCACAAGCGCCGGAGCGTGCACATGACCGAGCCCACCACGACGGAGCACCGCTGGGCCCCGCAGGCGCCGCTGGTCGGCATCGGCTGGGTGCTGACTGCGATCGCCGTCCTGCTGGCGGTGGTCGGCACGGACCCGGGCGGGCGGGTGCTGCTGACCATCGCGGCGCTGATGCTGGCGGCGATCTCGCTGTTCGGCACGCTGGCCCGGCCCCGGCTGCGGGCCGACGAGCAGGGCGTGACGGTGCGCGGCCTGTTCTCCAGCCGCACCTGGACCTGGCCGGAGGTGCGGATCCGGCTGGCGCACGGCCGGCGGCTGGGCCGCGTCAGCTCCACGGTCGAGCTGACGGTGCTGCACGACGACGGCCTGATCGTGTTCGGCAAGCTGGACCTCGGTGAGGATCCGGCCGACGTCGTCGAGCAGCTCCAGGCGCTACGACCCTGGCCCCAGGGCTGACACCAGCTGCGCCGCCCTGGTCACGTAGATCAGCACGAGCACCAGCGACAGCGCCGCCAGCGCGCCGCCCTGCCACCACTGCCGGTTCTTCGGCGGCGCGTACACGATCGCGGCCATCGCGATCGCCCCCACCACCAGGCCGCCGAAGTGCCCGACGATGGACAGGCCGGGGATGGCGAAGGTGAGGAACACGTTGATCCCGATGGTGATCAGGATCGACCGCGGGTCCAGCTTGAGCCGCAGGATGGCGACCAGATAGCAGCCCATCAGGCCGTACAGCGCGGTGGACGCGCCGGCCGCCCCGGTGTCCGGGTTCGAGAACAGCATCACCGCCACCGAGCCGCCGATCAGCGACAGGAAGTACACGGCGGCGAACCGGACCCGGCCGAGGATCCGCTCCAGGTCCCGGCCCAGCATCCACAGCGACAGCATGTTGACCGCGATGTGGATGAAGCCGAAGTGCAGGAAGCCGGACGTGACGACCCGCCACCACTCGCCGCCGAGCGCGGCCGCCCGCGGCCACATCACCCACTCGTCGAACAGCGGCGAGTTGGAGTTGCCGGCGATGCTGCCGGCCTGCACGACGGTGATCCCGAAGATCACCACGTTGACCGCGATCAGCAGGTAGACCAGCACCGGCCGCTCGGCCATGCGGCCGCCGGCCACGGTCACCGGCCGGCGCACGGTGCGCTGGCCCTGGTTCACGCACTCCACGCACTGCTGGCCGACGGCGGCGTCCCGCAGGCATTCCGGACATGTCGGCCGGTCACACCGGGTGCAGCGCAGTCCGGTGTGCCGGCCGGGGTGCCGGTAGCAGGCGGGCAGCGCGTCGGTCGGCGGCGGCCCGTACGGCGCGGTCATGTCAGCCGCGTTCGATCGTGATCTTCTCGATGGCGACCTCGGTCAGCGGCCGGTCGCTGCGGTCGGTGGGCGTGTTGGCGATCGCCTCCACCACCTTGCGGGACTCCTCGTCGCGGACCTCGCCGAAGATGGTGTGCTTGCGGTTGAGGTGCGGGGTCGGGCCCACCGTGATGAAGAACTGCGAGCCGTTGGTCGCGGGCCCGGCGTTGGCCATGGCCAGCAGGTACGGCTTGTTGAACACCAGCTCGGAGTGGAACTCGTCGGCGAAGGTGTAGCCGGGGCCGCCGCGGCCGGTGCCGGTCGGGTCGCCGCCCTGGAGCATGAAGCCCCGGATCACGCGGTGGAAGACCGACCCGTCGTAGAACGGGCCCGACTTCTCGCCGCGGGCGTTCTCGGCCGTGTAGTCGGCAGTGCCCTCGGCCAGCCCGACGAAGTTGCGGACCGTCTTCGGGGCGTGATTGGGGAAGAGGTAGAGGCGGATGTCGCCCTGCGTGGTGTGCAGGGTCGCCCCGACGATGTCGTTGTCAGCCACAACGCCATCGTGCCATCCACGGCGGGATCGCGGCGGGAGGGGCAGACTGGATCGGTCAGATCGGTACCGATCGACGGGCTTGGAGAACAGCTGATGGACGAGGTCGAGACCATGACCGAGGCCGGCGCGAAGGCGGGCGAGGCGGTCGGCAGGGCGGTCCGCGCCGCTCGCCGCAAGGCCGTCCGCGCTGGCCAGGCCGGCATCGAGCGCACACACGAACTGGTGGATTTCGCGGGCGAGGAGTTCGCGCCGACCCGCAAGGCCGCCCGCAAGATGGCCAAGCAGGCCCGACGGGATCTCAAGCGCACCGCCGGCAAGGCCCGGTCCGAGGCCGCCCGCAACGCCAACCAGATCCGCAAGCAGGCCCGCAAGGTCGCCGAGGACCTGGCCGACAGCATCGATCCGCGGCCCAAGCGGCGGCGGCGCTGGCCGTGGGTGATCGGGTTGTTGATGGCCGGTGGCGCGGCGGCCGCGTTTGTCGCGCTGTCCCGGCGGCCGCGCGAGGTGCGCCTGCAGGACGTACGCGACGACGCGTCGGCCGCGGTGCCGGTGCCCGAGCCGGCACGCAACGGCCGGGAGGCGCCGCGGACCGCGGACAAGTGAGCCGGGCGGTGCTCCGCCCCCGCTGAGCTGGGCGGAGCACCGTTCGTCGCGAAAACCACACCGTTCCTGCGGCGCAGCGGTCCCGCTGGTCGCTTATGCCCGATTGAGTGCTGTCGATGTGACCTGCATCTCCTAGGTTACGGCGGGTAACTGTCCCCCGTCCGGGAGGTTGCCGTGGGCACCACCGAAGACTCCGCCGCCGCGCCGACGCCGGCGGCGACCGACTGGAAACAGGTTCAGGCCAGTCCCGAATTCACCGAGCTGCGCCGCCGGCTGCGCGGCTTCGTGTTCCCGATGGCCGGCCTGTTCCTGGCCTGGTATCTGCTGTACGTCCTGCTCGCCGACTACGCCCATGGCTTCATGTCGACAAAGCTGTTCGGCAACATCACCGTCGGCCTGGTGTTCGGGCTGCTCCAGTTCGTCTCCACGTTCGTGATCACCGGCCTGTACGTCCGGTTCGCCAACCGCGTGGTCGACCCGGCCGCGGACAAGATCCGGCACGAGATCGAGGGAGACGGCCAGTGATCAACTCTGTGCTGGCGGCGGGCGTCGAGGGCAGCAACCCGACGCTGAACATCTCCATCTTCGCCGTCTTCGTGCTGATCACCCTGGTGATCGTGTTCCGGGCCAGCCGGAGCACCAAGACGACGACCGACTTCTACGCGGCCGGCCGTGCGTTCACCGGTCCGCAGAACGGCATCGCGCTGTCCGGCGACTACCTGTCGGCGGCCTCGTTCCTCGGCATCGCCGGGGCCATCGCCATCTACGGCTACGACGGCTTCCTGTACTCGATCGGCTTCCTGGTGGCCTGGCTGGTGGCGCTGCTGCTGGTCGCCGAGCTGCTGCGCAACACCGGCCGGTTCACCATGGCCGACGTGCTCAGCTTCCGGATGAAGCAGGGCCCGGTCCGCACCGCGGCCGCCATCTCCACGCTAGCCGTGTCGCTGTTCTACCTGCTGGCCCAGATGAACGGGGCAGGCGGCCTGGTGGCCCTGCTGCTCGGCGTGACCAACGTGGCCGGCCAGGCGGTCGTCGTCGCCGTGGTCGGCGTCATCATGCTGGTCTACGTGCTGGTCGGCGGCATGAAGGGCACCACATGGGTGCAGATCATCAAGGCCGTGCTGCTCATCGTCGGCGCGTTCGTGATGACGGTGTGGGTGCTCGGTCGCTACGGCTTCAACCTGTCGGCCCTGCTCGGCGACGCCGTCGCGCACGGCGGCAAGACCGGTGAGGCGCTGCTCGGCCCGGGCAAGCAGTACGGCGCCACCGGCACGTCCCGGCTGGACTTTCTGTCCCTGGGCCTGGCCCTGGTGCTGGGCACCGCCGGCCTGCCGCACGTGCTGATGCGCTTCTACACGGTGCCCTCGGCCAAGGAGGCCCGGCGCTCGGTGGTCTGGGCGATCGTGCTGATCGGCATCTTCTACCTGTTCACGCTGGTCCTGGGTTACGGCGCCGGTGCGCTGGTCGGCCCGGAGACGATCAACGGCGCTCCCGGCAAGGTCAACTCGGCGGCTCCGCTGCTGGCCCTGGCGCTGGGCGGTCCGGTGCTGCTCGGCCTGATCGCCGCGGTGGCGTTCGCGACCATCCTGGCCGTGGTCGCCGGCCTGACCATCACGGCGTCGGCCTCGTTCGCGCACGACATCTACGTCAACGTGATCAAGAAGGGCGACCGGGACAGCGCCAAGGCCGAGGTCAAGGTGGCCCGCTGGGCGGCCGTGGTGATCGGCCTGCTGGCCATCGTCGGCGGCATCGCCACCAACGGCCAGAACGTGGCCTTCCTGGTGGCGCTGGCCTTCGCCATCGCCGCCGCGGCCAACCTGCCGACGATCCTGTACTCGCTGTTCTGGAAGCGGTTCACCACCACCGGCTCGCTGTGGAGCATCTACGGCGGCGTGGTGATCACCATCGGGCTGATCATCTTCTCGCCGGTGGTGTCCGGGGAGAAGACCTCGATCTTCCCGGGCGCGCACTTCGACTGGTTCCCGCTGAGCAACCCGGGCCTGGTCTCGATCCCGCTGTCGTTCCTGCTCGGCTACCTCGGCACCGTGCTGGGCAAGGACAAGGCCGACGGCGACAAGTACGCCGAGATGGAGGTCCGCGCCCTCACCGGCGCCCACGCCGAAAAGGCGAGCAGCCCCGCCGCGAGCTGAGTTCTCTCCGCGCGATCGCCGTCCTCACAACCCGAGGGCGGCGATCGCCTGCTTCACCACCTGCTTGGCCTTGATCGTCTGCTTCTGGTCGGTGAACGCCACCACCGCCGCGCCGGCCTTGGACACCGCGTACACCGCCCCCGTCGACGTCGCCTCCGACCCGCCGCTCCAGCCTCCCGGCAGGTCCGCCTTGTCCGACGTGTCGATCGGCGCTGCCTTGTTCACCAACGCCGTCGCCGCCCCCGCGTCGCCCACATACACCTGCACGACCAGCTGCTTGTCGTTGCCGAAGCTGTAGAAGAAGCACGCCGGATGCGGCTTGTCCGCGGAGATCATCACCTTGGTGACTTTCTCCCCGTTGGCGTCGGCCACGAAGTCCGAGCTCAGGTACGGGCACTGCGCCGTGGTCGCCGCCACCGGATCCCCCGGCGCCACCGCACTAGTCGTCGTCGGCGACAGCGTGGTCGTAGCCGGCGACGCCTGCGGCTGCGGCGACGAGCACCCAACCAACGAGACGGCGGCCAACAGGACTCCGGTGCACAGCGCGGCGTTCCTCATAGGCCCCAGAGTCTCGACCATGCACCCCCGGTAACCGAGATCGGGGTCAAGGGACCGAAGCCCGCCCTGCCTGGGGGTCTGGGGCGAGAGCCCCAGTGTGATGACGAGCGAGGAAGGCTAGGGCGCGAAGCGCCCAGCACACCTCGCCCACTCGCGAGTGGAGACAAGGGGAATCGAACCCCTAACCCCCGCCTTGCAAAGGCGGTGCTCTGCCAATTGAGCTATGTCCCCGAGGGGCCCGCGGGCTCAGACCGCGCTACCCCGATGATCGTCCAACCTCAGTCGGTCGGAGCCGTGGCCTCGCGCCACAGGTCGGCCTCGGCCTTGGCGGAGCGCTGCTTCCGCACGATGAACAGCACGACCCCGGCCACAGCCACGAGCGCGATGAACTTCTTCACGTCTGGTCGCCTCCTCGGCGCTAGCCACCCCATAAGACAGGACAGGTAGTCCCCAACATACACGCCACCCCATCCACCATCCCCACCATCCACCACCCCGCCAACACAG
>Ga0307511_10002927_pt1 | contig 17676 bp, 22 predicted proteins | sample 13_EM_MG_FD_200266 | JGI IMG/M metagenome (GOLD analysis project Ga0307511, IMG submission 200266) | Populus trichocarpa ectomycorrhiza microbial communities from riparian zone in the Pacific Northwest, United States - 13_EM | ecosystem: Host-associated > Plants > Roots > Unclassified | place... | reverse complement strand
GGTGTGTCACCCAAGACGAAGGAGATACGGGACAGCTATTCTCCGGACAGGCGGTACGCTTCGCAGGATTCGGGAGGGTCCAGCGTCCCGCCTCCTGGTGCTGTCGTAGGTAACCCGTGCTCTCCAAAGTCCATCTATCACCTAGCAGAAAAGGTCTGTCCCGCACCTTTTCTTGGTTATGTAGTTACCAATAAGTCTTTCACTCAGGTCGGCTTAACTGAACTATGCGATACGGCCTCCGAGGATATACGATCAAAGCTTGATGAGAATAATATCGTGGAAGAATTGTTCTCCCCGTTCACTGCGGAGTAAGCCATTCCACATTCAACGATGGCCTATCCCTGATGCAGCTTCCATGTAGCTACGAGCGTATCAGAGAAATGGAGCACGAACTCTTTCAGTCTAAGTTGAAACCATTGGTCGACCCCACTTTGCTTCCCAGGGCGATTCGAAGCTCTTCGTCGGGCAAAAGTCCATACAGCAGGGCGGCCATGTGGTTGATCTTTTTGAGGTCCATCCAGGAACGTCGCGAGAGGGTGTTCACGAAAACAAAGATTACGCTTCGGTTGGAGTCTATAACCCAACCTAAGAGTAACGATGCGCCAGACATCTTCATTGCGCGAGTGCGATCTCCTCCCACCCCAACCCCTGCTCCTGCTCCCACCCCAACCCCCATTCCTGTCCCGCCGCTCCCACCGCTGTCGTCACAGAATTTGTTATCTGACCCGGAAGTTGATCTAACTGCGGTCTCTTCCCCAATTCAACGCGTCGGCGAGGCTTTTGGTGTAGATCCTTCAGACGATGTCCAGTCAGAAAGGCTGTCAATCAAGCCTCCTACACTGGAAACTGTCTTCGATCTGCCTTTGAAGACGAGAGACGAGGTCACTTCGTCGTCTGCACCACCCAAGCCCGCCAGTCGCACCGCCGAAGACAAAGCAAATGCCGATAAACTCAAGCAAGAAGGAAACGCTCTCATGTCCGGCAAGAACTATGACGAGGCCATTGAAACATATACCAAAGCTATCGAGCTCGACTCTACGAACCCGGACTACTATTACAACCGTGCTACGGCTCACTCGAGCAAAGGAGATTACTTGTCGGCCACCAGTGACGCTGAAAAGGCGATTGAGGTAGATCCATCATATGTGAAGGCATACTATCGTTTGGGGTAAGCCCCCTCGTCAAAGATATCTCCGAAAAAATACTCACGGTTCCGAGTTTCTGCCAGCCACGCCCACTACTCTCTAGGAGATTATCAGGAAGCGGCTGCCTCATTCCGACGCGGCCTCGATATCGGGCCAGGAAATATCAGCCTGACTTCCGCGCTGGCCAATGCGGAAGCAAGAACGAAAGAATCCGAGCTACAGAACGATACCACATGCATACGAGATCCAAACCCTGGGGCTGGAACTGGCGGAATGCACTTCGCCGGGATGGCAGACACCAGCGCCGACTCCTCTACACGGTCCGCATCGCCATCCGACAAATACGAAGCATCGCCAGACCCACCGACCCTGTCTGCATGCGAAATAACTGGAGACGATAGTGGTACACGGAAGGTCTTGAAATACAGAAGAAAGAAGAAGGGTCGCGGGAACAAAAGTTTCTTTGGAGGGCCCTCAGGTGAGGACATGGTATCCCCGGCAGATGAGGGCCTGCTACCGGCAGTAGGCGAAGACTCGATACCTCGAGCAGACGAGGGCGTGGTACCCCCACCAGCCAAGGATGTGATACTCCCAGCAGAGAAGGACATAGTCCCGCCGCAATCAGAGGTCATTGTGCAGCTGACATGTTGCACTTGCAATGTCAAACAGCTGCGGAAAAATCTCTCGTTCGGCCTCTTCTGCAATACGTGTCTCGGACCGATGGTGGTCATGAAGTGCGTTGGTTGTGGAACGATGAGGACCCGGGGCATCGAGACGTGCACTGGTTGTTCCGGGAGGTTCGAGTAATGCGATGTGTATCGGTGGTTACCCAGCTATCCATTCGGTAGTTCCAATCAGATATGCACATGCAGCCGAGGATGAGAAATCCCACTGGAGACAGTTTTCACAGTCCGAGTAAGAAGGTTTGAACAGCGGGACAAATACGGACGAAGCGACCTCGGATAGAGAAATCAACAACGAACCTGTTGCCCCTCCGAGCGGTGACTATTGGGCTTGGCAGGATGAGTAGTTCATCACGGGGCGGTTTGCAACTTACGCGTTTTAGGGGATCAGTATGGACATTGTGTGGGAGGAGATGTCGACCCGCAATTTTTGGTTGGAACCGGTCAAACACCCAGCGATAATCAGATTGAGAAATCATTCGACGAACCAAGGATGAACGAATAGGAGGTCTTTATGGTTCTCGCGGAGCAAACGCCTTTTCAATTGTCGAGAAAATCCAACAAAGAGACAGCCTCTCCGCTTTTTCGTGGCGGGTTACGTCGTTGTCGTGACCTGGTAACGACTATCGATTCACCAAAGCACGTCCGACAGGTCCCAACTGAGCAAGAACACCGTCAAAGAATTATCCCCAAATCAACACTCGTTCCCTGGCAGCTTGTTTCTAACCTCGGATTATATTTATAACCAATCTCTTCACGTAGTCACGCGTGCAGGGCTGACACAAGGTTCGCTAGTTCTTGAAGTAGGGCCTTCAGCTTGGTGTTCTTTATTTCTCGATGAGTACTATCCGGGACATCCACTTGGGCGAAAACCCGCATCACGCAGTAGTCGCAAGTCTGATATTTGAGAGGACAATATGTGACTACCAAGGTGGAATAATCGTTCGAGCGAAGATATGGCCGCGGGCAGACCCGGTAGCCCGATCCGGTATATAATTAACTACTAGAGGGAAATAATGTCTATGACCACCGTAGCGGCACAGTTAACCGAGCACAAGTAAGTACAAGCCTCGTAAGCACAACCGAACCCCTCCCATGCTAAAAAAAACGCAACTACGGCGATCTCACAACAGCAAACAACCCCTTCTCAAAGCTCCAAAGATCCGAGGAGGGCGACCATGAACAATGACAGGCAAAGTGTGTTTCCCCATCCTGTCCATTGTGAGCCCGCTGCCGATGCTGGAGGTGTCGTATGATCAGTACTAGTACGCCGAAGCTGTAAATCTGTCCCTTACAGCTGGAGCCATTGGTGGAGGTAGTGTTTCCACTGGAAGAACCGCTGCCACTAGAGGTGGTGTTGGTGTTGGTTTTGTCATTGTAGTTCTTGTTGCTGATCTGGTATGTGGAACCGGTGTCGACACCGAGAGCTAAGGCATCGGTCAGTCAAATTGGTTTGCGCAGCGTGTCTCAGTTCTAACGTACTGAGGTAGCCGACCAATCCGCCGGATATATCCTTTCCGTTGAGGTATTGAAGACTGAACCGAGGTCTGATTAACCTCCGAACCTACCGCTACAAATCAGACATACCTTGTGTACGAGCTGTATCCATTCTTGGTGGCTGTGGCGAGGATGGAGTCCTGGCTGTTCGCGGTGCGCGAATTCTTGTTCGAGGTGTAGGGAGAGGTCTTGTACACCTCGTCATTCCAGCTTTCGTTGAAGAACGTCTGTCCGACGTGTATCAAGTTACCGGAGTGAGAGACGAGAGTGCTAAGGTCATGGGTCAGTCCGGGTCCGCTGAGATCAAGCGCACGATGTATACGGACCCGTTCTCAGATTGGGTCCAGTCCTTGTGAACCATGAGGTGAACGTGCGTGGTGCGTCCATTGTAGTAACCAGGGTAGACGGTGGTCACCTCGACCATGCCATTGGAGTCGGTGTACCAACCACCACGGAGCCAGGCCTCCGAGTGGTCGTAGTCATTGTTACTGTATCCACCGTACTCGCCAGTTGCATTGGCTATTGGGAGAATTTTGGTCACGCAAAGGCTATGGTCGGGACACAAGGAGGCTCACCGTGCCAGATCTCAACGAAAGTGTGGTTCATTGGGGTGCAGCTGGAAGTGTCCATGACTCCGAAGTCCATGAGGAGTTGTACTCCCCTATTGCGGTAGTGATGAGAATGGAACATCCGCGGGCGTACGAGGTGCTTACGTTTGCGACTCCCTGATGTCCTGACGAACGAAGGCGTTGTTGACATAGTAGGGGCCCTCCGTGACCTCGGGGGCGGTGAGACAGGTCGTCTATGGGTAGGTAAGTCATCGTTCGGCCGATTTGAGGCCGAGAAGCGCACGTTTTGGATACTGGAAAAGTGTGGGGATGTGGCCCTGGCGAAGACGTTCGGATGGCCAGCAGCTTCCGCCTCACGCTTCTGGATCTCGGCCCTCCTCTTCATCCTCATGGCCAGATGTTCTCTCATCTCTAGCTCGCAGTTCGTGGCCCTGACAGCGTGCTCACGAACGCGAATCTGAGATCGAGTGAGTCGGAGTGTAGAACGGCCGTCTGCCGGAAACTCACCTCCTCACGGATAAGGTCATCAAGAGTAGGAGCGCGCCTTTGGAAGGTCCTATGGGCTGGGCGACGTCAGATGAGGGGAAAGTTGGAATGTGGGGGGAACGTGCGTACCGGCAGTAACAGCGAAGAGAGTGAACAACGGCAAAAGGAAGCTGGATCGCATGGCTGAATCGTGTGGTGGTCTGAGGGATGAAAGGTATCGGAATCGTCGGAGTCCTTCTTATACCCACCCCACACCCCATCGTTCCAACGGACTGCAAGCCTCAAGGAAGATCCAAACACCCACGAAACGAAAATGCCAAGACATATGATATGAATAAAGCCGCGGAGAAGTTCAAGCCAGCCAATCCCAGGCCAGGGATTTGGAGCGGGCGGAGGGCAAAGGTTGAGGAAACCGCAGCTACCAGTACGACAATGATCAATATCGGGAGAAGGGAGGCGCCCGCTTATAGACCTTTCCGTCCGGTGGCTGTCCACCCATTCGAAGGGGAAAGAGATAAACGTTTAGCCGGGTTGAGAGTCTGGTGATAAGGTGGCGAGGGGGTGGCGTCGTTCGTAACACCGAAACCGCAGCGGGGGGCACGGGCGGAGGGAGACGAAAATCGATACCAAGTCAGGGTAGAAATTCTCTCGAACACCCACACTCGGTAAGGTTTGTGCCGTCATCTCTTGATGCTGCTGACTCGCTGCAGGGATGCGGTATGGGAGGTGTTGATAAGGAAAGTTTGAGAAGATCGAGAAGTGAGCTTCATGTACCTTGGCGTCCACCCTCCCCCTCCTGAGTCGCCATCTCGTCCAGCTTCGTCAGGTACTGCATGGGAGCCAGGAATCCCCTGATCAACTTCCCAGCCTTCTTCGTGTCCTGCTCCCCCAGCGGTTTGTGTGCCTCCGCAATGAACTCCCGGATGTAATCCATCAGGAACCCGTTCATAGAAACCGAACCCTCCGTGGTTTGCCCGCTGACAGGTGATGCGTATGAGGTCTTGAGAGCGATAGCGGATACCTTGGGATGGGTTCATCACTGCGGTCCACGGAGAATTCGATATCCACAACGAGGACAAGGATGAGCGTGATCTTGCCGTTGGTCTCCGCCTCCTTAAACGCCTCCATCCCTGCCATCTTTCCGCACTCTTCCAACTGCGAGACACCAGTCTACGACGTCCACCTGATCCATCGGCACGTCTGCGCTATACCTGACTCCGATCTCCGTGCACAGAGCCTGGACGGTCTCGCGAGCATTTCGTTCTGCCTGACGACGGTGAGAGAATGCGCGTTAAGGAAAACGAGCAGGAATATGCAAACAATGTTCAGGGAGTGGGATGCTGCGGTGTGTTGACGCAACAGGGACGTCAGTTATGTGTTTTGGGGGGGGAAGGAGAGATACGCGTTGAGGGAATCGGATATACAGGATGTTGCGGCGAAGATGTCGTTCAAGGTTGACCACGGTTTTTCCGCGTTCGAAAACGGACGTGGAGTAGATTGTAGCGTCGTAGACGGTGAGGCGTCACTGGAAGACATTGATCGAGGTGAACAGAAGACGAGAGCTCATCGACATCGATGACATACATATACACTCTCAGAACGCGTTCTTTGCGAAAGGACAAGATGCTAATCAATTATGAAAGCAAAATCTTGGCGACACTGATAATTTCTTGTGGAGAGATAGGGAGGGGGAGATATTGACAAGCGTCCTCGCGGCTTTCCCGCCTTTTCGTGATACATGGTTCCGGCACCCATCTCCCCCGATCACGCCATACAGAACTATGGTGCTGTTATCACTTTCTCTATTCAAGCCGCGCTCTCATCTACATGTCCAAGTAATCGACCGATATACTTCAACGTGGACGCTCCGGGAGCCCGACCAGACATCGCGTAGACGCCAAGGACAAACAGCCTTACCCGAACCACGCATAACCGTTGAGCCCGTCTCGAACTCCTCCTACAAAAAACAGACGTTGCGACCTTGGCCATGACTATCCAACCCCCGCTCCAAGAAGCCCTGGGGGATTCAATCACCTCTGGAACGTTCATCGACACCAAGTTCTGGGTTCATTCCAAACGAGGATCTAAATCCGGACGCGCCGGAGAACAGAAGGCGCTATTTGTTAACGGACGTGTCGCAGCACACGTACCGCGGCTTGCGTCCCGTGCGGTAGCTTCCAAACCTATCCGAAGCCCTAAGCTAACCGATTGACAGTGCTCGGAGAGAGGGAAGTCAAAGAGGATTTGAGGGCTAGGTTTCCAGCCGATAAGGGACCTTACATAGACGACTACGACTACGAGGGCGACAGTGACCTTGAAGAGGATGATGAGGAAGACACTCTAGACGACGAACCTGCCACTCCACCCCAAAGTGTGACGGAGAAGCCGAGAAACAGCTCTGACACTGTCGGTATTGAGAACTCGGGCGCCAAGAGATGAAGCCCTGGACGTAGTCTGTCTCGGACCTGGATTCCGAGTCGTTATTCTCCGAATCGTCTGATACGAGGGGTGTGGCAGAAACCGTTTCTTCCGCCCACGTTTGCAAGGTTGTCGTTATAGAAGACGTCGCGTTTATCACGTAGGTTGGTTTCATATGTAGTCGGCGCATGGGCTGAAATTTCGTGCAAAAGATTCCAGGCAATGCTTCGGTACTTGTACACGGGCGAGATCGAATTCGCGCCATGGGGGTCCAAGGGGAGACGCGAAGCCCGCTCTCTCGAAAAGATATCAGACTAGTACTGCCTGACCCAGTAGGCTTCACTGAGTGCCACCCGTGTTCGAAGTGGTTTGTCAATCCATTGCCAAGCTATCGCCATGAACTCAGCTCGCTCAACCTACCATCCGGGAAGACCCTGCACCCGCAGATTCACTAACGGAACCCGCACTTCTGTTGAAATCGGGGGCAGCAAAGACGTAAGTCATCACCCGGTACGAACACGTATTCCGCTCACCCACCGGCGCAGTTGGGGTGCTATATTCCTTTACGTGTACACCCATCAGGCCAAACTCGCTACCATTGGTTCGCAGGATGAGTCCTGCAAGGCGAAGGAAACTCAAGATAGTTCCTCTCCAGACGGAGGCGATTCTCTACATGATTCTGGGGGGTCCAGCACCCCGCCCCCTGGCACTGTTCTAGTTGAGACATGCTCTCCCAACTCCATCTATTGCCTGGCAGATAAGGTTTGTCACGGACCTCCCTAGGCTATGCTCTCGCCAATGACTCTCTTACCTAGGTTGGCTTAATTGGGCATTGCGACATCGCCTTCGAGAATAATTTGTGCAAGAAGTATTTTCCCCTTCACTACGCTACCCCGCATCCCACGACGGTCCGTGTCCCTGACATAGCTTCACGAAGCGCATCGGAAAAATGGAGTACGAACTCTTCCGGTCCAAGCTGAAACCTTTTGGTCGACACTACTTTGTTTTCAAAGGCGAATAGGAGCTCTCCGTCGTGCGAAAACCCACACCACACGGTAGTCATGGGATTAATCTTCGAGAGGTCCATAAAGGAACGTCGCAAGAGGATGTCCACGAAAGCGAAGGGTGCGCTACCACGGGATCCCATGCCTCAGCCCAGGAGTAGTGATGCGTCAGATGTCTCCATTCCGCATGTGCAACCTTCTGTCCCTGCCCCTGTCACTGCTCCCGCTCCCACCCCTACCCTTGTCCCGCAGTCACCATCATTGGGGGTTTGGTGCGGACCGGGGCCACGTTCAGCTTGCGGTGTTGACCACGTGCGAAGCCACTTCTGCTCCGGTGTCTACAACTGTCCGTGATGATATCTTCAAGTTTATCTGCACCTTTATTTTCCCCCCTTCGCTATATCCGTGTCTTGTATGTTTGTTCGTCCTCATATAAGGGCAGGGTGGTTTTATCGGTGGGCATGGATAATATTTCCTTTGGTTAAGCGTCAGATTGGGTCCCAGGGTTTGCCCGATGACATTTCTTCGCTCGAACTATTACCATTTCTCGGTAGTCGAAGTGTCTAGTAAAAATAAAAATGCAGAGAAGGTGCACCCCCAGAGGACTCATGGCGTCACACAAACCTACGTCCCCTGAGCGTTTTCCTCGTCGTCATACAGAACCACCGCGTCACTACTGTAAAGGAGTCAGTATGCATAACGCATCACCACCGGGGGATGTACCGCTTCTCTATGCCCTGCAGACAATTTTGTCAGAGGGATGTCAACCAAAAAACCAAAGATGGGTTCGCGAATGGCCTACCCCCTCCATCCAAGACACCTGGGCCTTGAATTCAGTTTGCCCATAAATATAGATGACCTTGAACTCTTGCACAAAGGTCAGGAGACCGCGGGGGGACAAGCCGGGAAAACACGGGGCCTTGGTGACATCCACGAAAATACGGGAGAGGGTTTTGAAGTTCTCTGTTGTCGCTTTTCAGATGTGGTTGTCCTGCAAGGGTCGTGATTCGGTTTACCCACCTCGATCTTCATCCATCCACTTGGGGTTCTTTGATGTGCCCGTGTAACGGATTACAGGGAACTCTGCGGGCTTGCGGAAGGCAGGAGAGAGGAGACTAATACCAGTAATCTCGTCGCGAAACTCTCGCGTACCGGATACCCGCGTTCCCTAATTCAAGTTGGTTTTGTTCCGATTGTCCAATCCAAAATATATAATATAGCTACCTTGAACAGAGTGGGGTGGAAGACATCAAGTCGTAATCCAGAAACCCCCTGATACTTTTCATGTGAACGCCTACAATGTTCTGGGTCCGAGGGGTCGTATTTGATGGAGACCGGCGTCCCATAGGTGCATCTCACGACCCGGCCGACGACAAACTGGTCAAGATAGTACGAGATCGCACCATCCGCTACTGCCTTGCTCCTAGTGCACATATAAATCACCCGAAGACCTAAAGGAGGAAAGCATACGTGAAAGTATCGGGACGTGATAGTCTTAATCCTTGATCTGCAATTTCACGCCCGACCTCCTTGAATATCCATGGACTTGCACCAAAACCTCCAGCAAGGAAAACAAACTAGGAGGAGATCAGGACACCGCCGTATCCGAAGAGAGGATCAAGTTCTTACGGTATTCGTCGGGTCGATACCCACTGTGATTTCTTTGACACACTTAACAATGGTGTCTACGGCGGGTTCAAAGAACTTTTGTACCTCGTTCCTAGATGGAGGGGAGATCGCATTGGAATTTCACAATATGAGGAAACATAACTCACCCTGGTAAACCCATTCTCCCATTACTTACACCAGCACGTGTGTCGGTATCCCGTGTCAAGCCGAATTTCACAAACTGTGGTTTACTGCTATCTGAGAAGGTTGTCTTCAACTTGGTATCAAAGGCCCTTGTGAAGGTCTCGAGGTCGTTCTTGTTATCGAACTTGGTGCCTTTGAACATTGCTAAGGGGGAGAATATAAGACGAGGAAACTGACACAGGAAAAATATTTTGCTCGCCTTCTGCGTAGCCTCGAGCCCTGGCAGTTACAATTTCAGCACCCTGGTAGAAGCCTGGCGTACCCATCAGTCCAGTGGGTTGAATTCTAAAATTGAACCATTACATTTTGGCTCGTGGAATTCCTCTACCTTCAATGGCGATGTGGAAGTCACGGTGTAAGAGCTGATATCGATGGTTCCACCACCAGCATCAATGACCACGACCTTGTTTCCAGGCTTGGAATGAGTTCTGATCAGAACGCATCCTCGAAGTTGAGTGGGAAAGCACTACCTTGAGTGACTCGCTAGAATTTGTTTTCATTACACAAAAGTTGAATGTGGCTTCCCCCTCTGTGACGAAGGAAACGCGGGAGAGAGCCTCCTCTTCCGTAAGTATTCCGGCTCGGACGACCGATTTCCGCAGGAATGCCTGTTCGCGACCTTCCCACCCATTGGGGTGGGAGAGTATAAGGTCGATGTTCGACCCAAGACTTTCCCACAATCCTTTCCCCATGGGTTCGCATTCCTGAATGAAAGCCTTCGCGGAATTGAACAGATAACGGATAAAGTCTGTGAAAACGTCTCGGAGAGACTTGTCCTTGGGCAAATCTACAGCAATGTGTTTCTTTGCCGTCGTGGGTAAGCCTCCAGGGGAGACCCCCAGTTTCCACCTGAGAATGCATTAACCCTCGAATCGCAATTGGCAGGAAGAGCTATACCATCGAACTTGGTGGAGATCTTCAGCTTCATCATCATCCACAGTGCCCTTGACGCCACGGAAGCTTCCGTCATGATCATAGAACATGTCGGATGGTATTTTGGAAGCTCCGATCATTCCGTTGTCCAAAAACCTGCATTGTATGGTTGACTGCTTGCCTAGCGTCTGTAAAAGAGACGAGGTTCATCGACGGACATACCTCACGACAGATCTGAACTCGGGAACAACCCCTGGATCAAGGAACGCGTATGAAACTCCGCTGCAAGTTGTCCCGACATCAACTGCAACGACCAGCTTTCTGGAAGATCCTGGGTAAGGCTGGCGTGTGATAGCCATGCTATGAGGTGGGAGAGATTGGGAGAGAGGGTGTCCGAAGGGGAATCGTCACTTTATAAGCCCAGGGGGCCCACGACGCTTCAGCGCTTCAGCCGCGCTTATCTTGGCCGACCCCAGCTTAATGTAACGCATTCACGCGAAAACCGCCACCCTCTGGACTTGAGGTTAGACTCCAGTCTTTCATGCAGTCTGTGCATGAAAGCGGGTGCCGCCCGTATATTGCCTTCTCGAGGGTCCAAAACCCGTCGCATCTTCGTGTGGTTTGTGCTCCCCTACCACATGGTTTATGTGCAGATGCGCTTACACCGGGGTCGTAGATGCTCAAAAGGCAAGTTCAAGACCCGCCACATTTAATTCGAAGCCTCGGTTTCTGTCGTTCCTTTGTCTCAAAGTCTTGAATGTCACATACCAGTCCCTCCTGATCTTCGTCTCTCTCCCCTCATTAACGGGTCGCTGACAAGCTGCTTGTTGTCGCACTGCCAGAACCCTCGCATTTCGGGCCAGTTCACTATCTTCCTTGCCACACACAGTTCCGTGCCTGCTCTTCAACGACTAAACTGTGGCGGCTACGCCTCGCGGAATTTCACACTCCGTCTCCCCACCACCTCCACCCGTATGGTGTCTATCCTGAAGAGAATCTCTAAGAAAATTTCCTGTGTATCATCTAGGGGTGGAAATGCGGTGAGTAGGGACATGCAGCCCACCCAGAGTGTCAGGCGCAGCCAGACGCCACCTTCCGCTGCATTGGAGCTCGAGCTCGCTAAACAGAGGGCCGAATGCGCAAGGCTCGAGCTGGAATATCAAAGGACAAAGGCCGAAGCGGATGCATTCGCTGATGTGAAGGGGAAGCTGGAGGATGAGCTTCGGGAGGTCAAGGAGCTGCTGGAAGCACGAGGGAATGAGGTCGGTAAGAAGGACACGAATATTCAGCAACTCGAGAGCGAGATGAAGACGAAGGTTGGTCATGTTGGAGGTGGACAAATTCCGACAGCTGACATATTTGCGATACCCTTTGCGAAGCTCAACGAGTTACGAACGACGCTTACCCACACTCAGGAATTGTCCACACGGCTATCCGAGAAGGACAGGCTGCTCTCGGAGAGGACAATGGAACTGAGTGCTGCACGGGCATTCCTCACCAGAGTCGATGCTGTTTCAGAGGCAGAGGTGGTTGGTATGGTTGAGAACCTGAACGCCCTCATCAGCTCGGCCTCCAGCGCCCTTGCTGCCACTTGGGACCAACAAGAGCCAGTACCGGGGACTCTTGTCGACGAGCCCAGCTTCAAGCGGGTCCGCGATTACTTCGGCAACTTGATGTTTGAAGAAATTGCTGCAAGAAACTCTGTTGCTGTCACCCTTGCGTTCGAGGTGTACCTTGTCCAGTTTGTGGAACAAGTCACATCAGGTTGGGGGGGCGGGGTTGCGGCGGGGGTGCTAGGCGAAATATACGAGATGATTTCCGCCGAAGGTGAGGTGGGCGCACATGTTGGCCAAAGCTGAGCGCTGATCGATGACCATTTGCCTCGATAGAGAGTCAGACGATCGCATCAAGATGGAGAACGCTTACGAAACGTTACACACCCTGCCAAGAGCTGCCTCGGGGCGAGGAGATCATCAACAATCTCGCCCTAATCTTCATGATCACCCGAACCTTTTCCGACTTTTCAGAGGCGATGGAATCCGTGGGAAACAGCGTAGGGACTGAAGTCAAGGTGATCGTCGAGGCGACCCTCCGATTCGACAATGCAATCAAAACCAAGATCGCTTCGAGTTACATGTTCGCCTACGTCGTGCCTCCTGGGGCAACTTTCACTGGAGGAACCATGGTGGACGAGTTTGGGAAGGATGGGGGAGGAGAGGAGGGAGAAGAGCGCGGGACTGTAGCGGGGACAATGGAGATTGGGCTCGTTCAGAGGATGGGCGACGTGGAGATAGTTCTTCGAAAACCAAGGGTAATCCTGGAGCGGGACCTCCCGGAACCCGAGAGCGGGTAGTGGCTGTTCCGAATACTCTCTTATATGCACCGTTGTCACATAGTGCCCATCCGATTACTCGTGAGGAAACCTTTGCCGAACTCGTAGGGGGAATGTTGGTTACGGCGGCTGAAAACATGGAAACCCTCACCTTCTCTCCTCGTTCTACCCTTGAGGGCGCCGATGAGCCAGGGCGATGGATACCGATGCCGTTGAGGTCTACAACGGGTGTGCGGGCTGGGGTACGTACTAGTAACTGCCATTCATCTGTGTGGTCGATACTAGTACACCAGCAAATCGTGGAACATAATGCACTCGTAATATTACTGACGGAGGAGATTGGTTGGGACCTCTCAAGGAGTAGAAGAGTACCGGTCCCCACCGTTTTTATTCTTGACTTCAAGTAATTGGCCGATCTATCAGATATACCATAGACGCCAAAGATAGCCAGCCTCGCCCGAACCACGTGTAACCACTGAGCTTGTCTCAAACTTCCACACATTGTAGACGTTGTGGCCTTTGTCATGGCTATCCCACTCCAGCTGCAGAAAGCCCTGGGAGATTCGGTCACCTCTGGAACGTTCATCGACACCAAATTCTGGGTTCACTCCAAACGAGGATCTAAATCCGGACGCGTTGGAGAACCGAAGGCGCTATTTGTTAACGGACATGTCGCGGCACACGTGCCGCGGCTTGCGTCCTGTGCGGTAGCTCCCTAAGCCATCTGAATGGTCCTAAACTAACCAATTGACAGTGTTCGACGAGAGAAGAGCCGAGGAGAATTTAAGGGCTAGGTTTCCGACAGATAGGAGGCCTTACACAGATGACTACGACTACGAGGGCGACAGTGACCTTGAAGGGGATGACGAGAAAGACGCTCTGAACGATGGGCCTGCGGCTCCGTCCCACGCGGCCGCGATGATGGACAAGCCGAAAAGCAGCTCCAACGTTGTCAGTATTGAAAAGTCGGGCGCCAAGGACAACGAAGCCTTGGATATGGTCTCCGTCTCAGACCTGGATTCGTTATTCTCTGAATCATCCGATACGAAGGGTGAGGCAGAAATCGCTTCTCCCGTTCACGCTGGCAAGGTCATCGTTATAGAGGACGTCGCGTTCGTCACGTAGGTTGGTCTCATATGCTGTTCAACTGATGCATACGCTGAGACTCCGTAAAAAGATTCCGGGCATTGCTCCGGTACTTGTACACGGGCGAGATTGAATTCGCACCATGGGGGTCCACGGAGAGACGCAAAGCCCGCTCTCTCGAGAAGATATCAGAATCGTATGGAATTCCAAAACCATCGCCCAAATCTGTCTACAGACTTGCCGAAAAGGTGACGATTTGCCAATGGTCTATCAAACTAGGGCTGACACCGCCTTTAGTACAACATCCCAGAGTTGAAGGAGCTCGCTTTGCGACAGATCCGGCAGGACCTGTCTGAGTGCGATATCGTCGAGGAGTTGTTCAGCAAGTACACCTCCTGGTCCGTTGTGCTCTCACTCAGGCCGTTCAGGTTCTTAAAACTTGATAGGTACCCCAACGTGAGGGAGCTTGAACTCAGACACCTAGCCCGGGTATTGTTGTCTTCCGACTCTGACCCCACGTTGGGGGTATTGAATGCGAAGATCGGGAGCTACACTAGCGGGGAGTTACCCCATGCGGAGCACGTCCTTCCAGCTCTTTACGAGCTCATGGAGAGTGATGAGTCGGTGGAGGAAATGCCACTCCCCGCAGCAGCGTCACCCAACCAGCTGGTCACTGGCAGTGATTGGGATGGGCTCAAGGGGGCACTAACCGGTTCTCTGACAAGCGGCACGTTCCTAGATTCCCAGTTCTATGCGGTGGAGTCGAGGTCATCGACCGATCTACCCAAGATTCGCCCGATATATTTCTGTAGCGCCGTGGGCGGCAGTTTCGCGTCCAATCTCGCGGCATGTGGGTTCTTCACTCAGGCCGCCGATGCGGAAATCCTGCTGATGAGACGCTCCAGCCTGCTCAAAACTCAGGGCAGGGAGAGCGCCACCCACACGATGTGTAGATGCGTACGACAGTGATCTTGACGACGGGAAGCCTGACCCGGAGGGCCCAACAGGATGCTACCCATCTACGAAATGGTCCGTCGATCCGTTCCCGACTCATCGCCTCAAACTCAGCACTCTCGCTCCAGCGTTCGGGAGAACCATATAGCGGCGAGCTTACAAACGGAGCCCGCGCTTCTGTTGAAGTCCGGGGCAGCGAAGACGTGAGTCGCCCTCCAGCACGACCATGCGTATCACTAATCCCGGGTACAGGTGGAGTTCTATTTTCCTTTACGTGTACACTGGCCGGATCACGTTTGCCGCTATTTGTTCGCAAGATGTGTCCTCCAAGACGAAGGAGACACAAGAAGGCCGCTCTCTAGACTGGCAATGCACTCCACACGTGTCGGGAGCGTTCAACGCTCCGTCTCCTGGTGCTGTCGTAGGCGACCCGTGCTCTCCAAAGTCCATCTATCGCCTAGCGGAAAAGGTTCGTCGTGCGTTCCCTCTGGGCTATGTAATGCCAGTCCAATAAACCTTCCATCCAGGTCGGTTTAACTGAACTTTGTGATATCGCCTTCGAGGATATCCAATCCAAGCTTCATGAGAATAATATCATCGGGGAACTATTTTCTCCCTTCACTGCGGAGTAAGCCATTCCACATTCAACAATCGCTCATGTCCCTAATTCAGCTCCCGTGTAGTCACGAGCGTATCAGAGAGATGGAGCACGAACTCTTCCAGTCTAAATTAAAACCTTTGGTCGATGCCACTTTACTTCCCAGGACAATTCGAAGCTCTTCCTCGGGTGAAAGTCCACACTACGCGGCGGCCATGGCGTTAATCTTTGGGAGGTCCATACAGGAACGTCGCGAGAGGATGCTCATGAAAGCAAAGAATACGCTACGGTCGGATCCTACAACACAACCCAAGAATGGCGATGCACCAGATATCTCCATTCCGCAAGTGCAATATCCTGTTCGGACCCCCACTCCTACCCCAGCCCCTGCTCCCACTTCCACCTCAACCTCCGTTCCTGTTCCACAGCTGCAATCGCCATTGACACCAAATCCCAGCGCCGGCTTCTCTATACGGCCTGCATCGCCCTCCGTCAAGTGCGAAGCACAACTAGAATCACCGACCCCGGCTACACGCGTAATAACTGGATCAAACGACGGCCCCGCTAAGGCAACCGGTGACGATGATGTTACACGAGAGGCCTTGCAGATCGGCAGAGGGTACAAGAAGAAGAAAAAGAGTAAAGGTGGTCGCTCTGAAGGACCCTCAGGGGAGGAGATGGTACCCCCAGGCAACGATGCGATACTCCCAGCAGACAAGGACATAGACCCACCGCCATCAGAGGTCATTGTGCAGCTGACATGTCAAACTTGCAATGTCAAACAGCTGCGGAAAAATCTCTTTGTTAAGGCCTACTGTAAAGTATGTCTCCTGTCGGGGGTCATGAAGTGCGCTGGTTGTGGAGCGGCAAGGGTCCGGAACACCGAGACCTGCACCGGTTGTCACGGGAGATTCGAGTAATGCAATGTGTATTGGTAGCTACCCAGCTATCCGTTCGGTAGTTCCGATTAGAGGTACACATGTGGCCGAGGATGAGAAATACCACTGGAGACTGTTTTTGCGGTCCGTGTGAGAAGGTTTGAAAAGCGGGACAAATACGGATGAAGCAGCCTCGGACAGGGAAATAGACAACGAACCTGTTGCCGCTCCGAGAGGGTGACTATAGGACTTCACAGGCCTAAGGTGAGTAATACAATTTCCGGTTCATCACGGGACGGTTTGCAACTTACGTGTTGGGATCAATATGCACGTTGTTAATCATTCGACGAACCAAGGATGAACAAATAGGAGGTCTTTATGGTTCTTGCGGAGCGAACGGCTTTTCGATTGTCGAGAAAACCAACAAAGCGACAGCCCCTCCGCTTGTTCATGGTGGGTTGCTTTGCCGTGACCGCCACAAATTAAAGTTGGCAATATCGATTCTCCCGCGTGCAGGAAAGAACGTCCGACAGGTCCCAACTGAGAAGGACGCCGTCAAAGGATTATCCTCCCCATTCAACATTCGCTCCCGAACAGCTGGTTTCGAACCTCGTGACAACTCACATTCTAACCAATCCTTTCACGTAGTTACGCGTACAAGGTTGACGCAAGATTCGCTAGTTCAAGTAGGGCCTTCGGTTTGGTGTTCTTCATTATAATTACTCGACGAGTGTTATCGGGGGCATCCCTCCGGGCAAAGACCCATATCGCGCAGTAGTCACAGGTCTGGTATTTGAGAGGATAATATGTGACTACCGAGAAACAATAATCGTTCGAGCGAGGGGATGCCCATATGGCCAGATCCGATAATTAACTAAAGGGAATAACGTCCATGTTTCGTAGCGGCACAACCGACCGCGGGTAAATACAAGCCTCGCAAACAAAACCGAACCCCTCCCATCTTAAAAGAACGCAACCACCGCGATCTCACAACAACAGGCAATCCCTCCTCAAAGGTTCCAATATCCGAGGAAGGCGACCATGAACATTGACAGGCAAAGTGTGTTTCCCCATCCCTTCCATTGTGAGCCCGCTGCCGATGCTGGAGGTGTCGCATGATCAGTACTAGTACGCTGAAGCTGTAAATCCGCCCCTTACAACTGGAGCCATTGGTGGAGGTAGTGTTTCCACTGGAAGAACCGCTGCCACTAGACGTGGTGTTGGTGTTGGTTTTGTCGTTGTAGTTCTTATTGGTGATCTGGTAGGTGGAGCCGGTGTCGACACCGAGAGCTAAGACATCGGTCAGTCAAATTGGTTTGCGCAGCGTGTCTCAGTTCCGAC
>Ga0307511_10002926_pt1 | contig 17678 bp, 34 predicted proteins | sample 13_EM_MG_FD_200266 | JGI IMG/M metagenome (GOLD analysis project Ga0307511, IMG submission 200266) | Populus trichocarpa ectomycorrhiza microbial communities from riparian zone in the Pacific Northwest, United States - 13_EM | ecosystem: Host-associated > Plants > Roots > Unclassified | place... | reverse complement strand
AGTAATGATTTACAAAAAAAAAAAAAAAAGAGAACCTAATTACCTGATATTGCCCCCTCAATCTGTTGAGGGGAGGGCAAATATCAGCCCGATCGAAACTTTACACATAGAAATGGGTGTTCGAATCTGGTAATCATGCAGGCAGCGACGGCTGTGTATAATCATATCTATATTCCCCATTTTCGTTTAACCACACAGGCAGTTGCGGCAGAGTGACGTCTGGAAACGTTCTGGCAAGTCTAAGTCCCCAGCCGAGAAGATAGATGTTACATCACAACGCACATTTTACATGCCACACACGTAAGAATCGACAACATATAGTAGAAACGGCTAACAATATTGTAGACATTTGGAGCTATGGGCATCATCATATTAAGCTTTAGCTATGCTTCACAATATGGTTTCTGTATCAGGCTCAGTGTGACCCGTGGAGTGGTTCAACGTTTCTGTCTCGGTACGGGTCTATCGTCAGTATCTCGTCATTAATGGGATCCCAACGGGTACATATATTCGGCTTGCAACCTAGATATTCCTCGACACTGAATCCGTTGTGACATTCATCAAAAGGTAGCAAAGGTCCACCTACTCTCCGCGTTAGATTCATTTTGTCTCTTTAGAACTTTAGAGCTCTGAACTATCTCTCATACCGCAGGCTGGGCCAAGGCGGTGATACAATTGCATAACTAAGACCTGTGAGCTACTGTGAGTTCCCTTCTGTGCATCTCCATTCAGGTTGCATAACATATGCGCATCTCATTGGTTGACTCGGATGTATGCATGAGCACGTGGCTAACGTAATCACCACAGCGCCAATCAAAATGACCACAGTAACCAGCAGCGAGCTACTGTCCCTCCCGTCCGAAGTCCAACTCCAAATCTTCAAGCACCTCCAGAATCATAGACGCCACAGACTTGCACCATACTCCACCATCCACCGTAGCCTGACCCCGCGGGTAGAGTCACTCACTTTCAGACACATATCTCTCAATGCGGACACTCTGCAGGAGGACATGGGGAGGTGTTTTTTTAGGGAGCGGAGAGAATATTGGTGGAGGAGGATGGCCGTGAAGGTAGTGACATATACGGTGAGGGTACCAGAGGGGACCATAGTGGACCCAGATCAATTCTTTACCAGCGCCATTGAGAATCTTTTCAGTTCACTACATCAATGGGAACTCGACGCTGCAACAGGCCCAAATGCGTACCGCCTCCGAAACGACATAGAACTGTTTCTTCGAACGGAGGGCCTTAATACCCTTCCCCGAGTATCCCCAATACACTCTCTAATACTCCCTGACCTAATCGTCCCGGTTTCGCGCCTACGCTCCCTCCCCAACCTAACATGCATTTCTAGCTTCTACTTCCTTCCATACATGTGGACCCAGAATAACTGCAGGCTGGTTAGCCCGGGAGTTATTATCGACCTTGCGGGGGCGCTCGGCGGCACTGGGAGTGGTAGTGGGTTACGAGAACTGGTGTTTCTAGATGGATTGAGGACCGGGATGACTGTTGCTGATATCCATGGCAGGAGGAGTGGTAGGTATCACTGCGAGACACAATTGTGGTGTTTTTAAGCTGACAATCATTGCTACAATTTAGAGCTTGCACACGCGATCAGACAGAATATCCATCTCCTTAAGAACCTGAGGAAATTGGAAATTCATCTCCCGTGGGTGGAGCCTAGGGATGAGAGATTTTGCCCTCCGTCATTTATCTCTGCCATCCCCACAACAGCCATTAACGAAAACTGTAATGAGAATGCTCATCCCCAACTCGACCCACTCAGTTTAGCCCTACATAGGCTGGCCATTGGTTGTACCAATCTCACCACAATCAAGCTATCTGGGAAAATTATTCTCGGGGCAGAGTTATTCTGGCCATATCACGGAAATGATCTGCAAAACATGGTAACTTCGGCCCTATCGGCACCATTATGGCCAAACCTAGAGGAATTGTGTGTGAGCTTCAACACCACTATCCCCTCCCCCAGCAGCTTCTACTTCAATCGCCACGCTGGATCCTCTATATCGGAGGACTCGGATGAGGATAGGGACGACTTGGGAAGACAATGCTACTCGACCGTTTCCTGGTTGGACGAGTCAGATCACTACGATTCTGAAGACTACAATCACGAGTGTGCTCAAATTCCCGCCATCAACGTCAGCGGCCTTCTCTTCTCGCTGACTACCGCGGCGCGGACAGAGCATATGCCGCGACTGAAAAATGTAAACGTCATCCTATACAGTGATCCCAGGGCCAGATACCTCGAAGTCCTTGGGCTTGCAGAGGACCAACGTCAGGCACTGGAAAGGAGGTGGGAGGTATGTCTCAGGATGGCGATTTGGTGGAGACTTGGGTTTGAGGGTGGAAGAGAGCCTGAAGGATTTTCGGCGCATGATAGGAACGTGGTTGGGGACAGCAGAGACTGTGAGGGATTGGAGGACATGCCGCCATGGTGGAGGGAGTGCTACAGGATGTGGGTGGATTGGGTCGGCGTGGGGGGCAAGGTGAGGGTTGTGAGGGGTAAGAGGAGGTGGAGTTATCAGTGGCTTTGAAAGGTCCTAGAACAGCATCCAATAACGGGCCTGAAACTACTACCTATTTTAGTGCGGTTTGGACGGTATAAAATAATTTGGCACTTCTTTGTCTTTACACATGTCCGCTTGTATATTTCAATTTTTTTTTGATGAATCACTACTCGTATTTATGCTATGGTATAATTTTTTTTTGGTAAATCCGTACTCGTATTCATACTATTGCATATGACGAGGGCATGCATCCCCGAGTGAAGACTCGGCTGGGTTTTTCAACCCCTAGGTCGTGCCGGCCCTGTGATCTAACCTGAGATCCTTCATACCTCTTAGTGATCTCAGGCTTCGCCGCCAAATCTCCCACGCCTCCCATCCTTGACTCAATACGTAAGTTGTAAACTCTGCACATAATTCCGGATCCTTCCAAATTTCCTCCCATTTCCTCCCACTTCGCTCGTATATTATCTCCACCTTATCGATCCACCATGCCTAATACGGGGTTGCACCTGGTCAATATATCACCCGACCTACAATACAACCGATCCCGCATGGCAACCACCATCAGTCACCGACTCTGGGTAACTAATAGCTGCAGGGTTCTTTGCGACGTGTTGTCTTATTCGGGCAAGCCGAATGGGTAAACTACGCTCCCTGTACGACATTCGTTCCACAGCCCCTCCTCTACAAGGCCGCTGTAAAACTACAATACAGTTTTTTGCATCATCCTCCCAATGCTACTATACTCGTTGCAACATAAACACATTTTCACCATGGAAGGACGCATATCCACCACAGTCCTGTTACCCTGAAGTTCTGGATTAGCAGCTTCCGTTTAAATTTCTCCCTTGATGTACACGACATTGTTAGCTGTCACTGGTTTTCAGAACGGGTCACTATTTCATGTAAATAATCTTTTCAGTAATCTTGACAGATGTCCGAAAGAGGTGTTTTATGCTGCTCTCTGTGTGAAACTGAATATTTGAGTGGCGATATAATGTGTTTGATTGTAATAATACGGATGGTAACTGACGAGGGAATCACCTACATATATTATTTGAGGGGGAAGCAGTATTCTGTACTATGCGAGCATCTAACTATCAATTTACATTTGTGCTTTTCCAAGGGCTCTTTGTTCCATTCGCACTGCTATGCTGCGTTCACCACTGAGGGATTCAGGATGGTCCGATTCCAGCAGTAAATTCCCATGCCCCACTAGCTGGGTGTACTCATAATGGTCCCCTTAACGGGACTATGCCTGGGCACGAGCCGCCCCGAGCCCGACCCGGGAAAAGCTCGAGCCTCCCTTGAATGACGAGCCGGCTCGTGCCCAGGCATAGACGGGACCACATATGATTAGTGAATATGAAAAAAAAAAAAAATACTAGTGGGGTGTGGTGAGATAGACTGGGTTGATCCAAGAGGCATGGCAGCAAGTAGCGAGGATCTGAGCGTAATACATGATGCAGATATCGCTAGATGCATTTCACTATCCGGTATGAATTGACGAGATGATAAGGTTTGCTTATTGGAAGCGAGCTAGACAGAACTTCAGCGTAACAGCAGGCAGGAATCCCGGAATAGGAGAAAGGATGGTAACGTAACCATAGAATAGCAAAACGCCATCTATGAACTTGGGCCTGTGGTGGTGGAGGCGGTAATGGTGGTGAGGGTGCCGAAGGCGGCAAAGGCGCAGAGTGTGGCCAGGAGTTACCCTGAACCCACTGATACCATTTTTCTGTTTGGTGGTGGAGTTGGTAAGAGTGGTCAAGGTGGCCACGGTGGTTGGCAGTGGGAGAGGTGGCGAAAATGGTGAGGTGGCGCAGGCGATGGCAGGGAGACTTTGGTGGGAAGCTTTCCTGTACTCGTTGGCACTGGAGTTTTCTTTGGCGGTAGAGGGAGACAGGTGAAGATGATGAGAGGCAGTAACAGGGGTGACAGTAGTGGAGCTGGCAATGGTATTCCAGATAATCAATTAGCGAGTGGGACTAATGCACATAGTAAATGTGGGAAAGGGGTTGTCCGGGGTGAGGCGTTACCCTGAACTGCTGGCAGTTTGTTTGTTTTGGTGGTTGAAGCAGTAAATATGGTGAAGTGGTGATTATACTGTCGGAGGTAATGGTGCACAAGGTGGTGGCAATGGTGGAGGAGGTGGAGATACTGGAGTTGGGGATGGGAGTGACTCTTTTTTTTTTTTGAGTTTATAAGCCTAATCAGCCTAGGGCTATGCGGCGCCCCCCGTAAGGTGGGGAGCTACCCGTGGGAAATCGGGATTCATAATCGTCCGACCTTTCAAACCAAAGAAATGTCCAAGGCAATACCCCTCTTCTGCCGCCACACCCTATGCCGGTCTATCCACAGATAAAGGTATACCTCCGCCACCACGGTACCTCCGGCCCTCCCCTTCACACTATGATAAACAAACGCACGCAAGACAAATTAACTCAGGGCGATATTAGAGAAAAACGTCTCCACCACATCAACCCTGTAAAATCTCTTCTCGTCCTTTTCCTTCCTCGCCCACCTCGCCCTATCATCCATATCTTGCCACGTTCCCCACCTAGGCCCTATATGACTCCCCATGCGTAGAGACCAAGGCTACGTGCTTGCCTGTCTCCGAATATCTTCTACACTTCCGCCATTCATGGTCGTCTCGTTTTCCAATTTTATGTTGCCTGGCTTGTAGCTTACCTTTTCTGGTGCAGTATTCCACATACATGACACTTGCCTTCCAATTCCACTTCACCACCCTTCCCATTCCCACCCCCTTCACTCTTCACTCTTCCTCTCTCTTCCTTGTCCACACCTGCTTCAGCCCCCTCTCCGTATTCTGAGGGTCCTCTCGATATAAGTTGGTGGCCTCTTTAACAAGCTAGTCTACTCTTTCGTTCCCGGATAACTCATTGTGAGCCTTGAACTAGCCGACTGACACCGCGTTTGGTCCCAGCCTCCCTCTAGTCTTCTAGGGGAAGATGATTCTTGGCAGCTATCCTATTTAGAATTTGATTCGCCTCTTGCAACAACTCTTCCAATTTTATTCCTCTGACTTAGATCCGGTCCCAGATAGAAACACCCCAGGTGTAGGTTATCAACATACGGCGGTAATTTCAAGTCCAATGTCAGCCATCTGTTTTTAAGAGTTTCCTCTATTTTGGTGATTATCAGAGACATCCAGATGAGGAAGATCACCGGGGAAGAGGTGATCCCTGAGGTGCTCCGGCGTTTTTTTTTCCTTTTCCTCTAACCTTTCCATCCCATTCTATCTCAAACTCTCTCGCCAGAAAAAATTGCGTCACCCACGGTATCCACTTCTTTCCTTCCTCCGACTTTTCCAACTCCCTTACCACATCTTCCTCTCCCACGTTCTTAAATCCCCCCTTGACTCTAGCTACCATGCATCTCTGGACTCGCGTAACTACGCTGAGTGCCGCTTCGGTGGCTGATCTACCTTGGGAGTGAATGTTGTGAGGACATATCCCGAACTGACTGTCTCCATCTTTTGTTAGACCTGGGCACGCGACAGTTCGGTAAAAGTCTCACGAAGGTGTCGAGACTTTTGTGAAAATCTTTCGTTGGCTGCGCTGGGCAGATATTTGGGAGACAGTGCGACAACCGTTGAAACAGCGTGACAGACAGTGAGACAGTGAGGCAACCTGTATATACTTAAATGTTGAGATGCTTTCTCCCACCCATTTCCTACAAATCTTCAGTAGCTGCACCGTTTGATTGTGATTGCGCTTGCTGGATGCCAAAGATTCTAGAGACCATTGTCTCTGTCCACGAGACGCTTTGTTCCCAGGACTATTTTCTTTTGGTGGTAGAGCACGTATCAGTGGTTAAGGTGGTCGAGGTTCCTGAGGCGATGAAGGTATAAATGTTGTGAAGGTGGTTAGGGATCACTCTGAACTGAGTTTTTTTTGTTGGTGCTGCAGGCGGTAAAGGTGCCGACGGTGGTAGATGTGGAGAAGGAGGTGGAGGCGGGAGGCGTGCTGAAGCAAGTAACTGTGATGTGCAGTGTGGAGTGACCCTTAACCCACTTGCACGGTATTTCGCTGTTGTGGTAGAGGCAGCAACGCCGGTGGTGATGGCGGAGTTTGTTACGCTGGCGAAGGTGATGGAGGTCATAAAGGTGATGCTAGTTGAGCTGGGCAACGCAATGCCGGTGTTTGTGCCGGCGGAAGAAGTGGATGAGGTAAAAGACGTTCAAAAGGTGACTGGTTAGCCGTATCCGGAACTCTCTAGCACGAGTTCTGTTTTTAGTGCTCGGGGCGTTAAGGCTTCACTGGTGGCGTTAATGTGGCTGAAGGTGGGGGAGGTGGCGGCGAAGGTGAAGGTAGGGGAGTTAGGGGAGCTTTGGATGGGGGTGGGGAGTTACCCTGAACCAGCTGTCCGAGTTTTTGATTTGGTGGTGGAGACGGTAAGAGAGTGAGCTGGTGAAGCTGGTGAAAGGGGTGACGGTGGAGGAGGTGAATGTGGTGCAGGGTTGACGGGGGTGCTTGTGCTGACGCATTTCTCCTGAGCTCGCTGGTAGAGTTTTATTTGAGTAGTCGAGGCGGTAAAGGTGAAGGTAGTAGTGATATTGGGGATAGGGGTGACTGCGGTGGGAACTTACCCGAACCCGCTGGGTCCGGCTTTTCCTTTGGTAGTGGAGGTTATATAAGTGGTGATGGTGGTGAAGGTAGTGAAGCGATGAAGTGACCTTGAACTCACTAGCACCGTAGTTTTTGTGGTCGGGATAGTGGCCTTTCTTTGAACATGGTGGAGGCAGTAAAGGTGTTGATATGAGTTGTGCTGGGCACCGGGGTGACGATGTTCGTACTGGCGAAAGCGGTGGATACTGTGCTGGGTGTGAAGAATGTGATTGTGGTGATGAGTGACCTGACCCATAGCACCATGCTTGAATTTGGTGGTAGTAACGGTTGTGAAGGCGGTGGAGCTCGTAAAGGTCGTCCTTGTAGTGGAGGTGGCCAACTTGGGGAAGGTAGCGGAGTTCGCGGAGGTCAAGGGGCTGAATGTGGGGAAGGTCGTGAATGCGGGGAAGTGGGTGACTGTGGTTCGGAGTTAGTAGGAACTGGGTGACACTATCTGGTTCCTGGTGGCAGTGGTAAAGGTCACATGGGATAGATGGTGACGCCGGCGGAGTTTCGGCAGGATGTGGGGGCACTCGGGGTGGTTTGGTTAGTGTGGTGAAGAGTTACCCTAAACTTCCCTCACCGTTTTTTGGGGAGAGGTCGTGGAGTTAGTAACGGCGGTGAAGGTGGTGAATTTGGCTGGGGTGGTGGAGGTGGGGCAGGGCCAAATTATGGTGGGATGTTACCCTGAACTCGGTAGTCCCTTGCATTTTTAGATGGAGGTGGTAGTGCAGTCGGGGAAAATGATGGAGATGGTAATAACACGTGCGGGACTGTCACTAAATCACTTCCCTTAGCTTCCATGCCCGAATATCGCTCCTCCACTATCAACTTGAGGTATGGGTAGCTCTTAAAACTCACGTTACACCACACAATTATATTCTTAACGATGGCCCCTCCGGAGAGATATTCATTAAACGGGTTGAAAGTAGTACTTGATACTTATTAGTATAAACCTGCAAGCTATTCAGAATTGTATGCCTGCCCTTAGACATTACTAGGTTCATCAGTCAGTCGGTCCAGCCATTTGGGGGGTGAAATCGGACGTTCCCCCCTGCCCAGCTAGTGAAATGAAATTCTGCCCAATCACCTGCCCACCAAATGACTGACTCACTACCTTCTGAAATTCCTCACCTACCTCCCCTGCTGCAAGACTATCACGTTGGCCTATCCCACCGATATCCGAATCTCCACGTCAACCCTCCTCCTCCTGGACCGTCAGCTTCCCATCCCACTTCAAGTTTTCCGCTCAGCCGGCTGCCACTCCGGTAACCACAAACTCATTTCTGAGAGAGCAGGGCGGTGCAGGTCCAGTACCGGCGGAGCCCCCATAAGGTTCTGCGGGGTAGTAGCTGGGCTAAAATCTTTGTATGATCCGTGAACGTATTTTCGGAATTGCACTCAAATGAAGTGTCGTGGGGTAATGGACCAAACCTGGCAGAATTTTATTGTGAAGGGACCGTGATCTTGAGCCCGTGTCCCGGGTAGGATAAACAACTTTTACCGGGATATGTGATTGCAGAGTTTCACTGTATATTTCTTCCGTGACACCTCCTAATTAGCCTAGTACCCAAGCTGGAGATCTTTCTAATTCGCATCAAAACGTCGCGTCTGCTGTCAACTTCGTCCCGCTGCTTAAGGTGGTTCGGAAAAGTTCTATATATGACATCCTGCGTCAAAGATATGTGGGAAATTTGAGAATCGCCAGGGTCTGGGATCGGGGGAGGGTTATTGGCAAGCCCCATCTCTTGTGGATCTCACAGCCATTACATTGTCGTGATGTCCTGGTCGCTCCCTGAAAGGTCAGTATACTGTGCGAAGATGTGCTTGAGGAGCCACGAGCAAGGCTTCCACCGAGCTGTTGCGGCCAAAAGGCCTATGGGAATCGATGATGTTGTTGTGGGGCAAGCTTGGGCTCATAGTTCCTTCGAAAAGTGTAGAAAAATATGTTTCAATGCGGTGGTGGAATCACCCCAATACATCACGGATCCTGTGACATCGGCGTCGTCGAGGGCTAGCTGCCTATTTCTGCCCATCTCGGTATCTCCGCCCACGTCATCCATTGATGCGATGTCCCCAGATTCCTATCCTTCTTAGACTTCAGCGCTAGGCCTGCGAATGGACCCGAGGTCGGTCTGATTTCCGGCATCCTGGGATTCGTCCCGAGTTCTGGAAGCTCGTCATCGTCCTCATGTATTCTAGGCCTGGGTCGAATAAACCTTGGGTTGCTGCTTCCCAACCTCCACTTCGCCGTGTTTGTCCACATGGATTCCGGGGCTATGCCTTCGAAGGGACCTCGGGTGCGATATCCGCTCCTTACTCCTATTTCTTTATTTCTTCGGCTTCGTCATCATCAGTACTTCTGAGGCTTATGTGTTAATCTCGGGGCTTCCTCTCTACCCCCCACAATTTCCTCCTGCTTCTCTGAGGAGCATTCAGCAAGGGCGGATTATGATCAGTGGTATCGGATGTTGGCACTGTAGTTGGGTCGGGGATTCCAGCGGAGGTAATGGCGAAGTTGTACTCCCTCGTTAAGTGTGGTCTGACCTTGGACGAAGAGCGAACGTCATGGGAGCAAGGGGAAGTTGAGTGCTCCGAAGGTACTCCGAAGTGAGTTCCATGAGGGAGCAGACGATACCCAATAGGACTACCGAGGGGACCTCACTCCCGGTTTAGTGCTGACTTCCGTGGCATTGTTTATGTGATGCATCGCAGGAAACAGAGCAGCAGAGTGAGATAGTTGGGTTCAGTCAGATTGACGCAGTCTGGGGGTATTTGGATGCTGGTGTAATTGAGGAGTATTATGTTCGTTAGTGTGGATGTGTGCGTGGCATGTGATGACTCAGCATACCAAGTTGAGTTCAGGGTAATAACAAAAGTATTAGGTAAGACTGCCGGCAAGTGGTGCAAACCTAGCAGGTTTCCGAGAACTCTGAACGCATGGTAGATTGAACATACGGAATCTGTTACCATGTCAACAATACCTTGTACTCACAATCTTACTTCTATTCCACACCGCAAGGCATTGTCGGAGTTTTCTAGTCCGGTTTTTGGTTGCCTCATGGTGGACCCCTTACTGGGGCCGAATGGGAACCGAATATGCATAAATACACAAAGGTGGTCGGAGGTTGAATGTCAAGTCAGATGAACAGATGCCGAACCCAATCCCAAGGTACTTTGTGATGCATTAAACACTGGTTGGGATCGGTGAACCCTACCTAGTCCCAAGTTAGCAAGGCCCTCGACCTCCTGGACATTCGAATGTATTTCTATTTTTATTTATCTTTCATCCGACCTTCCGAGGTAGATCTAGCACAGGTGCAAAATCCCTCTGATTTTTATACTCCCCTTTCTCTATTTGTTGCTTACATGCGCGTGTAATATTCAGAATCCTATTCTGCTACTACTGCCAGACTTTCCTCCACATATACCTATTTGCCCCTGATATCAGAATATACTGGTTACGGGGATATTTGCCCTGGTCCAAACGGTATACTAGTATCGACAGCTCTCTGTTGCTGACCCATATCCCCGGTTCCAATAGGAACTATCTACCCCACCCTCTCCGCACATCATCGAAGCATCCCCTTCAGGTTTTACCACAAGAACTCCTAGTCATACTAAACTACTACCAGAGCAGCAACAATGTCAAATAACTCGTGGTTGCCTGGTAGCGGTGAACCAAACTATGAGCACCAATAGCCGAGCGGTACCAGATCCATGCCGAGTAGAGCCAGCTGCAGAGAGGGTTAACCAAGGTGTCGGAGACTTCTACTGTTTCGAGGCAATGTGGTGGTCAAATCGCTCATGCTCATTTGAGACATAGGTGTCTAGCCGCCTAGTTAGGGCGCCTTCTCAAGACCTTACTGTTGAGGGTGCAACAGCTCCCCACCAACGGTCGTTCAGTTCATATAATTCCACCTCAGGAACCCCACGCCTCACTCAAAGAAGTCTTCACAAGCATCTGGCCAACCCACTATGCCCTAATTGGCTACCAGTTGAGCACCCTGGTTAATGGAAATTGCGCCATTGCCGACTTCAAATAGACAGGACCATCTAAACCTAAAAATGCGATTATATCTATCCTCCTTGTTATCTCACCGTCGACATTATCACTCGTTTTCGCCCCATAGGGGTTAGGCCAAATGCCACAGAGCCAGGATGACAAAATGGTCATTGGAACGTTACCCAATACCGGAACCTCCACTTCCTTGTGACGGCGTATGCGGTGGTCTTGTCTTAGGCTCCAGCGGGCACCTTTTCTTCTTGCTCAGAATCCCTCCTCCTCCTCTTGTGGTTCTGCCATTCCGGCAGCTGTTGTACAAACTGTCTTCGGTTTGGTTACGGGAGTCACCGGACCTCCGATTATCCCAAGGCACAGTGGGGGGGCTTCGGTTCGATTTCCGGTTACTACAAACAATTACCTCCGGGAGCAAAGGTTTCCGGGCGGATTAATCGCGTACTCCTTCTACGCATGGGGCGCTCGGTGAAACGTTTTTTGAATTTTTTACGTAGTTTATCAATTTAATATTGAAAATGTTTCTTTAAAGTAGGGTATTTGTTCCAGGCATCGGGATAAATCAGGCCCACAGCCTCAGTCTTCCATCAAAACTATCTCACACAATACTCTCCCACTAGGTAATGCCTGCGGTAGTGACTCTGGGCTGCCCGCACCAACATGCCAATTCATGATTTTCTTCTTGCTCATCCCATTTGTTAGCCAGTGGTGGAGCAATTCCCCACTAACTTATGGGGCGTTGTGCGACCAGACTACTACCTCACACCAGGGTAAGGATCTTGCAATTAACAAGCAACTGCGAGAATTTCCTCTCCGTCCCCGTAGATCGAACTACGGCAAAGTGGATCTTCATTGCATGGATGGGTGTGATTTGCAAGATTTTACCTAAGTTACATTTACTTCCTGGGATGGGGCTACACGGGTTTGGCCTACTATCTATGTGCATAAAACCTAAGTGGTAGGGTATGATATGGGCGGTTGTGAATCCACTACTATATTACCCTGAAGCTGTTATTGAAAGATTACGAGGTTACGAGGGGAGTAATTGAGAGAGAGAGAGAGATGTATTCAATGGAGGAGCTATCTAAGTATCGCTATAGTGTTGAGTGCTGTAGTCCTACTGCTCTACCTCCTCCATTCCCCACCTGGTTTTTCGTTCCTTAAATCCTTCTTGCCGAAATTCAACTTGCTGTTCCGGGTATCCCAGTTCCTACCCGCATAATTCAAACCTGTACCTGGTTGACAGAGGGACTACTACGGCCCAGAGGTTAGACAAAGCAGCTGAGCCGCCACTAGCGGATGCGTGCCCTCGTCATATACCATAGTAGAAATACAAGTAATGATTCACCCCATAAGAACTGTGGTGATGATGGTAACGGTGGTGAGGAGTTACACTGAACTTACAATGGCCCTTTTGTTTTTCGGTGGCGAAGGTAACGGTGACGGAAGCCGTCAATGTTGTGGCCAGGGTGGATGTGGCTTACGCTGTGGAGTGGGTGGAGTTGGCGAAGCAGACAAAGGTGGTGAAGGTGCTGAAAGTGGTGAATGTAGTCAGGAGTGACTTTCAACTCATTCGGACCGTTTGTGTTTTAATAGTAGAGATATTACCCGTTGGAAGTTGGTGGAGCCAATAAAGGTGGTGACTCTTATAACGGTGGTGGGAGTGTTCAATTTCGTGAAGGAGGTAGGTGTGGGGCTGGTGGTGAACTAGATGACTGGTGGAACCCTGAACTCACTAGCACAATATTTTTTTTTAATGGCAATAACCGTGGTGAAAGTGGTAGAGGCCGTAATGGCGTTGATTGTGGTGGGAGTGCCGCCCGTGGTGACGGTAAAGTTGGCGCAGGAGGAGAAGCGGGTCACTGTGATGAGGTACCTTGAAATCGCTACCATCGATTTTCTTCGGTGGTGGACGCAGTAAAGGTGGTCAAGGTGATGGTGGTACTAATGGTGGGGAATGTGGTGGAGGCGGTAAAGTTGGGGAAGCAGTAGCTGTAGCGCATTACCAGAAACTCGCTGGCACCGATACTTGTTCTTTTTTCGGTGGTCGAGGCCATGAAGCTAGTCCAGTGGTAGACGTGGTAAAGGTTGACGGTACTGGTGCCGGTCACTTTGTGAACGCGGTCGGGTTTGCCAAAGGGGTTGAAATATAGGAATGGGATATGGGGAGGCTGTGGTGTGGAGTTAAGGGCCCTAAACCAGCCCCCGTTTTGGGGGGGTGGAGACGGTAAGGGAAATGAGTGTTGTGAAGGGGGTGAAGGTGGTGAAGGTGAAGTGGGTATTGTGGGGCGTTACCCTGAACTTGCGAGCCCTATTTTTCTTTGACGGTAGCAGTAGTAAAATTAGCGGTGGTGCAGTTCGCACAGCAAATGCAGCTAGTAAAGGTGGTGAAGGTGATGCCTGTAGTGGGGAGTTCCCGTAGTGTGGAGTTGCCGCCCACTCGCGGCACCGTTCGTTTCTCTCGTAGTGGAGGCAGCAAAGGTGCTGATGCTTGTGGAGGTCACCATTCATCTTGAAGTAATCAAGTCGGGGAAGGTGGTGCAGGAAGCGAAGGAGGTCCAGATGAGGTGGGTAACGGAGTAGACGGGGTGGAAGCCGGTGCAAGTGGGTGGAGAGCGCCCATCCTGCCTGTCACTACCGCCATGCTTTGGGGAGGTAGTAAAGGTGTGGAAGGTAATGCAGGCATAAAGGTGGCGTATGAGCCGAAGGAGGTGCAACTAGTGATGGGGAATCTTTGGTGAGACGTTACCCTGCACTCGGTAGCACCCTTGTCTGTTTTCGTGGTTGAGGCATTAACGGTGATGATACAGAATTCGTTCTTCCCCGCTCACTAGCTCATGAAGTACCGAGGAGTATATTGGTATACTATAAGAGGGAATACTTATTATGACAGAAAACCTACGGAAATACATCACTCTAAATACCGTTAATCGACCAGTACGCCGAGAAACAATTCGTAGAGTCGTCCATCCTGATCTACCACATCAGCTTTTCACCGCTTATACACATGCGCTACTATATTGCCCTCACGTAGTTACCCGCTACTATTTTACCCTTACGAAGTTACCTTGCGGTTACCAATGCATGGGTGGTTCGATTATATCGTTTGAACGGGAGGGGCTGATGGTGGTTGAGTTGGCGGGCCTGGTGAAGGTGGTGAATGTGGCGACGCGGTTGAATGATGTCACTTTGGTGAGGTATTTATCCTGTACTTGCTGGCAAGGCTGTTCTTTGGTGCCCCAAGTGGTAGAAGTGAAGGTGGGGATGGCGGGCAAGGTGGTGGCCTTGGCGAAGGCAGTGAACTGGGTGTCGGGGTTGCTGTGGTGGGGAGTTACCCTGAACCTAAACTCCCATGTACCATGTTGTATTTTTCATTTCCCACATACTCATTACTCATATAAAGTCTCCATGATGGGCCTCCCGGAACCCCGGAAGGATGTACCATGTTTTCGTTGTCGCAGATACGTTGAAAAAAAAATTTTATTTTTTTTATTTTTTTTAAAAATAACTCGATACGTTGAGGGTGGTGGAGGCCGGAAAGGTGGTTATTGTTGGAGTAGTGGGCACTGTGGCGAAGGTGGTGCAGTTAATGGAGGTACGGGTACTGAATGCGGGGAGGGTCGTGAATGTAGGGAACCCGGTGACTGTGGAGAGGAGTCACCCTGAATTCGGTGCCACTGTTTTTTTCTTTGTCGTAGAGGGTAATAGAGGTGGCAGCGGTGATGGAGAGTCCAATGGTACGGCAGTGGTGGAGAACATAGAAGCAGTGGTGGTGGTGGAGGTGGCGAAATGCGGAGAAGCGGTCTTGATGGTGAAGGTAAAGGGGATGACCATGCGGAGTGTTTTCCCTGAACTCTCCCTAGTCCATTTTTTAATGAATGGCTGCGGTGGTGCGGTAGGAGGTGGTTAAATTGGGGAAGCGGGTGACTGTGGTGGGGAGTTACCCTGTACTCACTGGCACGGATCTTTTTTTGGCGGGTGGAGGCAGTCAAGGGTGGTCAGCTGCGGAACTAGCGTAGGGGGGTAACTTGGTGGTATTGGGGATGGGTATATTTTGGAGGCCGTGATGTGGTGGGGAGTGACGCTGATCTAATGGCACCTATTTTTTGGAGGCGGTGGAGGTAATTTCGGTAAAGCTGGCAAGGGTGGCAGGGGTGGTAGGGGCAGTGGCGGTGGTAGAGGTGGCATAGGTCAAGATAGTGAAGTTCCAGAACGGTATGAATGTAGTAAAGGTGGTTCTGGTGATGACTGTAGTGATAAGTTTCCCTGAACTCACCTACACCGTCTTTTCGGGGTGGTGGAAGTAACGGTGGTAAAGATGGTGGAAGTGGTAGATGTGGTCACCAGACTGTGGTGTAGGTGGCATAGCTGGAGGGGGCGGTGGAGTTCGTGAATAATGTGGATATGGTGATGGTGTTTATGACTGGCGTAGTTTTCTTCTGTGGGTGGTGGAGAGTTACCCTGATCCCACTGGCCCAGTTATCTTTTGTGGGTGGTGGAATTTGGTGACGGTGGTGTAGATAGCCAACGTGGTGATGATGGTATAGTTGCCGAAGGATGCGATTGTCGCGAAGATGGTGACTGTGGGGGGAGTTACCCTCAATGTACTAGCACCGTTTTGTTTCTTGGTGGTGGAGACAGTAGCGATGGTAAACGTAGTAGCGGCAGTAAAGGTGGGGATGGTAATGAGGTTAGCAAAGATAGTGAAGGTGGTGCAGCTGACGAACGAAGTGTCAGTAGTAAAGGAGGTTACGGCGGGGAAGCAGGTAGGTGTGGAACCGTTTTACCGTTAACTTGCTAGTCTCTTTTTTTTTTTAGACGCTGGTGGAAGTGCCACTGGTGCAGTCGGCGAAGCAGGTGGAACACTAAATGACTTCCTTTAGTTGGCCGGCTTGAGCTTTCCTCCTCCGTGTTGAAATTTGCACATGGATAGCTTCTCAAACTCATGTAATAGCACGAAATTAGATTCTTAGCTCCCGAGACAAGCTTCATATCCGTATAAACCCCCAATGTATTCCGAATTGTATGCACCCCCTAGATATTACCAGGTTCATAGATCAGTCTGTCTAGCCATTTGGGGGGTGCAATCCGACGCCCCTACTCAGCCAATAAAACGAAATCCAACCCAAACACCCCCCTACAAAATGACTGACTCACTGACTCCCTCACAGACCTGCCGGTGCATACTGCTCCCGTGCTGTACGACGAATAGGTTCGGCCTGTACCAAATATCCAAACCTCCATCTCAACCATCCTCCCGAATTGTGCGATTCCTTTCCCCTCCAGCCTTCTCGCTAACTCGGCTGGCACTACGGAAACCTCAGACACTTTGCCGCAAGTCTAAAGTCTACCCGTGTGAGATCTAATACTTCTTCGGGGCGGGCCTCCGCCAGGTAGTCTGTGACAATTCAGGCGAGGGAGGCAGTACAGCTGCGGTCCCGGAGGAGTCCCACGGGGTTGTGGCGGGGTTGTAGCCAGGCTGAAATGACCGGGAGGAGCATTTGGTAATGATCGGTGGAAATATGCTTCAGTTAGAAGACCAGTGAAGGGATTAATGTGAGGTGGTGAGCCTGGTGACTGGGCTTGAAGTGTTTTAGCCAAGTGAATTGAAATTGTACTCAACCGAAGTCCCCTGGTGGGATTAACAATGTCAAGGAACCCTTGATGTGGAGCCTGTGTCCCGAGTAGGATTAGCAGCCGCCGTCGGAGTATGCAATTGTGGAATCTTACTCTCCATCCACATATGTAGTTTCTACGACACCTAGTATTTGACCCACCCAAGCTAGATACCTTTCTTGCTTGCATCCAAACGACTTGTGTTCTGTGAATGGGCTATCCCTCCCCACCAAGGTATCTCTGCCCACGCCATCAATTTCATGGACTGCACCATGTAGCCCATCATCCTGCCCTTAATTGAGCTCCGCCCTAGGTCTGCGAGTCCACCCTACCACAAGTTCGTCCCAAATCCTGTATCGGCGAATTCGTCTCGGGAATCTGGAACTTCGCCTTCGTCCTCGATACTACGCTGATATCGTTGAATAAACATCGAGTTCCTACTTCCCGAGCTCCACTTCGCCGTGTTTGTCGCGATCAATTCCGGGGCTACGCCTTCGAAGAAATGCCAGGTCCGATATCCCGTGCTCAGTCTAATTTTGTCTTCGTTATCATCGAGTACTTCCCGAGGCTGATGAATGAAGCTCCGGGGTGTCCCACGTCCTTCCCCACTTCCCCCGCAGTGCTAAGGCAGGACTGGTTGTGGTCAGTGGTGTCCGGTATTAGGGTTCCTTATATGGGGCTCCGGGTGTAGTTCGGTTAGCGGGTGGGGCAGGTTCTCAAAGGTGGTAGTGGTGAAGGTGTACTCCCTTCGTTCGAGCGTTTTTTTTTTTTTTTTTGGAGTCTATACACCTGATCAGCCTAAGGCTATGCGGTGCCCCCGTTCCCTCCCCTTTTAAAGGTCCGGTACCCCCACGGGAAAACGGGCTACATAAGCGTCCTACCTTC
>Ga0307511_10002925_pt1 | contig 17679 bp, 10 predicted proteins | sample 13_EM_MG_FD_200266 | JGI IMG/M metagenome (GOLD analysis project Ga0307511, IMG submission 200266) | Populus trichocarpa ectomycorrhiza microbial communities from riparian zone in the Pacific Northwest, United States - 13_EM | ecosystem: Host-associated > Plants > Roots > Unclassified | place... | reverse complement strand
TGGGCCAGGCACGTTTCGATGTGGAGCATGATGTTGAGAGGCCGTTTTCCGTCACCGCCGACGCGCACAGGGTCATTGCAACGGGCACGTCCTTCAATGTGGACCTGTTCGGTCCGAGCCTGCTCGTGACGCTGATCGAGGGCCACGTGGTTGTCTCACCCGCGTCCTCCGCACCCACATTCAGCCAGCCGGCGAATTTTGATAGCCAAATCGACCGTATAATCCTCGACGCTGGCGAGCAAGTTGTATTCTCGCCACAGGCACCTCCCAGCGTCGCGCATGTCAACTTGGGGCAGGCCACCGCGTGGGAGAACGGTGAGGTCGTTTTCGAGAACGATCCGTTGCCGGTGGTCGTGGCACGGATCAACCGCTACGCCCGACATGGAGTGGTCATCGCGGACACACAAACCTCCGAACTACGCATCAGCGGCGTGTTCCACACTGGCGATATTGAGGGATTCGTGAGCACGATCGCGGCGTATCTTCCTGTGCGTGCTGACAAAAGTGCCGATGGGACGACACGTCTGACGCACCGCTGACACCCCCCGGCGTTGGACGCAAGTCACATTCCCGCGTGACTGTTGGAGGATTTCCGCAAAGCCGGCGTCTGTCTTCATTGTGAGCCAACAATTTCTGCGGGCTCACAATGAGTAAAGGGGGGGTTGGAATGGTCATTCGGACTCAACGGGCGCGCAATGCGGTCGGTCTCGCTGTTGTTTGCGCGCTGGGTGTGCTCGGCACGGCGGTGGCGCAAACACAGGATCGCAGCTTTCACTTTGACATAGCCACGCAGTCGCTGTCGCAGGCCTTGCGGAACTTTGCGCATGTCTGTGGCCAGGAAGTGGTCTTCACCGAAGATGTGGTCGCCGGACAGGCCACCTCACTCAAGGGCGACTATACGGTCCGGGGAGCGTTGGATCGGCTGCTGCAGGGTACGAATCTCGTCGCCGAGCGCTCAGCGTCCGGCGCAATCATGATCCGTCGCCGGCTGCAGGAAACTGGTGCGGATGCGCGTGCTCCCATAACCTTCGGGCGAAGCGCATCGTCCGCCTCTCTTCAGGTCAACACGGCGGCGGTTTCAACGGAGGCTGCCGCCTCGGACCCTGCTGCCGTTGCACCGGCCAGAGCCGCACCGCCCAGAGCCGCATCGGCGGCGGCAGCGCCCACACCGCCCGGTACTCTCGAGGAAGTCATCGTCACCGGCATGAAGCGGCCCGAAAACATTCAGTCGGTACCGGCTTCCGTATTCGTCGTGACGGCTGCGGGTATGGAGCGCGCCAATATCCGCGACTTCGATGACCTCGTGAAGATCGCTCCGTCGCTGACCATCACGAAAACCAGCCAACCGGCGAACAACAGTATCAACATCCGTGGCATCGGCACCTACGCCTATTCGATTGCGACCGAGCCGAGTGTGGCCGTGGTCGTGGACGACATCCCGCAGGCTTTCCAGGCCGAAGCTTTTGCGTCGTTCGTGGATGTACGCCAGGTCGAAGTGCTGCGCGGGCCGCAAAACACACTGTTTGGCAAGTCCGCGTCCGCCGGCGTCGTCAACATTACAACCGAGGCCCCCACGGACACCTTTACGGGACGCGCGGAGGTCATGCATACCTTTGACGATGAGTCGCGTTACCAGATGAGCGTGTCGGGACCGATCGTGAACGGACTCAACTTCCGGCTCTCGGTGAACCACAGCGAATACCAGGGCAATGTCTATGACATCTCTACGGGGACCTGGCTGAATGGCGAGCAGGACACGACCGCACGGGGCAAGCTCGTGTGGTCGGGCCTCGACTCCTGGAAGGTAACGCTGTCGCCGTATTTCACGCATACACCGGCCGGATGTTGCGCCGGAGCCCTGTATTTCATCAGTCCCGGTGTGACGTTCGGCAAAACGAAGGTGCCGATTCCCCAGTCCGTGGTCCTGGCCGGCATCACGCCCGGTCCGGACAATCGGGCGGCCCGCTACGATACCGCGGCGAGGGGTGATGGCCGCGACTACGGCAGCGGGTTGAAGGTCGAGCACGAATTGGGGAGCGCCACTCTCGCTTTCATCTCCTCGTACGACCACTACGATCTGACGGACCTGCAGGACACCGATAGCAGTGACTTTGATTTCAGCACCGTGGTCGCCGGCGTGCCTCCCGGAGGTTCCGCGAACGGCGGCTTCTTCAAGATCAGCTCTGTTACGGATGAGCTGCGGTTGACCTCGGGAGATGTCGGGCGATTTCGTTACGTGACGGGCCTTTACTACAGCCGATACGGGTCCTTGCGCTATTTCGTGCGCGGCTCGAACACGCTCGGTCCGTTCGGCACTTTGACCTCACTGCCTTCGACTAACAGCATTGCTTATTCGAGCTATACCGCGAACGCAGTATCCAAAAACTTTGCGGTCTATGGCCAGTCAACCCTCGACATTGTCGACAATCTCTCGCTGACCACGGGCCTGCGGGTGAATCGGGAGAAGATCAGCTACAACTTCGCCGATTACGCCAATCATGTCACCTACGGCGCCCCCGATTGCTCGACCGTATCGCCCACGTTGCCCATCTCGACCTGTAACCAGTCCACTTCGGTCACCGGCCGGGCGAGCCTGCAGTACCACCTGACCGATGACGTCATGGTTTTCGGCGGCTATGCCCGAGGTTACAAAGGGCTGGCCTACGATCTGACGAGTACGCTCACGATCCGCACGCCGTTGACCACTGGACCGCTGAAGGGGCTGCCGGTCGCGGACGCCGTCGCAGCCAAGCAACCGGTCCCGGCGGAGACGGTCAACAGCTACGAAATCGGCTTGAAGAACACGTTCTTCGACCGGCGGCTCACCTGGAATATCACGGCATTCGATGAGGAATTCCAGGGCTTCCAGGCACAGAGCCGCGACGAGGTCACCGGCCAGAACGTGCTCAACAGCATCGGCCGGGTCACCTCCCGCGGAGTTGAAACCGAGTTGGCGGCAGTGCTCGGTGACTTCACACTCAGCGGCGGTGGCGCGTACGACCGTGCAGTGATGGAGCGTTTCCCCAACGCGACCTGCTTTGCGCAGCAGACTCTGGCTCAGGGCTGCGTCGCAGGCCAACAGGACCTCTCCGGCAAGCCGCTGTTCAACGCGCCGAAGTGGAACGTCAGCTTCAATGGCCAGTACGATGTACCGGTGACATTTCATGACTGGCGCCCGTTCGTGTCGGGCAGCGTCCGCTGGCAGTCGCAGGTTGTATTCAACCTGTTGCAGGACCCGGATTCAGTGCAGCCGTCGTACAGCCTGTTCGATCTCTCAATCGGTACTCAGAACGATCACTTTAAGCTCACCGCCTTCTGTAACAACGTGTTCGACAAGAGGTACGCACTCACGCGCGGCCGCAATGGCGTGTTCAACATCAGTCAGACCGCGAATCCGCCCACGGATGCGATCAGCTGGACGCCGGCGCGCGATAGCTTCCGCTATTTTGGGATTCGACTGGGCGCAACGTTCTGAGCATGAGCGCACGAAGGATCGTGGCGTCAAGCGCGCACTGGAAAGCGCTTGTGGCTCGGCGACCGCTAGCGGCAGAAGCGGCGGTGGCGGTAGGACGGTCAGTCGCGGCGGGACCACCGGCCGCTGCTGGACCGCGAGCGACCGTTGTGGCCTCGGCTGCGGCAGTCCCGTGGCAAATTACGGCAGTCGTTCGGGCCGTAGCTGTTGGAATGGCCGCCGTGGCGGCGATCGCTCAGGCCACTGCGGCAGCCGCGGCTACGCCGACCCCCACGGCCGGCGGCCCCGCAGCGGTGCTGGCGACCGCCGCGGTGGCCGCACTCGAGGCCCCTGCGCCTTACAACCAGATCGTGAGCGGCCGCATCCAGCCCCAGTCGCGCGACCTGCTCGTGCGCCTGGCCAAGGAGGGGCGGGCACTTTCCCTTGATGGCGTGCCGGTATTCAGCGGGGACGACAAGTTCCTGCCCGGCAAGATCGCTCTGGGCCTTGCGGAGTTCCTGGTCACGGTGTCTGCAGACGATCCGCGCCGCTCCGAATACATCGCAGGCTTCCGTCAGATCTCCAAACTTACCGTTGACGATGCCAATGATACCTGGGGCATCTACTACTACATGTCCGGGCTCAACAAGCTGCGCAAGGCCGGAATGTTGAATGCGGCCGTGGATCGCCTGACGCTTGCCAAATTGAGGGTGCGGCTCGATTGGCGCAGCTTTGTGGATGTCGACACGTTTGCGCTGATCGACCACCCCAACAACTACTACTGCGTGGCGTTCGGCATTGCACGCCTGCGGGTGCAAATGGGCTGGGAAGACAGCTCCGGTTCCGAACGGCTGCTGCAGAAGATGCTCGAGCACTACCGCCAGTTCTCCGGCGAGTACGGCTTCGCCGACGAGACCGACGGGGAAGGCCGCTTCGACCGCTACAGCATTCTTCTGAGCGCGGAGATCGCGCAGAGATTCATCGAAACCGGTGGGCTGCCACCGTCCGAAGTCGTTGGCTGGGTGCGCAAGTCCGCCGACGTGATGCTTCAACGCCTCAATCCGAACGGCGATGGCTTCGAGTATGGGCGCAGCCTGGGACCCTATGGCCTCACCGCAATTGTCGAAGTGTTGACTGCGGCGGCGGCACTGGGTGTGCTGAACGAGCAGCAGAAAACGCTGGCGTATGCCTTCGTTTGCCGTGCTGGGCAGCGTTACGTCGACTTCTGGCTGAACAAGAAGACTGCTTCCGTCGACATGTGGGATCAAGGCAGGCGGACGGATGCCTATCGCGGGAAGTTCCGCATCCTGGGCGAGAACCTCTCCCTGGCACATCAGTTCGTCTACACGAACGCCGCCTGGAATGAGCTCGGTTTCCAGGACAAACCGCCGCGGGCAGATTTCGGGGCGGCCCTGGACCGCCTTCCCAAGAGAACCGTTACCTGGTTTGCGCGCGGACAATACGATCGCATGCTGCTGACGCTGCGCGATCGCGGACATGTGATTGGCCTGCCACTGATCAATGGTGGTCAGAGTCTGCACATGCACAGCCCGTATTTCCCGATCCCGTTTTCCCCGGGTATGCTGGAGGGCATCGCAGGTGGCGATTCGCCGCTACTGATACCCGAGTTCAGCCTCTCTGAAGGCTCAGTCCTGGCGCCTCTCGCTTACTTCCAACACGTCAAAGTGGCCGAGCGCGGCAACGAGACCGTCATCACTTTTCAACAACCCTGCCTGGACAGGTTGGGCGGCCAGAGTCCCATCCCGGATGACCGGTTGTCCCTCACATCGACGTACGTTCTGTCATCCGGCCGGATAACCCGCACAGATATCTACACGCCGAAAGGAGCAGTGGACCTGAAGGGCCTGCGGATGGAATTTGCCACGTACTCCGATGCTGCCGTGCAGAAGGGGACAACAACTACTTTCGGGCACGGCGCAGTAACGAAGTTCGCGGCGTCCGGCTTCGAGCACTGTGACACCGCTGCGGTTCAAGAAGATGTTGCCTATCACACCCCCACTGGCCCTTTGACTACCAGAGTGGTCTGCGAGAGCCCCGCCCGCACTGTGCACGGTCCGTTAAAGCTCAGCTGGACGCTGAGCTATCAATAAGGCCCACCTGCGTAGGAAAAGCCCGACCCGTACTTGAGACTCCGGTTGATGGTCTCCCGGAAGCAGCCGGGATACGCTGCTTCCACAAACGATCAATGGGAGCGCAATCATGCGATCGGAATCCACGGAGGAGGGCTGCAAGGTGCAAGATCAGCGGACACCTGCGCATGCGCCCGGCGCCGTGCCCAAACCGGCCGAAGTGCATAAGCGAGGTGAGAAGCAGCCTGGCTTGGCCGACGCCGACAAGAAGGCACGTACGGGTTCGGAGCACGAGGCGGTTCGCCACACCCCACCCGCGGGTGATTGGAACGACGTGGCCTAGCGTTGGCGTGGCGCCTGCGGTGAGCGAGCTGGCGGGTTGAGCGGCGCCGGCCAGGCATGACTATTTTTCATAAGTACATGAGCCAAATTCACCCTGGCTGCGCCGCCCGGTGGCCATTGCCTGGAATTGTGAACCAGCCCCGTTACTTGTTCGCATAACCAGCCCAAACAGGCCCTGCACCCTGTTTGACCGGCGAACTTGCGCGGTAGACTTCAGTTGTAAGGGGGAATTGAGGTTGCATCGGACCTCGCACGTGCCGTCGGATCGCGCACGTCACCAATAAATGACGGATGGCTGGGAGGACCGCGCCAGATCCGCAAATCAGGGTCGGTAAGTATGAAGAGGCTGATCAGGGTTGGACTGGTACATTTGGTGATGGCCGGTCTCACAGTCACCAGCACTACAGGTGTGGCGAAAGAACGGCCGTCCAAGGCGATTGCCCGGGGCGCGCAAATCGCCGTCATCAATCTCCTGAGTCCGGAAGTGATGCACTATCACGCCGCCAAGGATATCAACGACAGTTTTCTGAAGATCCAGCCGGTGGGTTGGCCGGTGGATGACATGCTGACCGAGGCGCTGAAGGGGCAGTTGGAAGAGTTGGGATTCACGCTCACCGCTGTCGCCCCAACGGATGCGCTCTCACGCGCGCGCGAGAGTTGCTTCGTCAACGCGGCACTCGCCGACGGACTGCCCAAACACTGTTCAGCAACTCTGGTCGAGCAGGCTTCCAGCGCTGGCGTCAACTACCTGATCCTGTTGGCTCCGGGGCTCAACAACTCGGACCATGCGGGCGGCAATCGCGCTGCCGGCGTGACCGAAGCCATGCGCGGTTGGGGCTTTCTGACGCGCGCGAGCGCGGGCTCGAAAGACAAGCCAACTCTGTTCAACGAAATCGAATTGCTGCTGATCGGCGTCACCCCCGAGGGTGCAACGCTGCGTGCGAGGCAATGGGGCGGGATCTACAGCTCGCAATGGCAGAGCTACACCCTTCCCCCGGATCCGAAGCAGATCCCCCCCGAGCAGCTGGATCAGTTGCAGCCTTTGTTCGCTGCGATGCTGGCCCGCCAGGCCAAGGACCTGCTGGGCCAGGTACAGGTGCAGCCTTAGTTCATTGGAAAAACTGGCCTGCGGCCGTTTGTCGGACATCGGCTGCGTTGCAGTCGGGCCCAAATGTGATGGTTGTCACAGATTTGGTCTGCACGGCCTCGAGAACCGGCGGGGATGAGACAGAACGCCCAGCGCGCTTGGAAGCTTGGACGCATTCTTAGGGGCAAACGGGCGGCCAAGGAAGCCAGCAATGAGCCTGCGCACCAGCGTAGCTGCGATAACGTTACTCACTTCACTGATGCTTGCTGGAGTTTCCGCCTGTGGCGGCGGCGGCGGCATGACCTTGGGCGGCAGTGGCTCGAGCGGCAGCGGCTTCGGTGGCGGCAGTTCGGGCGCCGGCGGTTCCGGCGGCAGTGGATCAGGCAGCAGCGGTACATACACTGTGGGCGTATTCCAGCCTGAATCGACCTTCGCGGCGAAGTGCGCAGCTCCCCGGTCGGGAACGGATCCCATCACGCACACGGCGTATCCTGACGTGGCGGGCACGAGTACCGATGAGAACAACTGGCTCAGATCCTGGACCAACGATCTGTACCTCTGGTATAGCGAAGCGCCCGATCTCAACCCGTCACTGTACGATACGGTTGACTATTTCCCGCTGCTGAAGACCACTGCCACCACGGCCTCGGGCGCCCTGAAGGACAAGTTTCACTTCACCTACCCGACCTCCGTGTGGGAATCGCTCTCGCAAACGAACACAGATATCGGTTACGGAGTGCAATTCGAGTTCGTGCAGAGCACGCCACCCAGGAAAATAGTGGTGGCATTCACGGAACCGAGCTCCGCAGCCAGCCAGCCACCCGCAAACCTCGCGCGGGGAGCCACAATTCTGGCCATCGATGGCACAGACATCAACGCTAACGACACCGCAGGCGTCAACAAACTCAATGCGGGTTTGACGCCGGCGACGGCTGGCGAGAGTCATACCTTCCAGATCGAGGACGTCGGTTCCACGACCCCGCGGACGGTCACCTTGGTGTCGGCCAATGTCACTTCGAAGTCTGTTCTGGACGTGAAGACTATTCCGACGGCCGGCGGCATGGTGGGTTACCTGGTATTCAACAATCATCTCGCGCAAGCGGAGACCGAGCTGGTCGCAGCGATCACCACGCTGAAGGCTGCCAGCATCACGGACCTCGTGCTCGACATGCGGTACAACGGCGGCGGCTATCTGGATATTGCGAGCGAGCTCGCCTACATGATTGCCGATACCAACATGTCTGCGGGGCAGACATTTGAGCTGGTGCAGTTCAATTCGAAGCATCCGACCACGGATCCAGTCACCGGCGATGCCATCGTTGCAACGACCTTCCATAGCACGGCGCTCGGCTTGACGGTGACCAAGGGACAGGCACTGCCAAACCTCGGGTTGCAGCGGGTCTTCGTGCTTACGACCGCAGCCACCTGCTCGGCCAGCGAGGCGGTCATCAACGGCCTGCAGGGCGTCGGTGTACAGGTCGTTCAGATCGGCACGACGACGTGCGGCAAACCCTACGGCTTCTACCCGGCCGACAACTGCGGAACCACCTATTTCAGCATCCAGTTCCGCGGCGTGAATGCGCGCAACTTCGGGGACTACACAGACGGCTTCACGCCCAGTTCGGGAATGAATACCAGCAGCGGGACCAGTGCAACGCTACCCGGTTGCGGGGTAAGCGATGACTTCACGCACGCACTGGGCGATCAGAACGAGAGTTTGTTATTCGTAGCGTTGAGCTATCGAACGACGCAAGCCTGCAGCGTGCCGCCGGCGGGCCTCGCGCCCGGAATGAGCTTGAAGCAGGCAGCGAGGGGAGCAGCAGAAGGTACCCTCATCAGGTCGCCCATGCGGGAGATCCGCATACTGCGATCGCCTGCGAGCTGATTCGCGGCGGGTTGCGTCACCCGCCGAATTCCTCAGATCAGTGGCACCGAGGAGGCGCCGGCCGTAACCGCGGCCGCGCCGACCTGCCGCACGCACGAGCCGGGCCCGGCCCGTGCGGCAACCCGGACCTACATCACACCCACGCGTGCCGCCAAAATGAAGGCGCGGTCGAACGTGACGCGGCGCAACAAATCGCAGGATCCGGTATGCCCCGATCGCCGGTTCGTGCCGTAGGTGGCTAAATGAATCCCCCGCCAAGACGATACTTTGTGAACCAGGGGCCGGGAGGTTTCGGTACCCCCGCGTATTCTCACTTTCATGCACCAATTCTGTCGGCACCGCCGTTCCGGATGCATGGCGACTGCCGCCCGGCGCATGGTCGCCTTCGGCCTCATGTTGTTGCTGATCGCGCTGCAAGGCGCGCGTGCACAACAATTTACCTTTCGCCAATACGGGCAGGAGGACGGCCTCGCTAACCTTGCGTTGACCTGCCTGTTCCAGGATCACGCCGGATTCGTCTGGATGTGTACCGAGAACGGCCTGTTCCGGTACGACGGGACCGACTTCGAGCGTTTCGGTGAAGACGAGGGTATCGCCAGCACGACCATTCGCGGCGCGGTGGAGGACTCCTCGGGCCGGCTCTGGGTCGGCACGACGAGCGATCTGTATCTGGGCGTTGGCGGCCGCTTCCGCGTCATCCGGCCCGAAGATCACAACCTGAGCATTGATGCCGGATTGCGTATCGCTGCGCTGTCTGCCGACCGCGTGTTGGTGATCAACAAAGATCAGCTCCTGGAGTTGCATCGGGCTCCCCAGCAGGGCGTGTGGCACAGCACTCCCTACTTCACAGCCGAGCAGTTGCGTACCAGCCCGGGTTTACAACATCTCAGCAGTATCAGCATTGATCGGGCCGGGCGCATCTGGCTCGGGTGCGGTACCGGGATCTGCGCAGTGCAACGGGGCAGCGTCGATTCGTGGGGCCCGCAGGCAGGGGTCCCCGAAGACACATGGCGGTCGTGGCTCCTTGATCGCGATGGCCGTCTGTGGGTGCGGGGCCTGAAACATGTAGTCGTCCTCGAAGCAGGCGCAACGCAGTTCGAAACGCGTGACCCGCCTCATAGCAAGCTCACAGCGGACATTCTCAATGTGCCGATGGCAGTTGACCATGAGAACCGCGTCATTGTCCGCAACGATGTCGGACTGGCACGTTGGGATCAGGGGCGCTGGGAGGAGTTCACTGCGAACAGTGGTCTGCCGTCGGTCGGCATCGCCGCGTTGTTGGTCAGCCGCGATGGCACCGTCTGGCTCGGCACTGCGGGCCACGGCTTATCTCGGTGGCTGGGCTACGGGAATTTCGAGTCCTGGACACCGGCCCAGGGACTGGCCGCGGCTCCCGTGTGGTCTGTGCTCCGAAGCGCCAGCCGTGGCATTGTGACGGGGACGCGAGCTGGCTGCTACCGCATCGACGAAGCATCACGCCGCGCAGTGCCTTGTGGGATCGATGGAATGCCGCCAGGCGAGATCCAGCTCATGACTGAACGCACCGACGGCAGCCTGTGGATCGCAATGACGACGGGCGAGTTGTTGCGTGTCGCCGCCGGCGAGCGGCGCGCGACTGTGGTGGCGAACTTGCCGCTCATGCGCAGGTTGTATGTCGACTCCATGGGCAGGCTGTGGATCTGTACCAACACCGCAGTCTATGTCGTGCAGCCCGGGGTGACGCGGGTACAACAGATGACCCTCCCGGCGGTTATGGGTGAAATCACCGATGCTGCCGAGGATAGCCAGGGTGCGGTCTGGATGGCTGCTCAAGGTGGCCTGCTTCGCTGGTCTCAAGGACGGTGGATCGTATTGAAAGTGGATGATGAGCACGCTCGCGGCGGTTTCGCATCCGTGGCGCCGGTCGAGAACGGGTGGCTCTGGGCGGGGACGGCCTCTCAAGGTGTGATGCGTCTGCATGTGGAAGGTGATCGTGCGGACCAAGTCGAGTGGGTGGCTGAGCCCGTGGTGGCTCGGGCGTCGATCTACTTCACCCAGAAGGATAGGCGGGGTTGGATCTGGGTGGGTACCGATGCGGGTGTTGCCGTATTCGATGGGAGCCTTTGGCGCCGATTCAGCCGCAGCGACGGTTTGATCTGGAATGACATAGATCAGAACAGCGTTTTCGTGGATGGCGACGGATCTGTGTGGATCGGCACCAGTGGTGGCTTGACGCATGTCCTGCGGCCCGAAAGGCTCATGCAGAGTGTCCCGCTCGACTTGCGGATCACTCATGCAACATTGGGCGGCCAGGTGCTCGATTCGCAGACACCGCATCAGCTTCCCTGGGAGCGCAACGCGGCACTGAACCTGCACCTGGCGGACCTGCAACAAGGTGAGGCTCGGCAGACAGTTTTCAGAGTCCGGCTGCGGGGCCTGAGTGACGAGTGGTTCGAGACCCCCGATCCCAAGTTGCACTATCCAGCCCTCGCACCCGGCGAATACACCTTTGAAGCCGTCTCAGTCGATTCCGACCATCAACGTACGTCGCAGCTCACGCGTCTGGGCTTCGAGATATTGCCCCCCTGGTGGGGAACCATATGGTTCCGCCTCGTGGTGGTTGCCGCAGCCTGTGCTTTGCTCGCGGCAGCCTGGAACTATCGCATGCACACTCTCAGCGTTCACAAGCGGGAGTTGGAGCGCCAACTCAAGGAACGCCAGGTGTTGCTCGAACGTGCGACACGCGATGCCTTGACGGGCCTTTGGAACCGCACCGCGATCCTCGAGATTCTCGCGCGGGAAATCGAGTCGGCCAGGCAATTCTCGACACCGCTCGCGGTCGTCCTGATCGATGTCGATCATTTCAAACGGATCAACGACACCTACGGACACCTGTGCGGGGATGAGGTGTTGCGCGCTCTGAGCACGCAGGTATCTGCGAGAGTCCGAGTTACGGACTCCCTGGGGCGCTATGGCGGCGAAGAGTTCCTGTTGGTCGTGCCTGGCACGCCCCCGCAACGCCCCTTCATTCCGCTCGAGCGTCTACGTCGCTCCATCGCTGAAATCCCTTTCTCGCACGATGGGTTGGTCATCAACGTGACGGCCAGCTTCGGGATGGCGTGGCTGGCGCACGCTTCGGATACCGCAGAGAAACTTCTCGGGCGCGCCGATACGGCGTTGTATTCGGCGAAGTATGCAGGGCGAAATCGCATCGAATACGCAGAGGCCGTCTGAGCTGCGCCGCTCGTTAGTCGTAACAGGCGCCCTAATCCGATGCCGTCGCGAGCAGCCACTTGAGGTCCACTTCCATCCTCACCAGCCGCGCACGCAAAGCCGGCCATTCCTCCTTGATGAATTTTGTGCGTTCGCGTCGCAAGAGGCCATCGCGCACGCCGTCGCGCACGATGATTCCTTCGCCACGTAGCGACTCGACGAGGCCTTCGCGCGCGAGCTCCCGGTACACCTTCGCGGCCGTCAGCGGATTCACGTCGTAGTCTTCCGCGAGTTGACGCACGGAGGGGAGCATCTGTCCTTCTGCGTAGCTGCGATCGAGGATGCCGCCGATGACCTCATCCATGAGCTGCCGGTAGATGGGCTGCTCGTCCTTCCACTTGTGAGGCCGTTTCTTCTTCACGCGATCACCCGTTACCTGGCCGCGATACCCCGTTTGCCGAGAGTCTCTAGGTTAACTTGACTGCCGCAAACTTCCAAGGTATTAATTACTGTACTACATACCTACTACAGTAAATGGATACCAGGGCACGAATCATCCGGCGCTGGCGGGAGGGGAACGCGGACTCGGCTGCGAATACTGGCGCCGACGTGGATACGCCTTCGCACGAGGTCGAGGCGGGCACTATCTCGCTCATGGACCGGCGGGTCGATCCGCGACCGCGATGGCCCCGGCGCCTGGTGTTTATTGCCATTGGGCTCGTTGCCGTCGCCGTCGCCGCCGCGACATACGTTCGTTTCGGGCTGTCCCGGACGCTCGCTGTGAGCGCCAACCGTATCGTGGTCGCCACCGTTAAGGCTGACGTGTTTGATGAGTACATCCCAGCAACGGCTAGGGTTGCGCCGCGAACCACCGCGTATCTGGATGCGGTTGAAGGTGGCCAGGTGGCCGAAGTGTTGGTGGAAGACGGTGCGCGCGTGCGGCAGGGTCAGCCGCTCGTGCGTCTGAAGAACACCAATCTGCAGCTCGAAGTGCTCGGCCGCCAGGCGCAGCTCATGGAGCAGCTCGATCGGCTGAACGCGACCATCCTGTCGTTCGAGCAGGCGCGGCTCGTACACGAGCGCGATCTCATCGAGACCGGCTCGCAGATCGAGCAGCTTACGCAACGTTTGCGCCGTCGGCAGGCGCTGCGTCCGTCGGGGGCCGTATCCGCGGCCGACGTTGATGAGATAGCGATCGACCTCGCGCGCTATCAGCGGCAGGAAGTTTCGATTCGCGAAGCCGCAGCCGTCGACCGGAAATTCCAGGGGGAGCAGATTGCGCAGCTGCGTGGCGCCGTCAAGACGATCCAGGGAAACCTCAGCATGGCTGGAGAGACGCTTGATAGCCTCATCGTGAGAGCGCCGATCACGGGACAGCTTACGGGCCTGGACGCTTACCTGGGTGAAGCCAAGAGTCCAGGGCAGCGTATCGGCCAGGTGGACCAGCTCGATGACTACAAGGTTGAAGCCGACATCGACGAGTTTTATCTACCCCGGGTGGCCGTTGGTCAGTCCGCCACCGTTGAGATCGACGGGCGCGAACAGCGCCTCGAGCTCGCAAAAGTATATCCGCAGGTGCGCGACCGGCAGTTCAAGGTCGACCTGCTGTTCGCTCGGGGCGCCGGGCAGGGCGCCGAAGCGGGTGCGCCCAAATCTCTGCGCCGGGGCCAGTCCCTGCAGATCCGGCTTCAGATCGGGGCATCCCGACGCACACTCGTCGTTGCCAACGGGCCGTTTTACGATGACACCGGCGGCACGTGGGCTTTTGTGTTGTCGCCGGCCGGTACGGAGGCCCGCCAGCACGCAATCCGCCTCGGGCGGCGCAACCCGCAGCAGATTGAGGTGCTCTCGGGATTGTCTGTCGGTGACCGGGTCATCACGTCGAGCTATGAATCGCTGCGCGGGTTCGAACATATACGGCTCGAGGGCCGCACCGACTGAGGGCGCAAGGCACGCGCTCTACGCAAAAAGGAGAAGACCGTGATCGAGCTGAAGAACATAAACAAACACTACCGCGCCGATGACGTCGAGACGGCCGCGCTCGCCGGCGTCGATCTGCGGATCGAGGAAGGCGAGTTCGTTGCCGTCATGGGTCCCTCCGGTTGCGGCAAGTCCACGCTGCTGAACATCGTCGGCATGATCGACTCGCCAAGCAGCGGCGAATATCTGTTCTGCGGAGATGATGTCGCGCCGCTGCCGGAACGTCGGCTTGCGCAGCTGCGCAAGCGCTATCTCGGTTTCATCTTCCAGAGCTTCAATCTGATCGACGAGCTCACCGTGTATGAAAACATTGAGTTGCCGCTGTTGTATCAGAACGTACCGCGCGCGAAGCGCCGCGAGCGGGTGCGCGAGGTGCTCGAGCTCGTCGATCTGCGGGCACGGGCCCGACACCGGCCCGCCCAGCTTTCTGGAGGCCAGCAGCAGAGGGTGGCGGTGGCGCGGGCGGTGGTGACCGATCCGAAGCTCATCCTCGCGGACGAGCCTACGGGCAATCTCGACACGAGAAACGGCGAAGACGTCATGGTGATGCTCGAGACACTCAACGCCGAAGGGGCGACGATTCTCATGGTCAGCCACTCGCCCGACCACGCCGCACGGGCCCATCGTATTGTGAATATGGTGGACGGCCGAATAGTGCCGGGGGCGGCACTTGTCCGTGAGGTGTCCGTCCGTGCTTAAACACTACTTCGTCACCGCGCTGCGTAACTTCTGGCGGTTTCGCGTCACCACCACCGTCAATGTCGTAGGACTGGCTCTCGGCCTGGTGTGTTTCATCGCTACGTACGTGGTCCTGGATGGACTGCTGAAAAGTGACACGCACTACGCGAAATCGGCTCGCATCTATGCCATGACACAGGAAATCTGGACGACCACCAGCGAACGGATGGTCCCGGCGTTTCCGCAAGTTGCGCCACCCACAGCGAAATATCTCAAGACAGATTTCCCATCGCTCGAAGCAGTTGCTCGCGCGTTCTCCATGGGCGCGCTGGCCGCGGCGAGCGATGACCGCAAGCTCAACGTGTTCGTGGCGGCGGTCGACCCGGCATTCCTGCGGATCTTCGACATGCCGTTCGTAGGCGGGGATTCCTCGGCAGCGCTGGTGGCGCCGCACTCTGTCGTGCTCACGCAGTCCGCTGCCAGGCGCCTGTTTGGAACGGCGAGCGCGGTCGGCCGGCATGTGATTCTGCAGAACCGTGTTGAAGCCACCGTCACCGGCGTGTTAGGGCCGCTGAGTGAGCCCTCGCATATGGGCGACACCGAGCGTGCCGCGCTGCGCTTCGATGCGCTCATTCCTATGGATCTGGTACCGAGCATCCAGACCAAGTCGGTTTTGGCATTCCCGACCGACCCGGAGTCGGAGATCTGGGGGAACGACAGTTTTTTCACCTATGTTCTACTTCCGGCTGACGGCTCCGTCACTGGCCAACAATTCCTGCGAGGGCTCGAGACTTTTGGAGCACGGCACGTTCCAAAGGAGCAGCTCTATTCCGTGTTCGGCGCCGTGCCGATCTCGCACGTGGCGCTAAGCACGCTGCAGGCCCTGTTCGGCGGCGGAAGTGTCTCGATAACGACCGGCGTGTTCCTCCTGGATGCGCTGATTCTGGCCATCGCCTGTCTGAACTACGCAAACCTGGCCGTCGCCATCGCAACGACGCGCGCGAAGGAGATCGGCATGCGCAAGGTCCTCGGGGCCAGCCGCCTGCATCTCATCGGGCAGCACGTCATGGAGGCGGGGTTGCTCGGGCTTGCGGCCTTGCTCGTCGTGATCATTGGCGTGGCGCTCTCCATCGCACCTCTGAACCATTCCCTCGGTATCCACCTGACAGCGTGGTCATTTGCAAATCCCACCCTGTGGCTGCTCGTAGTGCTGCTGCTCGCAAGTGTGTGCATCATCGGCGGAGCTTTCCCGGCAATCGTGCTCTCCCGCGTGCGGCCGGTGCAGGCCCTGCGCGCGGGTTCGATTCGCGCCGGCCCACGTTTCGTGCCGACACTTCTCGTCGGCATTCAATTCGCGGCCGCCAGCTTCCTGCTCGTGGTAGCACTGCTGATGGTCAATCAGAATCAGGTTCTGCAGCGCACCGGCAGCACCGATGGCCGCGATCCGGTCGTGGTCATCACCAACGATACGGGCCAATTGCGGGTCGACTTCGATACTTTGCGCACCGAGTTGCTGAGTGACCCGAGCATCAAGTCAGTGTCCGCGACCGTCCGGGCACCGTGGGAATCCGGCGGTTGGCATTTCATGCTCCGCCGAAACGACGCAGTGACTGCCAGCCCGATCACGACGATAATCGACCAGGTCTCGTACGATTTCTTTCCGACATTCGATATCAAGCTGCTGGCTGGCCGCACCTTCGACCGCGAGCATGGGGACGACTACAACATCGCGACACTCTACGGACCGGCACCCAAGGCCCCGCACGTCATTCTGGACCGCTCGCTCGCGCGCCAGCTCGGCTGGACCAACCCGAACGATGCCGTCGGGAAGATCATCTATGACTGGGCGCCGCCGAGCACGTCTAGTCACGCCCATGCCTTGCAGGTCATCGGCGTGGTGGAAAATGGCTACCCGCGTTTGATTGGACCCAACACAGATTCGAACCTGTATCTGCTGTCTGCTAATGATGCGCGCGTGCCTGCCATCCGCGTCGCGCGCAATGACATCAAGAACGCGCTCGCCCACATAGAAGCCGTCTGGGAGCGGCTCGCACCGAAGGCGCCGCTCGGCCGGCAGTTCACGGACGAACTCTTCGGCCAGGCCTACGAGACCTTCGCCCGAGTCAGCAACGTCCTCGCCGGCCTCGCGTGCTTCGCGTTCGTCATCGCCCTGATGGGTCTGTTCGGCATGGCCATGCACGTGACGAGCCGCCGGCGGCGAGAGATAGGGATCCGCAAGACCCTCGGGGCAAGCGCGTCGCGTGTGGTGTTCATGTTGCTGCGCGATTTCGCGCGGCCCGTCGTGTGGGCAAACATCATTGCCTGGCCGCTCGCATTCCTTGCCGTCCGCGTGTATCTGAACTTGTTTGTCGAACGAGCGCCGCTGTCGGCGTGGCCTTTCGTCGTGAGTCTGGTGGTGACGGTGCTGATAGCCTGGCTGTCGGTTGGGGGTCAGGCGCTGCGCGCGGCGGCGGTGAAACCGGGGCAGGTGTTGCATTTGGAGTAGAGCTACACCTGTCCTGGCGAGAACACCATCCAGGCTCCCGCAGCGATACAGACAGCGCCGGCGATGCGCGCGACCGACCGTCCCCACGGCGTAAGCTTCTCCAGGAGGACAAGCAGCGCCAGCAGCGCGATCCAGAGCACGTTCATTACGCCGACCACGAACAAGAGCGCCATAAGGACCCAGCAGCAGCCGACGCAATAGGTTCCGTGGAGAAGGCCCAGGTGCAAACAGCCCGGGACATTGCTGCGAAAGCCGCCGTGGCTCATCAGGAACCGAAACGGCGTCTGGCACTGGGCAAGACAGGCGTTCTTGATTGGCGTCCACTGGTAGATGCCCGCTGCAATCAGGACGACCGCTCCAAGCAAGATGTTGGCGCTTGCCATGCGGGCATTTAGCAGGGCCTCCCGCTCCAACACCCATTGGACAAGAGTGGCCGCGAGGGAAAAGCCGGCCCAGGCCAGGAAATAG
>Ga0307511_10002924_pt1 | contig 17683 bp, 13 predicted proteins | sample 13_EM_MG_FD_200266 | JGI IMG/M metagenome (GOLD analysis project Ga0307511, IMG submission 200266) | Populus trichocarpa ectomycorrhiza microbial communities from riparian zone in the Pacific Northwest, United States - 13_EM | ecosystem: Host-associated > Plants > Roots > Unclassified | place... | reverse complement strand
GTGACGACGGGCGAGAATCTGATTTCGCTTTGCAGGGCGTTCTGTCGGTTATTTGCGGTCGTGCTCGCATCGGTTCTGTTCGCGGTAGATCATGATGAAGGGTGTGCCAGACGCCATGCCGGGCTACGCTTCGGTAAGCTTATTATCCGGCTTCACAAACAGCGTTTGTGGCGTTAGCCTCCAGTCAAACGATACCGCTCCCTGATCTCGCGACGGCGGGACGTCGCGCGGATACGGTTGTCCGGTGTGCGCTGGCCCTGAAGGTTGCGACCGGATCGATGGCGGCGCCCGCACGCTCCCTGGCACGAGCCAAAATGGGACTGACATCAGTCGTAAACGCGCGCTTGAGCGTCTGAGTGGCCATCAGCGCGTCGTTCTCGTCCTGAAAGCTCGTCAAGGCGGCGCGATCCACGATGAGTGCCTGCGCGTAGGCGCGGGTAAGTTCGATCGCGCTCGTCATGAGGCTCTCGATCGGATCCGTCACGTTATGCGACTGGTCGAGCATGTGTGCGGGCAGCAAGTCAGGCGCCCGGCGAATTTCAGCATCGACCAGCTCGTTGAATACGAGAAACAAGCGATACGGATCGATAGAGCCCGTATCGAGATCGTCGTCACCGTATTTCGAGTCATTGAAATGAAAGCCGCCGAGACGACGCGCGTGCACGAGTCGCGCGACGATCATTTCAATGTTGACGTTCGGTGCGTGGTGCCCCAGATCGACGAGGCAGAACGCTTTCGGCCCCAGGGTCTGGGCAGCCAGCAGCGAGCTGCCCCAGTCCTGGATCACGGTTGCGTAAAACGCGGGCTCGTACATCTTGTGCTCGATCAGCAGGCGCCAGTCTTGCGGCAGGCCCGCATAAATCCGCGCCGCCGACTCGAGGTAGCGTTCAAAGGCGCGCGCGAAGTGTTGCTGGCCGGGAAAGTTCGCGCCGTCGCCGATCCAAAGTGTCAGTGCCTTCGAGCCGAGCAGTCCACCAATGCGGATGCAGTCGAGATTGTGTTCGATTGCCTGCTCTCGGACGGCCGCCTCGGTGTGCGTCAAACTGCCGAATTTGTAGGAGCGCGGCTGGCCGGGCTGGTCCTGAAAAGTATTCGAATTGACGGCATCAAACCCGAGGCCGAGCGCGTGAGCGTGCTCTCGCAACCCCGGGTAGTCGGTCGTCTTATCCCACGGCAGGTGCAGCGACACTGTCGGCGTCGCGCCCGTCAGCGCATGGATCACTGAGCAGTCTTCGAGCTTCTCGAAGACGTTGCGTGGCTCACCAATCCCTGGGAATCGTGCGAAGCGTGTCCCACCGGTGCCGACGCCCCACGACGGGATGGCGACCCGGAATCTCTGAACGGCTGAAGTAATGCGTTCGATATCGGTGCCGCGCCGATGCAGCTCAACCGCCAGCGCCTCGTAGTCGGCGTTCAGAGCAGCCGCACGTGGCACGTTTTCGCGTGCAATGAAGTCCGCCGAGATCGGTCGACTCAAAGATATCGAGTTCATGATTCGAGCCTCAACGGGTAAAGGCCGACGCGTTGCCGGCATCGACGTTAAGGATGTTTCCGGTGGATTTCGCGGAATTGTCCGAGGCAAAGAAATACACCGCCGCGGCAATATCCTCCGGGTACACACTGCGTTTCAACAGGCTGCGTTCCCGGTAGAAGTCCTCGAGCTCTTCTTCCTTGAGTTGATAGGCCTCAGCGCGCTCTGCGCGCCACTCCCCGCTCCAAATCTTGGAGCCTCGCAGTACTGCGTCGGGGTTGACGATGTTGACTCGAATGCCGTGCGGGGCCCCTTCGAGCGCAAGGCAGCGGGCGAGGTGGATTTCCGCCGCTTTCGCCGTGCAGTAGGCTGCGGCGTTGGCCGAGGCCGCGAGTGCGTTCTTGCTCCCGACGAACACGATGCTGGCCGGAAGCTTCTGCTCGAGCATGACGCGGTAGGCGGCCCGGCTGACCAGGAAATAGCCTGTGGCAAGCACTGCGATGTTCTTGTTCCACAAATCGAGCGAAGTGTCTTCAAATGGGGCCGAGGAGGCAATGCCGGCGTTCGAGACGAGGATATCGATACCCCCAAATCCGCGCGACACACGTTCAAGGGCCGCTGCGACTGCTGCTTCGCTCGTCACATCGACGAGCACCGTGTCGATGACGTCGGGTCCGAACTGCCCGCGTAAGTCCGTCGCGGCGGTGGCCAGGGCCTCGGAATCAATGTCCGCGAGCACCGCACACGCTCCGTCGGCGAGTAAGCGGCGCGAGATCGCGAGTCCGATCCCGCCGGCGCCTCCCGTCACGAGTGCCGTCCGCCCTGCAAGGCTTTTCGGTTTTGGAAGCCGCTGGAGTTTTGCTTCCTCGAGCAGCCAATACTCGATATCGAATGCTTCCTGCTCGGGCAGTCCCACGTAGGTATCTACGCCAGACGCGCCGCGCATGACGTTAATCGCGTTGATATAGAACTCGCCCGCAATCCGCGCCGTCGCCTTGTCTTTGGCGAAGGTCAGCATGCCGACGCCTGGAATGAGGTGGACGACCGCGTTGGGGTCGCGCATCGGAGGGCTCGTGGGGCGCTTACAGCGCTCGTAGTACGCCGCATACCCTTCACGGTATTTTTCCAGGGCGTCATCGAGGCCGCCGAGCAACGCACTGACGTCAGGTTTGGCGGGATCGAAGTTAAGTACCAATGGCCGTATCTTGGTGCGAAGGAAATGATCCGGGCACGAAGTACCCAATGCGGCCAGCTCAGTCAACCTTGCACTGCAAACAAACTCGAGCACCGCAGGACTCGAATCGAAGTGTCCGACTTTGAGCTCGCGGGCACTGATTTTGCCGCGAAGGCGGGGAGCGATTGCGGCTGCGATCGCATTGCGCTCGGTCTCAGGTAGCGGCTCACAGATCGGGCCGCCGAACGCAGGACCGGTGTTCCTTGCGGCGAGCCAGTCGGTTGCCTTCTGGACGATTCGCAACGTGGTCTCATAACAGTCTTTGGCAGTGTTGCCCCACGTAAATAGACCGTGTGCCTCGAGTAAAATCCCCTTGAGGTGGGGCTGATCTTTGGCGAGTGCCTCCAGCTTCAGGCCGAGGTCGAAACCGGGGCGTTGCCACGGCAGCCAACCAATCTCGCCTCCGAAGGCGTTCGCGGTCATCGACTCGCTTGCGCGGCTCGCTGCGATTGCGATCACCGCGTCCGGATGCATGTGATCGACGTGCGCGTAAGGAATATACGCATGCAGTGGTGTATCGATGCTCGCCGCTCTAGCATTCAGATTGAAGGCACAGTGCGGTAGTAACGAGACCATCTCGTCCTCGTGTTCCCGGCCGCGGTAGCGCCCCTTCAAAGCCTCGAGCTTGTCCAGATACAAGGTCGAGAATCCGTCGAGCTTCATACTGCCGAGGTCACCGCCCGAGCCTTTGACCCACAGGACCCGCGTCTGCGCACCGGTCAGTGGATCGTGGGTGGAAAGCTTGGCTGACGTGTTGCCGCCCCCGAAATTGGTGATCCGTTTATCGGCGCCCAGCAAGTTCGACCGGTAAAGCAGCAGCTCCTCTGGACGAAACTGGGCGGCCGTTGCGTCATTCCAGGCGTGTCGAAGGCGCATCGCGTCCGTCTGGTGTTGGTCAGATAAAACTGTGGCCACCTGGATCCCTTCCGCACATTGAAAACTGATGATTGCCATGCAGCATAAAAGATCTCATAGTTTCCAATCAATAACAATCATAATCAATCAAATTCAGTCAATAGTTCAAATGGCCTATAATTGTGAGGACACCGTGACCGGAATTGCTACCCATGATCGAAGCTGAGCGTCTCCGAATCATTCGCAAGATCGTCGATGAACGATCCATTGTGAGCCTTTCCGAGCTCGTCGAGATTCTCGGCGCCTCCGAAGCCACCGTCCGGCGAGACATCGGCGCAATGGCCGAGCGTGGCGAAATCAACCGCATTCGCGGCGGCGCCGAGTCGATCCATCCACGTCACGAGGCACGCTTGGTCGGATCGCCCTTCGCCCTCAGTCAGGGCGTCGCGGCTGCCGAGAAGCGTGCGATCGCGCGTGCCGCCGCAAACCTGATTTCGCCGGGTGACAGCATCATCATCAGCGGGGGCACGACGACCTGCGCACTCGTCGAGTTCCTCCCGGCTGAGAGCCTGGACATTTTGACGAATTCAATTCCTATCGTCACCCAACTGCTGGCCACCAGCCGGCATCGTGTCACTCTGCCGGGTGGCACGGTTTTTCGCGAACAAAACATCGTGCTGAGTCCGTTCGAAGACGACTCGACCAGTCATTTCTGGGGGAAGACGCTGTTTACCGGGTGCTTCGGTGTCAATCGATTCGGCATCATGGAAGCCGATCCACTCGTGGTGCAGTCGCTGACGAGGATGCTGCGCAGATGCGAGCATCTCGTTGTGATGGCGGACAGCCGGAAGCTGCGGCAGCGTTCGTCGATCATCGTGGCCCCGCTCGAGCGCATTTCTACTCTCATAACCGATGATGGCGCCACGGACGCGGAACTCGATACCTTCCGATCGGCAGGTGTCAACGTCCTGCGAGTGCCTGTTGAGCCGGATGATCGCCTCGCTAAGGCGAGTTAGATCCCGTGCTCGGCTACTCAACGGGCGGTATGTAGATAGTTGCCAGTGCCGATGATGACGGTCGAGCTGACCAATATCACAATCCCGGTCCAAACGAGCCGCTTCGTTGCACCGCTCGAGGCCGCCCACTCCTTCAGAGCAAAACCCCACATAGTTGAGAAAATGATGATGCTCGCCATATGCAGGGTCCAGCTGGAGAACCCATAGGCACCCATCTGGCTCTCGCCCATCGTGTAAAAGAAGAACTGGAAATACCACGCCACACCGCCGAGGGCGGACATGAAGTAGTTGAACAGCAGCGGTGGCCGTCTATCTGTCGAGTCCGCTGAGCGTCCGGTGCCGCCGACAAATTCCGCAGCGGACCCGTTCTTCACAATCAAGAGCAGGCACCAAAGAAAATTGGTCGTGAAGCCGCCGGCGAGCACGACGCACAGCACGGGCAATCCCTGACTCAGAGTCGGGGTGCCGGCGGCGAGCGTCGCAACACGAATCGGCGCGCCCGCGTCGAGGCCGAACGCGAAGCAACTGCTCATGACGCCGGAGAACAAGGCTACCGTCACACCCTTGCGGAAGTCGAACTCTGCGATCGTCGCTTGAGTCTGCTCGGCGGTCAGTTCCCTTTCCTTGGAGCGGCCCGCGCGTGCAACCACAAAAATGCCCAGGATCGCGAATCCGATCCCCGCGAACGTCAACCAACCACTCGACGAGGTGGCGAGGCTCCCAAGAGTGCCGTGAAACAGGGGTGGCCCCATCGTCCCAATGACCATCGTAAGGCCAAGTACCACCGCCATACCGAGCGATACGCCGAGATAGCGCATCGTAAGGCCGAAGGTAAGGCCGCCGAATCCCCACATCGCACCCCAGAACCAGCACCACGCTAACGTGGAGGTCGACGTCGAGCTGAGAACGTCGAATAGGTGCGCGGTCCGCAGGCTCGCAAAGGTCCAGGGTGCAATCACCCAACTGAACACGCCCCCTACGAGCCAGAAGATCTCCCATGACCAACGCCGGACACGCTTGTACGGTACGTAGAAGCTCGCCGATGCAAGGCCGCCAAGCCAATGGAACAACACACCCAACAGCGGATTACTGGTCACAATTTAGTCCTTGGTTTGAGGCGCTGCGTCGCGATAGTCGATTACCGCGGCGGCCTTCATTTAAGCTTGCTGCACCCGGTTCGCCTCAAATCGCCACCGGTCAGCGTAGGCCGTCAGATCAATCGCAAGAGGTTCGACACGTCGCAACGTTCCCGGTGGCGGCAGTCTTGGGTTGCTCAGACGCAGGGCGCCGTAAGGAACACCGTCGTGAGCATGACTTACATAGACCGCGGTGTCGGGTCGAAGCGCTGCGAGTGCCCTAACGAATGCCTCAGCCTCCGCGAAGCGCCCTTCGACAAGAATGATCTCGCGCGCGTCGATCAGTCCTAGCGCTGTGTCCATAGCGAGAGCGGCGTAAAGGCCGGAGGCCGCCCGATGCGCATCGGGTTGAGTTGGTTCGCAGCACCAGCGGTGCACCGCATTCGGGTATGGCCCGAAACCCGGCGCAAGCGTCGGTAGCGCCATTGATTCGCCTGATACGACTTCACCGACCGCGTCGAGGATCCGCGCCTGATCGGGCGCGTGGTCCAGGCGTTCAGCGCAGCGCGCGTTGAGCAATTCCAGCTCCCGGCCTCCCATAAAGCGGGCGGACGGAATCAGTTTTCCGTACGCATCGACATTGATCAGGCAGTCGCGGCCCTCGGGCACCTCGAAGGGCGCGGAGCTGGCGAGGGCTCCTGGGGAGCGCATCGCAACGAACCAGGTCCCGGTGGACACAACAGTCGCCTCGTGATCAGCGATCTGTGCGAAGCCTCGCGCCGCGAGAAGTGCCGCATTCGAATCGTGCAGGCCGCAAAGCACCTCTGTATCAACCGGTAGCCCCGTCCGCGCGACCCACTCCCGGCGCAATACGCCGAGCACTTCATCCGCCCGACGCAACGGCGCGAAGCGCTCCGCCCAGCCGCGCGCGACTGACAGAGCCGACGGCCGAGACTCCGCGGGACGCCACAGATCCGTATGACATCCAAGACTCGTAACCTCCGAGGCTGCGACACCCGAAAGGAGCCACGCCCAATATTGTGGCCAGGGGACGATTGCAACGTCGGATCGTGCCAACGACGGTGTCAGTTGTTCAAGCCAAAACAGTTGCGCCCCCAAGTTGAGTCCTTCGGGAAGCGCCGGAGAGCCGGTTTGGGAAAAGTGATCCCGCTCAACGTCGTAGCGAGCGCGAGTAGCGGCTGGAATCGGCTGTTCATAGTCAACGGGAGAACAAGCGAGCCGCTCATCCCGTATGAGGGCCGCGGCAGCACCATGCCCGACCGGGACAATCGCGCCGACGTGCCCAAGACCTGCGAACTCCCGAAGCGTTGCGGCGGCCCAAACTTCAATGGCGGCCGCGTCAAGGGCTTGGTATCCGCCGGCGTCGACGACCGCATTCGGACGGGAGCGCCGGGCTATGAGGGCGCCGTCCGGCGCCCAAAGCGTCAGTTTGGTATGAGTCTTACCAACATCCAACACGACGGTGCATCTGTCCCGCACTCTCCCGCAGCCCCCTTGTGACCCCGTGAGCGATTATTACCGTATTTGCTCACGCAGGCCAGCTCATTTCGATCATTTACGATCAGAATCTTTTTATGCCGCGGATCCGTTCGCCGGGTTATGGGGTCTGAGCTAGTCGAGCAGCGCCGGGTTGCTGATGATCAAAATGACGGCCATCACGCGCGGCAAGTAATTCGGATCGTTCTCGTAGCCGCTACGGACCAGATCCCAAGCGTCCGTCGAACCCGTTTCGACCATGCCTCGCTCGACGCGCTGTGGACCGGTATTGTAAGCAAGCAGGGTTAGGTTCCAATCGTGGAAGCGCAGATACAAGGTAGACAGCAGCCGCATGGCCGCTGCGGTTTCCTCCTGCACACTGAGGCGCTCGTCTCTGCTCTGCGTCACCTCCAGACCAAGGCGTCTCGCAGTGGATTCAATAAACATCCACAAGCCAGCGCCATGGTGAGGGTTCTTCACTGCCGGCAGATTGCGATAGCCGGACTCCACCAGCGGCACCGCGATCACCTCCGGCGGCAACCCGTAGCGTTTGAGCTGCTCGGAGATGATGGCTTTGTAGCGGTCCTTTCTGGTGAGACTGGCAGTCAGGTATGCACGCCCGTCCGGCGTACCGAGCAACAAGTTAAGCTGCTCTAGAACGCGCTCGTTCATCGTGACCGGGAATTCAGATCCCTGTCGTGCGGCTATGGCTATGCGCTGTGCCTCAGCAGGGCTGATTCTGCGGTCCTTAACAGGTGCGGCAATGGCTAATGAGAAGGCCCCGAGCACCGCCACGGCGATCGCGCCCGTAAGAGCGACTCCTGGTTTGTGCAGATGCGCTTTCGGGCCCGCCAGCACCGTTTTGATTCGACGCACAAGTACGCCAACGCCTCCACTCACCATGTCGGACTTCAGGAGCGCTCGCCGGCGCCGTGTCGCCTCTTCACTCACCGACAATAAGCAACGGCAGTATGCGTCGGCGGAGTGGGGCCTGCGGCTAACGACCGCTTCGTCGCACGCAAACTCCTGTAACTCGAGAATCTGCCGCCCCAGAATGTGCGAGGCCGGATTCCAGTAGAACAGCGCTCTGGCGAGTTGAGTCAAATACAAGAACTTGGTATCGGCTTGGCGATGATGCTGCGCTTCGTGGTGGATCGCCATTCGCAGATCGTTCGGTCGCAAAATCAGCGCCGACGGGACAATGATGAAATAGTGCCCGGGCATCCAGAACGAGAAGGGTACTCCGATGGTCTCGGATGCCAGCATTCTCAAACAGCCGCGCCGATAAAACAGGTGCGCGCCGGCGATGATTCTCGCAATCGCCAACGCATCTATCACAACCCTTGCGAACATCACGAACAGGCCGAACACGAACACGCAGGAAGCGAGTCGCGCAACCAGCCGCAGCGACATCGACGTCCCAGCCGGGGCGAGGGATACGGTAATTCGCTGATTGTCAGTGACAGCGTGAATCGAGCCTTCCATCGTCGCTGCAGACCACATCTGCACGCCATGCGGGAACAGCCGTTCGTGGCCTGAGAACAAGCCGATGAACGGCAGTAGCACAGCGGCTGTCGAGATTGCATAGCTCAACTGCAGCAGGTGACGGTAGGCGAACGGCTGCGCGAGCCTCTGGCTGATCGTATGGATGCCGGCCAGCAGCAGCGCTGCCACGATTACCAGGACGTTGGCGCTCAGATACCAATTGACCACTGCGACTGACGCCACTTCAAACACCTTTTTTGCGCAACAACGATTTGATTTGCGCCAGCTCCTGTTCAGTCAGAGCATCGCTGTCGAGCAGGCGTTTCACCATCAGTGTGGGTGTACCCTCGAAGACATTGTCCACCAGGTGCCTGAGGCTGATCGCCTGATGAGCGTGTTGCACGTGGCCGGCGCATCCGACTTCACTATCAAGCCGGAGCGCACCTCCCTGGTGCGAGCGGTGACTGCCGCGTTGACTTTTCACGTCAATTGGCTGGAAGGTCAACACGGTTACCTGCCGGCAAATTGGGATGTTCTGTGGTCTCTATCGGTCGAAGAGACGTTCTACGTGTTATTTCCCCTGATGTGCCTTGTGATGCGAAACGAGGGACGGGTCATGATTTGCATGATGGCTCTGATCGTCATCGGCCCGCTCAACCGTATGGCGCTCGATGGCCGCGACCCTTGGGATAACTACGCATATTTTTCGTGCATGGATGGCATCGCGTTCGGGTGCATCGCTGCATGGACCACGGCGCGCGTGCGGCTCAGCCGCCAAGTGCTGCGGGGCGCGATGGCTCTGGGCATCGTGATGGCGATATCGGTCGTGATTTTCCGCAAGCAGGTATCCGATCTGGGACTTACAGAGGTTGGTCTGAACATCACGGCTCTCGAATTGGGAATCGCGCTGGTATTGATGGCACTTGCTCGCGGCGTCGGAAATGCAATGCTGTCCAGACGAACCGCATTGCTGCAATTGGCAGGCCGGTGCAGCTACGAGATCTATCTCACGCACATGTTCGTTGTACTCGGGCTCATGCATCCCTTCAGGGGCCTGTTTGGAGCAGAGCGAGCCGCAACCGCAGCTTATCTTGCTACGTACGTCATCATGCTCGTGCTCAGTGTTCTCCTTGGGTACGCTGTGGAGCGCCGGTACTCCGATCCTCTGAACGAGGCACTACGCGGTCGTTACGCCGCACGCCTGGCGCGACGATGGTCGCAATCCGGCCGTTTCTCGACAAGCCGCGACGGCGATGCCGGGTAGCGACAGTTGCAAAATCGGTCACCCAACCTTCACGATCGAACCCGATATTTGCGAACCGAAGATTTCGTTCGCAAGGACCGTGGCGCTCATAGCGTGCGGCGAATGGAGATCCCTCCACCCCTGCCGTTCCACATGGGATTCTGCGGAACCGACCCTCCTCCATTGGAAACGTGTGCGTACTCGAAATGAGCTTCCAGGGCGAGCTGCGTTGTGATTTGACATTGCACGCCACCTCCGCCGCGCAGGAACGCGTTGATGCCCGTGCCGCCAGCTGGGAAGTCGCTGCCGCCTGGTGTATAGAGAATCTCGACCGAGCCCTCGATGAACATCCGCAAACGCTGGACTGCGAACGGATATAGCCTGGAGCCGATTCCGAGTGTTGCGCCAGTAGTAGTGCTGTTGGAGTCATGCACATAGGGAGCGTCAAGACGCGTACCCTCAGCGTGGAAGGCGCCCAAACGGCCTTGGAGCTCCAAAACATTTCCGAGCCGCCACGCCCGAGCGAGGTCGAGCGCCTCCACGTTGATGGCGTTGTATCCCTGCGCAGAGGTGTAATAGGAGACGCTGAGCCAATTCGCAGTCTGGGTCAGCGGAAACCACCGCGCGATCGGACCGGAAGGAGCGGAGGCGGACTGCAATTGTGGCGCGTCGGTCTGTGCGGTCCATGCGACAGTTGGTCGCGCCACGCAGACAAGAAGCACGCTCAACGTAAACTCGCGCCAACGAGTCGAGCGCGCGCATGAATTTTCCAGATCTCTCACGAGGCTTCTCAAAGTCATAAGGGCGCGCAATGATACTGACCTTGAGCCGATAGCGCCCGTCGAGCGCGCAGGAACTCGAGGTCGCATCGTCGCATTCCAAAAGGCGGCTCAGGCGTGGTGTATGGATTCGCAGTAGCTCTTTGCATTCGGACGGCACATAGTTGAACTGAACGCCGGCTGGGAGATGCCGATGTGAGATGTTGGAGTGTAGCGACAACGTCGCGGCGAAGTCCGAAGTCAGTCGGGCCGCACGGAAAGCAGGCCGGCGTAGCATTCAGGACGCCGGTTTCGCGCGAAATTGAATTCGGTGGATTTGCCTGAAAGTGCGACGTCGAGATCACAGTCGGCCCAGATCAGCTCGTCGCCTCTCGTCTGCGTCTCACTGACGATAACGCCTGAGGGTGAAATGATGCAGGTTCCTGCCATCATATCGACGCCTTCCTCCAAACCACATTTGGCGACACCGACGATCCATGTGCTGTTCTGGTAGGCGCCGGCTTGCATGCAAAGATGATTGTGGAACATGCGCAGTTCCGGGCTTTGATCCGCATCGGGATTCATGAGCGGCGTGTTGTAGCCGAGCATGATCAGTTCGACGTTCTTCAATCCCAGCAACCGGTATGTCTCCGGCCAGCGGCGATCGTTGCAAATGCACATGCCCACCCGTCCGCCAAACGCATCGAAAACCGGGAACCCCAGATCTCCCACTTCGAAATATCGTTTTTCGAGATTCTGGAATGGATGATCCGGTTTGATATCGACGTGACCCGGGAGATGGACCTTCCGGTATTTTCCGATTGCCACACCTTGTGCATCGACGAGGAGGGCGCTATTGAAATAATGTGTACGCTCGTCGTCGCGCTGCTCTCGCTCCGCGTAGCCGAAGGTGAAACCTATACCAAGCCGTCGGGCCGCATCGAAGATCCGAATGACGCTCGGATTCGGCATTTCCCTTTCCCAATAGCTGTCGAATTCCTCATCATCGTCGATGGCCCAGTGAGGAAAGAACGGCGTCAATGCCAGCTCCGGAAAGCCCACCAGTGCGCAACCGACCTCAGCCGCCTGCCTGAGAAGTTGGACGAGCCGGTCGACAACCACTGGCCGCGGCTCGGAACGGGGTATCGGACCAAGTTGGGCGGCGCCAACGCGGATGATACGGGACATTCAGTGGGTGTCCTTCAAAGCTGCGATTTCGTCTGGATACGAACCAGTCCGCGTTGGCGCGGATTATACGACTCGCCCTGCGGCTGGTCACTGACGCAGACCGGCCTGAAGTACCGCGCGACTTTTGTCGTCCGGACCTGTGGACGGTAGACTTTCCAATAGCGTTCGGGCGGTGCTATAGGAGGAATCGCTGGGCGGGACTTTTCTGAGCTCCTCCGCGCTCTCGGTCAGCATTCCGGCCTGTGCGTACAGGGCGCCGAGCACGAGATGCGCCTCTTCGTGTCTTTGTCGAAACTGCGCCAACTCGTCTGCGAGTTTATGCGGAATGATCCGCAGGAGTGCCTCCGGTGCGGAAGCGACTACTTTAGAGCCGCCACGCAAACTCGCGGTAACCTGCCAAAGATAAGTCTGACCGCGGCGCAGGGGTCGCCGAGGTCGCCAGCTCGTCGTGTGCAGAGCAGGACTGTGCTGCACGGGATGCAAGCCAGCATTGACAATGGCAACGGAGTATCGGATCGCTCCTGCGAGCGGTTGCCAGCGAAATTCGGGCCGCGTTTCAGAGATTGCCTCGCCGAAAGGACCCAGCAAGGCGAATTTCGTGTTGGCCTCCGGTGCACCGAGGAGGGTATGCGCATGCGCGCGAACCTGGCTCAGATCTGTCGGAAGCTGCAGCTTGCCATGTTGTATGGCCTCGGAAACAGCGGGCCTGACATCCGCCGGCAGGGCGGCGATTTCGTCGGCGAGCAGCGTGTCGTGAGTCTGGGTCTGCGTCTGGGTCTGTATGCCGGCTGTGGGCGCCGGGGCGTGGGAATGTGTGACGGTCACGGCGACCGAGGTCTTGTTCGCCCGCGGTCTGTCCCACTTCCACCAAAGGACCGCAGAAATGGCTGCCACGATAATGGTGGCGGCGGCCGCCGCCTGAGGCAGCGTGAGTCCACGGCGTCGCCTTCCTCGTTTCAGCTCGCGCCGATCGGGCTCTGAGCGCGAGAAGCCAGCCAAATCGGTCTTGAAGGTACGAACATCCTCGAACTCGGCACGGCATGCTTCGCAGGAGTCCAGGTGAGTCCGGCAGTGTTCCAACCGGGCCGACGACAGCCGGCCTTCCAAGTAAGCTTCCAACTCGTCATAGGTTAGATGCCGGATCGATTCTTCAACACCGCCGGATTGAGCGGTTGGCTTGGCGTGTAATACCGAATTCATGTCAGACCGGTCCGCCAGGCGTTTGCGGCGGGGCGCACACCCGCAAAAAAAGCTCATCCACCCGCAGCAGCTCCTCGAGCGCTGCGAGCTTATCTGGCCAGCGGACAATCTCCGCGTCTGAAAGATGATCTAACACCTACGTACTCCCTTGTGCCTTCAAAAATGCCGTGCGTCCCGCAAGACGTCTGCGCAAAGAGTTTCGCATGCTGATCGCGGGCCGCCGTGACAAGCTTAATAGTTTCGCAATTGCGAGCTCATCGGGTGCCCCGGCCCGTTGCGCCGCCGCAAAAGATGGCAGGCGTTTCGGCTTCGCGAGGTTGCCACTGTGGCGCGAGGCTGTCGGTCCATCCAGGGCAACTGGGTAGGCTACCGCGCGTCCTTGCAGGAGCCCTCCGGTGTGCACGTCGTTTCATTGACAGAATGCGTCAACTTGGCGCTGATCCTGATTCTTACATCACGCGAGCAATAAATCGCAGGCCTGGTTCACACGTTGCGCCGGATTGGCGCGGTTGCGGCCCTGGATGTTATAACAGTGGTGTCAAGCTGCTCTGACTGAAATCGATATTGCAGTCGATCAAGTCGTGCGATGTTGATGCTGGTGGCGAGCTCTGCGTTGCGATTTTAGTCGCAACATGTTGGTGGCAATCATGGACCCTCGGCAACCTGGAATCGGAAGTGCTAGTGCTTCGGCGGCGGTTCATGGATCGTCTGCGTTCTACGGCTCTCGATATGCTGCTATTCTTCCTGACTCTGGCCTGTGACGGTATAGAGGGATGACGTCGTGAGCGAATGGTTTGCCCGCCCGGTCCTGTTCGTTGCTGACATCGGCCGGTCAGTCGATTTCTACGTCAATCAATTGGGGTTCACGCAGAGCTGGCGGTATGAGGATGAGGGGAGGGCGCTCGTCGCCCAGGTCGGTCGCCAAGGCTGCGCGCTCATCCTGTCCTCGCAGTGGCCGGACAAAGTGGGCAGCGCTCTCATGTTTATCTCGCTGGATGTGGATGTCCTGGTCGCGCTGCGCGCCGAGCTCGAGGCGAAGGGCGTGAATGTGAAGGATGGGTATTGGGGATACCCGCTCATGGTTGTTCATGACCTGGACGGGAACGAACTCTATTTCCCCTACCCGAGCGATTCCGCCACGCAACCTGGGGACAAAGCCGGCTTGTGAAATGGCGCCGCGCCCTCGCTAACGGCGATGAAAGCCGTGCGTTTAGGTGACCGACCCGTGGCGCGAGTTCGAGTGAGGGTCACGGAACCCGCTGGATATGCTACATGTACCAGGAAGCTTTTCGGGGCAAAGACTATGATCCAGGGTTCCTGCCACTGCGGCGCAGTTCAATGGACGTTTGACGGGGTACCCGTGGGAGCCACGGCGTGCAATTGCACCGTATGTCGCCGCCACGGCGCGCTATGGGCCTATGACTTTGAAGGTGAAGGAATCACTGTTTCGGGTCCGACGCAGCCCTACATACGGGGCAAAACGCTCAGTTTTCATTTCTGCCCCGCATGTGGTTGTGTGGCTTTCTGGCGATCCCTGCACCCTGGGGAAGACGGACGACGTCGCATCGCGGTCAACCTGCGGCTGGCAGAACCAGATGCTGTGGCGCAGATTCCGATTGACCATTTCGACGGATTAGGGAGATTTGAAGACCTGCCACGAGATGGACGATGTGTCGCTGACTATTGGTTCTAAGTCGCTCTAAACTCGACTCCTGTTCCAGTTCAAGCTCGATCAGGTCAACCGCCGTATCTTTCTTCCCAAACTTGGCTGGATGCGGCGAATGCGCGTGCCGGCGCCGCTTCAGAGTGTCTACCAGAGGTATTCGAGCTGCGCCCAGAATTTACGGGTATCGCGCGCGATAGCGATGGGCGTTGTGCCGGCGGCGCTGTAATCGGCGTATTTCAGCAAACCGGCAAGGTGATGCCACTTCCCACTCACCGACAAATCCCACTCGGATCCGTAGTTGGTACTGATCCGCTCGGCGTCGAAGTGGTGATAGACTACGGCGGCCGAAAGTGAATCCAATCCCAACAGCTTCCTGCCGTTCCAGCCCAGACTGCCGTAGAGATCCTTGATGCCGTTGGCGGGCGTCGTCAGAAATTTGTCGGCCCAACCCTCGAACAGGTGCAATGTGGCCAGCGGCGTCGCGAATCCGACAGTACCGTTTCCCTGCATGATCTCGTCGCCTATTGCGGCCTTGAAACCAGCCACGCCGGCGTTGATCTCGGCGAGAAAATAGTCATTGCTGAAAATGAGTGGATTGTCGGCGCGCTGCTTCTGCCACGCGTACGCTACGGCATAACCCAGTTTTACCGCGGAAACAGGCTGTTCACCGACGAACCGTCCGCCGTAGGTCGATGTCGAGCCGCGGCGCGGGTCGAGGGCGCCGGTCAACCCGGCAATCGGATCGAAGTCCAGCAGATACGCAAAGCCACTGAGCTTGCCGATCGGTAGCTGGTAGCTGATGTTTGCGAGATAGCTGTCGCCTTTGTAGGTTCCCTGAGGCGAGTCGACACCGTATACGCGGTGTACCTTGTTGAGGAAGGCCAGATCCAGCGTCAGCGGCGCGAGAGGCTTGTTCACGACTCGGAGCGCATCGAAGGTCACTTCGTTCTGGCGCCAGCCGCTGTTACCGACAAACCGCTGATCGTCAAGGATGATGCGTTGGCGTCCCAGAGTCACAGCAGTTCTCGGCAACGAAGTGTTCGTGAGCGCCAGCCGGTTGAGGGCGTAATTTTCCGGGTCGGCGACCACGGGAAACTGAGTGTAACTGGCGACCGAGTTGTCGGGTCGATAATTGCTGTCGAGGCGAATCATTGCTTCGCCTTCCGCGAGCAGGCTGGTATCCAGGAACTTTCCAGTCTCTGCACCTAACCGCGCGCGTAGCGTGGCGGCATTCGCGTTCTCTGCGATCCCAATCTGATCGACCTCTTCGTAACGGACACGCAAATCGATCAACGGCCGCGTCTGCGCCAGGGCGGCGCTGAAACTCCCCGAATCATCGGCCAGTGCTGGCAGCCCGTGCAGCAACCACATATAGAGCGCCAAAATCGTCGTTGCCGGCTGCCGCCCGCCAACGCTTTGAGTTGCTCTCACCGACTCGTTCTTGTTCAAACTGTTCAACTACCCGTACCCCCAAAAAAAGCAAAAAAAAACGCCGTCGGTATGTGACGCTCTGACCTCGAGTAGTGAGATGAGCGTTACTACCGGCGACGTTGCCGTTGGCCCGATTTCGGGCGGGAAATCTTGACGAGTGATCGATCGATTACATCGTCTTGCGCTTCCCCTCTGCAATCAGGATGCCAACTCTTGGCTGTTCAGGGCGAAATGCCGCTTGAAGCACGCTCCGTACGGATTGCATCAGCACAATTTCCTGCTGTTTTTCAGCGCTGGCACGCACCCATCGTGCAGTCTGGGCCGACCGTACGCGCGCGGGCGCCCCTTTCCCGTTGGCACATGGCGGCGATCGCCGTTTGCATTGGGATGAACCGTAACGGTGCAGCCTCGTCCACATGTTGCACAATTGTGAAACAACGGAGGTTGGCAAGCATCCGTTGGAAAACTCCCCTCTCCTGCCAGAGCAACAAAGGCCGTAGAGGTGTCCGCAAATGCTCAAGATCCGGGAGCGTCCATTTCGCTCCGGTGGGCTGAATAATCTACCAGATGCGCACGCGAGCCTTCGGTTCAAGGTACAAGCGTTGCCCCGGCAGGACGTCAAATGCGTCGTACCAGGCATCCATGTTCCGAACCGTCGACACACGAAAGTTTTCCGGGGCGTGATCGTTGGTAGTGACTTGAGTTCGCAGCGCGTCGATGCCAGTTTTGACGCGCCACGCCCGTGCGAATCCGATAAAGAATTGCCGGTCCAGTATCCGCACATAGTCCTGATCGTTGGCCTTACGGCCCAGCGTGCGGCGATAAGCGTCGAAGGCAACGGCCAGGCCGCCCAGGTCGGCAATGTTCTCAGTCAGCGTCAGCTTGCCGTTGATCGACAGATCGGGAAACGGGCGGTAGCTGGAAAACTGAGTAACCAGGGCCACGGATGACGCCTCGAATTTCGCCTTGTCTGCATTCGTCCACCATAGGTGCATGCCGCCGTCGGCGTCGTAGTTCGCGCCCAAGGAGTCGACGAAGTGAGTGATCTCGTGGCCCGCGATGGCGCCGATCGCACCATAGCTCGCCGCGTCCGAAGCGGTTGGGTCGAACTTGGGCGCCTGCAGCAACGCAGCGGAAAAGTTGTATGCGTTTTGCAGCGGCACGTAGATCGCGCCAACGGTCTGAGGAAGTGTCACCCACTCGGTAATGTCAGTCGGCTGATCGAGCTTGATCAGCGCGTTCCCGTAGTGCCAATCCGCAGCGCGCCGCGAATTGCCAACGGCGTCGCCGGCATCGATGGTCAAACGGGAACCGTGGCTTCGAGCGATGGCGGTTTCCAGAGCCATAACCTTTCGTGCCCGTTGCGCCGCGCGATCGAAACCGGCCAGTTTCAGGACACGGCCGATATTCTCCTGGTACCTGATCCGCTCTGCCTGCATTTTCGGCGAGGTGGCGAGATAGTAGTCGCGGTCCGGTAGACCCAACCCACCTTGAAGCAGGTAAGCGAAGTGATGCGTTTCACCATGAATCCCACGTTCCACCGACAGCCCAAACAGATTCGAG
>Ga0307511_10002923_pt1 | contig 17684 bp, 17 predicted proteins | sample 13_EM_MG_FD_200266 | JGI IMG/M metagenome (GOLD analysis project Ga0307511, IMG submission 200266) | Populus trichocarpa ectomycorrhiza microbial communities from riparian zone in the Pacific Northwest, United States - 13_EM | ecosystem: Host-associated > Plants > Roots > Unclassified | place... | reverse complement strand
CGACCGCACCAGAGGCAGCGACCGCACCAGAGGCAGCGACCGCACCAGAGGCAGCGACCGCACCAGAGGCAGCGACCGCACCAGAGGCAGCGACTTGCCAACAGGTAGGCAGCATGTAATCCATGGGCGGTTGGCAGTAGCAGACTAAGGTAAGTATCTACCTGGCATCCGCAGGTATTACAAGTATTAATTGTTCAGCAGAGTCGTTGGCACTTCACCAGCAGCAGCGATCACCCACTTCACCAGCAGCAGTGATCTCCCACTTCACCGGTGGCAAGCAATGGCGGTTGGTAGCAGGAAGCAGGTCTAGGTAAGTGCCCACCCGGCATCAGGACGCATAACAAATATTAATTATTCTACAGAGTCCTAGGTACTTCACCAGTGGCAGCCCCATACCCAGCGGTAGCAACCTAGTCGGCGCGAGCGACTAGGCTAGCGCGAGCCTCCAGGACAGCGCGAGCGACCAGGCCAGCGCGAGCCTCCAGGACAGCGCGAGCGACCAGGCCAGCGCGAGCGAATAGGCCAACGTCACCGACCTAGCCTATGTCAGGGACCACCCTAGGTAAGCATTGCCAGCCCACCACTGTTGTGGGTTTCACTCATCATTTTCAAGGCAGGCATTGCCACCAGAAGTGGGAACTATAGGATGCGGAAGCCATGGCTGGGTGTTGGGGTGTTGGGGACGCAGTTTGGGTAGCGCAAGATTTTGCTATTTTACGGTTATCATGGGAGCCTAGAATTATATGTATAGTTATTTATAAAGGAATTGCATAGAAAATATTAATTGCATATTTGTATCACTCCATAAATGTCGGCGCCTGTCGTACAATTTAAGCGCGATTTGCTACCTGCGGCTATAGGTAGTTTCTCCGTGGATCTGTAGAAGTTCCTATTCAGACCTGTGAGTTGCAGAAGCACCTGTTTCTCGACTTTCGTAATTAACGAGAATACTGTTGCAGGCTCCCTGTATATGCGGTTTATCTAGAATTTGCGTTCGGAAGACAAGTTCAAATGGTCTTACATCGGGACGCGCTGGCCAGCATAATTTGCGTCCGGATGTAGTCAATGCCATAGTTTGCGTTGGAAGAAGTTGGCTGCATTAGTTGCGTCAGGATCCGCAGTTATGCTAAAGAGCGTCAGGTGCTTCCAACGCACCTGACGCAGATTTTTTCATTGCTGATGCAACTTCTCTAGTGCTAGAAGAAGAAAAGATGATACCCCAAATATCTTATCCTTTGGAGAAAGTGAAAAACTCAAACAGGAAGGTAAATGCTATCATTGCAAAAAAACTGGTCATATGGCATTACAGTACCCACAAAAGAAATCTATGACCCCATCATATCAATAGATTAGCCAACCCTAATACCAAAACAGGAATAAAAATCCTAGGGTCAAAGTAAAAACTGCAGCTCTTGATATGGAAACACAGTCAGCACTAATGCAGGTAATGAAAGGTCCTACCCAAAGCAGAAGTTTCATTATACCTGAAGCAAGAAAAGAAACCATGGCTGCAGAAATCACAATTAATGAATATAAGGCTCATGTGTTATTAAACTTATGTACACAAGGAGGAGATCTGATATCCAATAACTTCTGCACACTATTTAAACTCCCATTAATACAATTGGAAAAGAAGCCTCTAGAAACAGCAATCCAAGGAAGTAGATCATCCATGACAAATAAAACAACAGTACTTATTAATGTACAAGGATATGAAGAAGAAAGAATCTTCTGTGCAGCCAATCTTAGAAATTGGAATGCTATACTAGGAGAACTATCACTAAAGAAACTAAAAGCAATAATGAACATCCATGATAATATAATAAGCATCCAACTACTATGAATAGCCAGATATGATCTCATAATGCTACAAAAAACTGGAAATGACTCAATAAGATCTGTAGCAATGTGGATGCAACCAACATGTGAAACAGCAAGTGAATCATCAGCACACTCACATTCAGATGCAGAATCTGATAGAACATCTGATTCAGAATCAATTAAAGATTATGCATATGATGAAACAGATTATGAAGACTTATCAGAAAAGGAGTCAATAATTGATTTATATGAACAATTAAGGCAACTAGAAGAGGAAAGCAGATCCCTTAGCAGAACCCTGAATAAAAAACTGGATAGCCTAGAAACAAGGATGGGAGATAATAATATGATTAGAAGACAACAAGCTGAGATACACCCATGGTTAGACTATGAGTTTGATGATCTCATGGAAAGCATGGAAGCAGAAAGAAGAAGAATATTAGGACAAGATGCCCTATACACTATCTAGGGAGAAGAAGAAGAAATTAAGCTAGGATCTTGAGAAACATGGTCTGCCTCAGACTATGAACTGGGACCAGACCCAGTTATGTATGAAGGAGGAGACTTGATCTGTAATGCCTTAACTATACAACAAGGATTTGACCCTTACTCAGAATTCCCACATCTATTTCTACCAGAGAAACCTACAGAACTACCACTATTAAAGGAACCAATGGAAATCATGCAACACAAAATAAAGGTAATAGAAGGGGCAGAATGGTACCTTAACTATATCTCTAGCTATGATAGGTTTCATAATCAAATCACAGAAAAAATAAATAAAGAATTAGAAACTGGTAGAATCATACTATCTAAATCCCTCAATATAATAATAATGTTCACACAACCAAAAAAGGATGGTAAAAAAGCAAGGTTCCTACTAAACTATATACCAAGAAACCTCAAAACACACAAAGCAAGGATGCCTATGGCAAGCATAAACCAAATTATTGATTGGCTAGCCAGCAAAAAATTTAAATCTAAACTAGACCTTACAGATGGATACCACAATATTAGGCACCACCCTGATTCAGTTAAACACTCAATATTCTCATGTCACATTAGAAAATTTAACTCACTAGTCATGCAACAAGGTGACTGCAATGCACCTGCAACCATGATGAGAGCAATGAATTGGCTCCTCAGGGAATTCCTTGGAAAAACAGTAATGGTATACTTAGCTGATATCCTTATTGGGAATAATACTTATGAAGAACATGTACAAATAGTAAAAGCAGTATTAAAAACACTGGAAAAAGCTAAGATGTAGTTCAATAAAGACAAATGCCAAATAATACCACAAAGAATGGAACTACTTGCACATGTCCTGCACAATAATGGACTAGAAGCTGAACCTGAAAAAATCAAGACGGTAGTAGATTTCAAGACACCCACCAACAGAAGAGAAATACAAAGATTTATAGGGGTGGTAAACTACCTTGCAAAATTCTGCAAGGACCTAGCAACCAAAGGAAGAACTTTATATGAACTACAAGGATCTACAAAACAATTTAAATGGACTCACCTGCATGATGAGGCATTTAAACAAGTCAAAGAATTAATAATGAGTAATGCAGTACTCAAGCCAATCAATCATGACTCAAATGGGCAAATATACCTGATAACAGATGCAAGTAATGTAGGACTATCAGGATGGATTGGTCAGAAAGAAGATGATGTAATCAGGCCAGCAGCATTTTACTCAAGATGCTTAAACAAGGGTCAAACAAATGACACAACAACTGATAAGGAACTATTAGCAATTGTTGACTCACGGAGGCATTTCAGAGATAAGCTGCAAAGTCATAAAGTGATAGTACTCACAGATCACAAACCCCTGGTAACATTTATGACTACATGGCAAGATAAGCAAATGAAGATTAGGTGGTAGCAAGTAATGAGTGAGTTTGACATCACCATAGAATACATAGAAGGAAAGGAGAATTTCATAGCAGTTACACTGAGTAGAGCAGGAACATATAAGGGCTCTACCTCCCCTTCTAGCTCTGACCTTTCCTTCTTACCAAACCACACTTCTACACTACCACCTTCAGTAGTAGTAAACTACATCTTTATTTCACACCCACATCTTTTACAACCACCCAACAACATCAACCACCCCAACAGCATGCCTCCCAGAAGTACTAAGGGTGGAATGACTGGGAAACCAGTCTATCCACCATCTTCTGCAACCAGGCCATACCATAGGCCACAATCCCCCAACTCTGCTAGCAGTAGCAGCAGCACTGGGCTGGGAGACATCTTCCAGCAAGAAAGGTATGCAAATGAACTAGATTTAGACTACAGTGATATCAAGAATAACAACATGCAAAGGGACAGGAGACACTAGGAGCTCCAACAAAGGACTGCCTGGAATGAAAGATAGCAGGCCATAGTAACTGCTGCTGCTACAACTAGAGCACAAGCTCGGCACCAGCAGGAACAACAGCAACAAGTGGAATTGGGAAGATCAGTAAAGCATAAACCTAAAACACCCAACTTCAGCATAATTATTAACAAAAAACCTAGTAACTCCACTACTAAGGCCCCTCCTGCTACTTCTCCTTCTCCAGAACCAGAATGGACCCTGGAAGGGCCATCAAACAGTAATCAAGTGGAAACTGACACTAAAGAAGAAGAGTGGATGAGAGTCAACCCTGGACCTAGCTAGGAAGAAATGGTGAGACAGATTAGAGTAACTGACAAGGGAAAAATGAAGTATGACCAGATGCAAGAGTGGAACCCCACTCTTACTGGAATACTCAGAAGGAGACAACACTCACCAACAGGGTGTAAGGATGAAGTACCACAGGAACTTAAGTTCCATCATCCTCTTCCTCCTCCTCCAGCTCTCCAAACAGTCAGTAGTAAGTGGAAGCAAAAATACAGAAAAACTTCTCTCACCAAAACAACTCTATGATTGACACTACCAAACTCAATCCACAAGAATGGCCTAGGCCAGCAGAAGCAAGCAGTAAGCTACCCCTCAAGTCACAAGAAAGAATGATTAGTAACAAATCAAAAGACAAGGTAGTATGGCAAGAAGAATAAAGAAAAATAGAGGAAAATATTCACATATACCTCCAAATACCCAACAATAGCTGGTATACAACCCAGCTAAACCATATGCAATAAACCCACAAAGATATGTCACCTCCACTTGACAATGGCTCCAAAATCCCACACACTACTATCAGAATCTGTGCCAAATGTGGACAGCAAGGACATTGGGGAGTTATGTGCACAAACCTCACTTCTGAACCAGAATCCTCCATTGGGAAATGGACCTTCTGCAAAGGACACCACAAAACCAATACCTGCAAGCTCAGAAAAAAACTGATGACAAGCAGTGGTCATGCCAATGTGCAATATATCAAAGACACCATAACACTTAAAGAGGATGAGAATAACCCCATGCACCCTGACCTTGTAGTAGCAAACTGGTAACAAGATAAAGACCTGACTCAACAGTATGTGGAATGTATGGAAAAAGACAACTTGTATAAAGACATATACAAGAGAGTAAGAGATGGAGAAAAATCCTCACTATCTAATACAAGGATAAGTTCCTATCCATACCCAAGAGAGCAACATGGAAGTTGGTAATCCCAACAGGACTCAAAATCAGAAGTAAGTCAGCACAAGAATACCTCCTACAACTAGCCCATGCTTATACAGGACATGGAGGACTAGACAGAACATATCAGGAACTAACTAGCAAATATTACTAGCAGAACTCCTACAATGACACCCAAGAGTATGTTAGGAGCTGTGGAATTTGTCAATCCACAAAAGGCTCCACCCAATTACCAATTGGGTACCTGACACCATTGAATGTATCAACCCAACCATGGGAAAGTATTGCAATGGATTTCCTAAGTATGGAACCTGTCACTATTCCCTGTTCTGAATTAATTAATGGTTACCACAAGTTGAAAGGAGAAGGATCTTATAATATTTCCTTTGATAAGTTATTAGTCATTTCTTGCAGACATATTGATTTTACTTTTCTTATACCTTGCATTAAAGAACTTAATGGTAAGAATGTTATTGACATTTTTGAGAAATGGATCAAACCCACTGTTAGACTTCCTTATGAGATTATTATGGATCAAGATGTTCTTTTTATATTAGCAACATTCCAAGATTGGGCAAACTCAGTTGGAGTTAGGTATAAAGCCTCCTCTGCATATTACTCACAAATTGATAAAGCCTCTGAAAGAAAGAACAAGACTATTATCCCTATATTGGCTGCTAAAAAGTTAGAACATTGAACAAATTGGGTAAAGGCAGCACCTTCTGTTCAAATAGAGGTGAACAGTGCTGTTAGTGGACCTAGAGGAAAATCTTCTTGGCATATCCTCCTAGGCTTTGACCCAAAGCTAGGATCTACACCACTTCCCATACCAATACCTATCTTTTCCAACCCAGCCAAAAGATTCTATGAGGCTGCAGAAAACCTTACCAAAGCCAAGATCCAGCAAACACAACAAGGCAACAAAAAAAGAAGGGCATCCCCTGCCTACCCTGTTAGATCTCAAGTCATGCTGTCAACAAAGAACCTCCCAGCCAGATACAACTCCTCTAAACTATCCCCTAAATGAATAGGACCCTTCAAAGTCACTAAAGAGTTAACATTCACCCAAAATGTTGAACTTGACCTTTCAGAAAACCCTGACCTCTCGAACATCAGTCCAGTCTTTCACACCTCCCTCATTAAACCCTACTTCCCAAACCCTATCAGATTCACAGGCGGAAAGAAAACCAAGCTAGGACCTGTGGATGAAAAAGAAAATAGGTATGAAGTAGAAAGAGTAATGGAATATAGAAGCCAACCAGGTACTGGACTCCCCTAATATAAGGTTAGATAGATGGAAGGGATATAACTACCACCAAGATGAATGGGTAAATGACAAAGACATTGACCACTCATTGAAAAAAGACTTCTGGCTAAATGGGAACAAAGGTACTACTTACAGCAAAAGACCTGTTAGTAAAAAAGTATGGCAAGAAGGTAAAGGAAAAAGCAGGGAAAAAACACTAAAAATAATTGCTGCAGAAAGAGATAGAATCCTTAATCTCCCTGTTACCTCACATGCTACTATTGTTAAGCCCCCTGTTAAGAAACTAATTTATATTGACAATACCCTTGGATATGATCATGTCAAGAAAGCTTATGTTATGCACTAAGAAGATAGATTTCATTTTTAAGTAAGGAGGAATGTAAGGAGGTGATATTCTCAGTATGCTGATCTATTACCACCTCCTAACTTACCTTGAACCAACATCTACTATTTAATTTCTTACTAAGTTATACTAACCTGCCTGGTTAATTATGTTGGAAGAATCATATATAATTTCTTTATTTTCACATGTTTACTATGACTCAACAATTTCCTATGACTCATGTATGACTCTAAGGTTATGACTCACTTAATGAGTCAGAGATGGATTTCAAATCATGTATGACTCACTACTATTGCATAGCCACAATAGTGAGTTAGAGCTAGTCGTAGTATGTAATACTTAAGGGCTGAAGGTCTGCATCTAAAGAGAGAGATCAGACCTAGGGAAGACAGACACAGAATAGTTAGATACAACAAATATAAGAGTTCCACTGGTTAATTCTAGTCCCATGAGGACTCTTACTTAAAACTTAGTAATCCAATACTAGAAACCAAATAATTAGCCTTTAAAGTACTTAGTAGTTCTGGAATATTACTTTAGGGTAATATTCCACCCTAAATACTTTAGGTCCCCATTTACAGCTTCATTACGGAAGTATCCTCCCAGCTCCAAAATACGTAAGTATCCTCCCAGCTCTAAAATAATGGAATATATAGCTGGAAATTTGATACTTGTACAACATTATATATCACGTCAGACATTGGGAAATTTCACATAATAACACCTCAAGTAGGCGTTGTCAGGGTTGGAGGCAACAACTTCCTACTAGTGGAAGGTATTAGACCAGTAATACTCAATACAGCCCTCCCTAATGGCATATCCAGCAACCTGCAACTGGATAATATCCTATATGTCTCAAGTCTACACAACAATGTGTTTTCCTGGATTGTTGTGAAATCAAAGGCTGTTCTGCTAGCTAAAGATAACTCTATGCATATATTCTACCACAACGATCTCGTTCACCCTATATTAGTAATAGATTTAAGGGACAAATACCCTTTGTTATGGGAAGCCGTCAACAACAACTGCGTATTGGTGGCTAACAACCCCAATGCCTGTGCATTAGGGGCTCAATCACCCCATAGTAGCAATTTGAGTGTCTTGGTGGCCTATAACCTCAATATAGGCTTTACAAGCTCATTGGGTACTCAAACCACTAATATGAGCGAATTGGGGGCTCATACCCCCAATATGAGCTATTACTCCAATACAAGCTCCACAAGTTTATTAGGTCCTCAAACCTCTAATATGAGCGAATTGGGCGCTCATACCTCCAATATGAGCTATAACTGCAGTACAAGCTTTACAAGCTCATTGGGCACTTAAACCTCTAATGTGAGCGCCTCGGCCAATACTGCCCAGCATGCCAGCTCATATATGTACTAGCATGCAGCATTAGACCACCCTGCCACAATGCATCTGCTTCCATATGAGGATGGTAAATTAATACCCAGATCCCCTGCTGGATTCATGTGTAATGCGTGCATACTGCCTAAATCCACAAATCACGTACCCACCACCCTCCCACACAACCACTCCAAGAAACCCTGCGAACTTATCTACAGTGATCTAGGTGGTAAACAGACTACTCCTTCCTACGGCAACTCCTATTACTATATCACTTTCATAGATGACTACACTCGAATGGGGTGGATTATGTTCATAAAGAACAAATCAGATGCATGCTAGGTAATGATTGCGTTCATCACCTATATCCAAAGGTAATTCAATGGACTGGTTCTAGTAGTCATAATAGATAATGGTGGTAAGTAAGCACATATTGATATTTACTTCAAAGAACAAGGAATTCGCCATATAAGCATACCACCTTATTCACATCAATCTAATGGCGTACCTGAGAGGTATAACCAAACAATCCAGACTATGGCTAGAGGCATGCTCACTCCCACAACAGACAAACGTCTGTAGGCGGAAGCATGTTCTATAGCCGTATATCTGAAGAACCGCCTGCCCCATGCACACCTTCATGGGATAACACCCTATGAAGCTCTCTATAAGAGAAAAGCCACAATAAGCCATCTCCAACCCTTTGGGCAGCAATGCTATATCTACAGCTACGAGGATAATAGATCAAGTGGCAGCAAGCTCTACTTAAGGGTGGAAATGGCTATATTGGTGGGCTATGTGGATAGCATATCCATATATCGTATCCAACTTCAGAACAAGCATTTTAAGACAATAAGGGCAGCTCTATGCACCTTCCTGCCTACTGGCCTGCATACTGGCCTTCCTACTAGCCTACCCTCCAGCGAACCACCTAGTGAACCGAGATATGATCTACGCCCTAAAAGGAACACTAATAGAGCTACTATTGTGGAACCCGATCTTGACAGTCCATACATTGACACCTATCAGGCTGCCTGCATGATTACGACCCTGGATTATCTTGAACAAACCCACATGCCTCTTTAAAAGCTTGCCCTAATAGCCGCTGATTCTCATGAGCCTAGGACCTACTAACAAGCCAAAATAGGCCCCAACGCTCCCAAATGGAATCAAACCATGCAACCTGAGGTAAAAATATTGACAGATCAGCATGTTTGGGATCTTGTACCAATTCCCGCCAACTGCAATATTGTTGGCTCCAAATAGGTATACAAGATCAAAAGGAATGCTAGAGGCAAAATAAGCCAGTATAAGGCTAGGCTCGTCGCTCAAGGCTTCTCACAACAACCTGGGACCGACTTTGACGAAGTATTCGCTCCTGTTGTCAGATATGACTTCCTACGCTGATTTATAGCCATATCTACATTCTACAGCTGGCCTAAGCCAGATCAGCTGGATATTAAGGGCACCTTCCTATATGGCTATCTTAATAAAGAAGTCTATATGCACCTGCCTCCAGGACATGAAAAACCTGGTCACTGCGCACACTTGAAGAGATCGATATACGGACTAAAGCAAAGTCCAAGATAGTGGTATGGAAGATTGAGTGCCTTCCTACAACTCCTCGGTTATAAACCAACACACTTTGACCCCTATGTCTTAGTTCACAAAACCCACGAGATTATTATAGTAATCTATGTGGATGATATTACCATATTTGGCTCTAGCCCATTCAGACATACCTTAAAAGGATCGCTGCTGAATAAATTCGATCTCAGCGATCTTGGCTCTCTGAACTGGTTACTAGAAATTCAAATAGAATGGGGACAGAAATCGGTTACCTTATTCCAGCAAGTATATATAGACCAATTACTGGTAACATTCGGGATGGATACATGCAACCTAGTCATTCTACCTCTCAACCCCAACCAGAAATTGGTGAAGGCTGAAGAAGGAATTGATCATGCTGATGTTTCTCTATACCAGCAAATAATTGGATCTATTATGTCTGTGGTGATTGGAACAAGACCTAACCTGGCATTCATGATTTCGGCTCTTTCCCAATTCACATCCAAACCCACCAAATTCCATATGGGTGCTCTCAAACAAGTCCTGCATTATCTCAAAGGCACACGCAACTTGAAGCTCACCTACAATAAACAGCTAGACCCATATCTAGCTAGATATGTAGCTGCGGACTATGCAGGAGATCAATATGACTGAAAATCAACCTCTGGCTACATATTCCAGTTCACAGCTAATACAATATGCTGGCGTGCTGTTAAACAACGATGTACAGCTACTTCTACAGTCGAAGCTAAGTATATCGCTCTATCTACTGCAGCCAAGTATCATATGTGGCTTCAGCATGCTCTGGACGAGCTACGAATAAGGGTACCTACTGCCTTAAGTACAGACAACGGTTGCTCTATCGACTTCACCACCAATCCTCGAAATAGTAATAGAAGCAAGCACATCAATATGACTTATCACCATATAAGAGACCTTGCTTAGTCTGGGAAGCTCATGGTTCTTTATATTTTAAGTGACAACAACTTTGCAGACTTATACACCAAACCTCTACCTAGCCTACGACTGTCTATGCTTAGAGACAGCGTTCTAGGTAAAGGATAGTGTATTAAGATCCACTTGGTTACTAGACAAGAGAATAACCCGCATCAGTACTCTTTTACCTATTTCTTAATTTTTTTTCCATTATTATAGTTTTTATAGGTTTTTTAACAAGGCTGATTAGGTTATACCTGCAATTCGCTAAAGAGGAACTTGGTCTACCAAGTATGTGCATAGAGAGGGTGTTAGAATGCAGTGCATGTCATTCCGCCCATACCTAGCTATATTACCTTACAACCCGCCTTGAGCCTATTTACCTAGCCTCTCATGTTAAGTTGCATGTGCTACCATGTGCACTCATGTGAACGTTCATGTGCACACATGTGTATATTCACATGCATGTCTTGTTCATGCATATATAGCTCCTGTATTGACTGCTACTTCTATATATTTCAGATATCACATCAGTTCACTTCACTATAGTAGCTAGATCAATACAAGCTTCTACTATTCTCTCTTTCTCTCTCTTATAGCATGTCCTTTACTAGATTCATGACTCACCGCTCACAACGTTCAAACACCTATAATGTAGTCTAGGCACAAATACTTACTTTTCCACAAACATATTCGTTTCTTTCCTTTTATGTTATATATAGTCATTAGTGGTTTGGTCAACTAAACTGTAAATAGTGCCCAAGATTGGCGTACTGGCCAGATAATATACAGCCTAGTGGCAAAATGTTTGATACTCCCCTGTATAAGGGTTTGCACATATTCTAGATTCAGCATGCATATTATAGGTTAAGTGCAATTATTTGGGGTTTAGTGCGGATATTGAGACTGTCTGTACATAGTAAACAATAAGAAAACATGAGCAACAAGAGCATGAGCAACAACAGTTATGAACAATGAAGGAATGAATAATATATCTTCTTTATACACAACCTCCTAACACTTGGCATACCACCCCTCTGCTTTAGTGATAGCTGCTACACAACGGGAAATAGAGGTATAATGACTCTCCAGCATTGACTTGGGAATCTCTTTCCAGATCTCTTCTACATAATGCATCTGCCAACGCCTGCTTCACCTTATCAACTGACCCACGCATATTAATCAAATCCAGATATATTTTCTGAAGTTGCCGCTTCATATATGCCCACAAATCTGCTGTAGTATCAGTAGCTGCTGGAGTATTAGTAGCTACTGGAGTATTGGTAGCTGCTGGAGTATCGGTAGCTGCTGGAGTATCAGTAGCTGCTGGGGTATCAGTAGCTGCTGGGGTATCAGTAGCTGCTGGGGTATCAGTAGCTGCTGGGGTATCAGTAGCTGCTGGGGTATCAGTAGCTGCATCTTCTGCTAGAAGGGTATCAAGCTCGGCTTAGGAGATATTAAGTTGGGCTGACATGATAGAAGGTAAAGCAATATGTAAGCAGCTTGGTATGATCACTATATAGGAGCACGAGGTCACTGTATGATCAAGAAGGCATGAGATTTCACGTTGGTTAAGGAGAAGTGCAACATATTCATCCAAAATGTGATAGCCGCGCTGAATCTGAATCAAGCACACTGCATACAAGGCCTTTTATGCAAGGGTATCAAACATTTTGCCACCAGGCTGTACATGAATTCCATCTTAGTTTTCATCCGACAGCTCTCAAACATGTATGTAGGTGATTGTCAACTCAATGATATCACAAGGGTGTAGACAAAGGTTTGCAAAACCGATCTATTTACAAAACTAGTAAAAAATATTACCTGAGCTTATTTTATGCTCTATGATGAAAAACCCCACTCCATGGAGAAAAAAATACAGCCAACCCTATACAGTACAATGGGCAATGGCTGCCCTCTGCGTAAAATATTTATTGCAAGCTATACCCGGGTGCTTTGGGGATGATGAAATCTATTGGGTTGACTTGTGATTTGTGGAGCGATTACTGCAATCTAACTAGTCACTTTCTCCTCACAGATCTCGAGGCAATTTACTTGACAGTCATCAAGGAATTGCTATAGGTTCACAAATTATAGATATTCACATATCCGGATCCGGGAGTCTAGGAACTAGGTACTCTACTCCTTTTTCTCGCAGCAGTGTCACGGCCCATTCCAGAGTCATGTACCTGATAGAAACTGCTCAACACGCATAGCGCTGGAAAACCCATGATGATAAGGCGTGCGATTCGGAACGATTAATAGCCATGCCTAGGCATTGTGATTTGATGCCCCTTTTCATGCTTAGGTATTGAAATTTCTTGCGATAAGAGTCAGCACAGTAACCGTTACGTCTTCAACTGCCCCATCAATGCACTACCGGTACTACTTAATGTAAAATTACATTGCTATGAGCGGTGGAATTTTACCGGTAGGCAGGTAAGTAATGGCGATTGGGTTCAGTGCGTGCATCATATAACAGCTTATTGAATTTCGATGCTATAGAACAACCTTGCTATTAAGAACATATATGAAAACACATGACGGAATTCACTGCTAATATGCTTTTTCCGTGCGTGCTAGTCTTCCTTCGTGGCTTCCTGATTGTGATCAATTCAGGTTCCCATGTCCTTTGATCCGGGCTTCCTGATTAACCTCGCTCCAGCCAAAAATTTCGCCTTCCCTATTTTCACAGTCTACCCCTCCCCCCCTAACCTTCCTCTCCCAGGTCCCCACCTCTTGCTCCATAACTGCCCACAACCTCTCAACCGTCATCCCTCCCAACAATAACTTCTCCTCTGGCAGTTCCTCTTCCCCTAACGCCTTCGGATAGATCCTAGCCCTCCTATAATCATACGGCGCTTTCCCTAGGCGTGCCTTGAGAAACCTCCCAATATCCTCAAACAAGCATGGAGGGGTCGGCTTTGGCTTGGGAACAACGAGGGCGAAGTGGGGCATGTTTATTATGTATTTCTCAAAGTGCAGTGAGGCGGGGGGAGTGAGGAGAAGGCGGGCGAAAATACTAGCCCCCTACCTCCCAGTTAGATATCTCACTTCAATACGCTGGGGAGAAGAACACCATACAATCACTATCTCTCAAACACTCATCCCCCACAGGGAGACGCCACTCCCAGCTCCTTGCCATCACCAGACTCACAAGCGGATGCGTAATCGTCCCATCATCCGCACCAAACAACACCCTTGGTGGGCCCACCAACAATGCCCCGCTCTATTTATTAATCGACTTGGACCCCTATTCCGGCGTAGATAACCCTAGCACAGCTAACTTCCCTCGGTAAAAATCATGCGGCGTCCACCCACCCGCTCATGATAGTCCCTAGGGCATAGTTAATTCTACATATTTACCCATTCCACCGGATTGTTTTCTTGCTCCTGTCTGAGTTTGGGGGTGAAACCAGAGGACGAGTTGGGTGAAGTGAGACTGCCACCGGTAGAGTTGCCACCAACGAATATTTTTTTGGGGGGGTGTAGTTGTGGAGAGAGCCAGAGGGTAGAACAGGTAGAGGTAGGAGATTAATGTGTCGATGAGGACGGCTGGAAACGGGGGCGAGGGGGCGACGCGATAGCGCCGAAGGAAGACGAGGCCTGGGTGGGTTAGCGAGGGTACCAGACTCTGGATCCTGCCCTGCCCCACCTGGAGAGTTGCGGATATGTTCACTAAAATATTTACATTGCATTGCTTGGCACTTGCCACAGACACTGAGACCGACTAGGTACTGTACATGGTCTGAGCACAACGGGTCCGGGATCTTCAGTCGGGATCTTCAGTCGGGATCTTCAGCCAAAATATACAGTCCCATCTGCATCCCCAATCCAACGTCATTTGGTTATTCACGAGGTCCCCCGATTTCGCCAGGCAGACCAGCCTTAACACCTCCAACAGGGCTCAGTGGCTGAAGGAGCGATGTCGCCAACAAATTCAAGGGCACTCCCAGCATAGGGCAGCGATTTCGCCAAGCATCGATAACAGCTCGCTGACTGAGGAACGTATGGAGTGGTATTTTACCAGGCATACGTCACAACTCTCTTAGGACTCCGCAGTTGGGGCACGATTTCACGAGGCACAACAGCTCCACCGAGGGACCAAATCCAGTGACATGATATAGCCCACACATATTCCGGAGTAGCTCATTCAGGGGCGGAGTTGGCATCCGGCGCAAGGAGCTGATATCCGACGGAGAGCGCTGGCATAATTCTGGCTAGAGATCCCCCTTTCCACCAGAAATACTCAGCAGGCTCAGCAGAGATTTCGCTAGGTATAGGTAAGAGTACTCGGAACCGATTTCGACCGCATAGCTAACACCTTTTCCAGAACCCTGCGGATGAGGCAGCGATGTCGGCAAGAGCGCCCCCAGGATTTGGGAGACGAGGAACCGGTTTCGCCTGCCATAGAAGGAAAAGACTAAATTAAGCAATCGGCATCAATCGAAAGTGTGCCTCAGGGTTCGGCAGATAGGGCGGTGATTTCGCTAGGCAAAGGTAAAAGCACCCCCAGCACTCCATGGATGAGGAACCGATTCCGCCGGCATAGCCATGAGGCACCAAGTGACTCAGCAGTAGAGGTAGCGATTTCACAAGGGATAGCCCATGACCTCAGTGACATAGTCAGAATATATCCGTAGTCGCTAGAATAAATATAAAGAACTCTTACAAAATTACATAAAATGCAGTGGCGGCAAAAACCGACGCAGTGAAATAGAACCGTGTGTAGATTCAGACCACTTGCAGCAGTAACAACTAGAATCGACCGTGTGGGGGGGGGGTCTGTAATTTGGGATGCGTATATAATATTGGAGATGCGCAGGAAAAGGGGAAAATTGGGGGAAGGGACGTCCTGAAGCCGATAGGGGCTTCTGGTGCATCCGGTGCAGTTGCTAATAAAACCATCTTCCGAGTTTCAGAAGTTGGACCTGGGCTAGGAGATATATATCCCTCCGCGATTGCAAGGTTGCTAATACCTATACATACGGAGTACATATTATATGGGATATATGGGGTCAAACGTTCCGGACACATTAACCCCGGTGTTTTGACATGGGGTGTCGGGGAACCTATGACCCGAATATATATACAAATATTCGCATCTTCAAGCTCGTAACACTAAGGTGATTCCAGAGCTATACAGCCTGCACAATACGCGACTAGTTATTCACATATCAATCGTTCAAAAGCTAGGTTGCACCAGGCTATATAGTCTGGTTGACTAGTCTATATGAAATTTCTGAATATACATTCCATGTACGTGGATAAGTGCTTTCGCTGACGGGAAAGGTAAGTACAGAGTTTGTCCAAGATCCTTTGAATTCACCAAGTTCAGGTGTCCTGCCAACATCCTAGAATTGTGAAGACTTGTGAAGTGAGTGATGGACTGTGCACGTAGATATACTTAATGTTCATGTAATTAGTGTAGTAGAAGTGCTCGAAGGCTTTCAGTAGTGCTTAGTATTTAGTAGTCGTCGGCGGAGCCAATCAGCTTGCACTACAGCTTTCCAGAGCTACCTATTCCGTCATTTTTTTTTTTTAAAAAAAACTCAGTACTCGTATGCGGCCCTGTAAGTTAATCTGTTCCAAGACAAAGAGACTCGTGACCTCCCCCGCTACGCCCCCTCTCCACCTATTCCGTCATATTTGGTTGGCAGGCCGCACTTCCTGTGCCTCAATGGTCCTGCAGGAAATATTGCAATGCAGCACGGCCATGCTGTATGGGGTGTCTTTTACACCGTACATAGTTCCTATATTTGCAGCGTACTAGGGAATACAACTGTTCTCCAACCAACGCAGCAACAACCATGCCCTAGGCAGGCACCACCCACCAGGTGTCGGACGGCTAAGCTGGGAGGGAACTGCACGCTGTGAGCCCGGACTAGCAATTTCCGTACTTTGTATTTATCCCTCATCGCTTATGTCTTTCTCTATGCGGCACATATAATGAATTGATTAATATTGTAGAAATCTCGGATATCTGGGGATCCTAATGTTAATGTTACCACTACGAGGAATTCCAAAGAACGAGTGGAGGTATATTCTAGATAAATGAAACGAATGAAACGAATGATAGATACAAAACAGCCACAAGAGGCAGAAACTGATCCCTCAACAAAAGCATGCCAGTGTCACTAAATGTGGAGACAAAGAAAAAAAATCCAGATTCAAAGTCTGGCCGCCATAAAATATTTTCTAACCGCGTGCACCATGGTCCTTTAGCAACTTCGCAATAGTCTTATGTCCACCTTCCGAGGCAGCCTGCAGAGCTGTTCTTCCAATATTATAACCTGCCGGCGCGTTCACATCCGCACCCTTCTCAAGCAGCAGCCCCACAATAGTCTCATGTCCACCTCCCGAGGCAGCCTGTAGAGCTGTTCTTCCATTAGAACTACCGGCGGGCGCGTTCACATCCGCACCCTTCTCAAGCAGCAGCCTCACAATCGCCTCATGTCCGGCTTCCGAGGCAGCCTGCAGAGCTGTTCTTCCATTATGAGAACCGGCCTGCGCGTTTACATCCGCACCCTTCTCAAGCAGCAGCCCCACAATAGTCTCATGTCCACCTCCCGAGGCAGCCTGTAGAGCTGTTCTTCCATTAGATCTACCGGCGGGCGCGTTCACATCCGCACCCTTCTCAAGCAGCAGCCTCACAATAGTCTCATGTCCACCTCCCGAGGCAGCCTGCAGAGCTGTTCTTCCATGATAATAAGCGGCCGGTACGTTCACACCCGCACCCTTCTCAAGCAGCAGCCTCACAATAGTCTCATGTCCACCCCCCGAGGCAGCCTGCAGAGCTGTTCTTCCATTATCAAAACCCGCGA
>Ga0307511_10002922_pt1 | contig 17688 bp, 19 predicted proteins | sample 13_EM_MG_FD_200266 | JGI IMG/M metagenome (GOLD analysis project Ga0307511, IMG submission 200266) | Populus trichocarpa ectomycorrhiza microbial communities from riparian zone in the Pacific Northwest, United States - 13_EM | ecosystem: Host-associated > Plants > Roots > Unclassified | place... | reverse complement strand
CCAACGCCCACGATTATACTCTTTGCCAAAGCCCAAACATAGTCAGGTATGAAAAACCAATACACGGCTGGTTTGAGTTTAGAGTACAATGATCCCCATTTACGAGAATATTTGGATTCATCGGATTCGGATAACCAAAACAGGGCTTCGTGACCTTGGGCGTTGGCGGTTTTGATGATGAGAATAGAAACAATAAGGAGGGTGAGGATGATGAAGACGAATTCGGAGGCGAAAGCTATGAGGGAGGGGCTTGAGCAGGGTTCGGCGAATTGGTAGATTGCGAATGTGGATACTGAGCCAAGAACCCAGATAAACTTGGATAATAAGAAAGGTAAGTGGTACTGCTCAAATGTAGTCTTGAAAGATGACTTACAAGGCAAAGGGTCATTGACGAAGCTCTCAAAGGCCATATTTCAACTTGAGCTTGTAATTTTCTCGACTTGAAAATTGCATTCAGAATATGCAAGACCAAGGTGACTAGGACGGACACAGCCAGTGCTATTGCAACACCGATAATCGCGCTAAGGTACACAAGCCCTCCTAGGGTTGCACGATCAAGATCGTACTTCTGCCCCAGGACTGTCATACTAGTCCAATATGGATCACTGTTAAGACCTGGCTTAAGAGAACCAAGATCTCTCAGGCACGATGGATTGGCACCAGAGCTCCGAACTACGTCTTTGAACGCGTCTGGGGCAATGATGAGGTTTGCCCATGCGAAGTTATAGCTGAAGAAGCGGTAGATTATTATACAAATTCTATCAATACAGTGACGGGGGTGTATGCAATCTAATTAACATTGAGGGGAGGGTGAAGAGAGAAAAATGAAAATAAATAATAGTACCCACTCAAACCTTCTCAGCAAGTGGGTGCTGTTCATCAAATTCCGGTTTCCCAACCGTAGGATCCTCAGAGCGATTCTCAACAATGTCCAACACATCCCCGCCACTAACCCTAATCTTAACCATATCTCCATCCCTTATAGTTGCCCTCAACAACTTCTTCGCAAGTGGGAACAACACATCCGTCTGTACCACTCTTGCAATCGCCCTCGCATCATACAATTCCGAATATCCATGCCTCGCGAGCCACTCGCGCGCGGGTTGATCAACATCAAGGTCGATTCTTCGGTGCCTCAATCGGTCCGAGACGTCTTTCAAGCGAAGATCAACGACTTTGAGGATGGATGGTTTGGGGAGTTTGTTGACGACGAGGATGGAGTCGAGACGGCTGAGGAGTTCTGGAGGAAAGTATTCCTGGGTCCTTTCCATTACTTCTGACTTTGCTTGGGAAGTCACTACGCCGGTTTCACGGTCGGACGCGGTAGCATGGGCAAGGATGTCACTGCCGAGATTGCCTGTCAAACAAATGATCGTGTTCTTGGTGTCATCTTAGATGGTATACAAGCTTCGATTCATTATGGATCATACCTTGAAGTCTACTTTGCGTCCTTGACTGTCTGTAATCGTTCCCTCATCGAGTATTTAAAGTAGAATCATGGCGACGTCCTGTAACACAATTGAGCCAGAGCTATAATCTATACGCACATGACTTCACCTTATGGGCCTTCTCCAACTCGTCAAGAAGTACTACAGCTAATAGTCCGTTAGACAGAGGAGTCGATTAATAACTCAGAAGCGCATACCATAAGGTTTCCGACGAACGGCCTCCGTGGGTTGGCCTCCTTCCTCAAATCCAACATATCCAGGTGCTGCACCAATGAGGTGGGAAGTCGTATGACGATCGTGAAACTATAGTGCCAGATGATCAAATATGTAAGTAAACAAGTAGGAAGATAGCATACTTCGGACATGTTGATGGTGATCCTGGATTAGATCATCAATCAGTGTTATCAAGAGAAAAAGAAGGTCAAGCATACAATCCTCTTTGCTCGTCATGAAACAGAAATGATGCTAATGATTTGCACATCTCTCATCTAACAATTGAACTGAGTCAGCTACCATAGTATCCTCGAAAGCTTAACGCAGACAAACTTTTCCGACTCCTGTAGGTCCAAGGAATAAGAAAGACGCAACAGGTGCTTGAAGTCCTGCACGAGAAATCCGAACGGCATCGCTAATAGCAGAGACGACGTGATCTTGACCAACGACTCTTTCTCGTATCACTTCTTCCATCTACATTTATGGTAACAGTTAGGTGAATGCAAATTATCAAGACAAAAGCCACCTACATGGACAAGCTTATCCCTGGAATTCCAGTCGCTTTCGCGACTACCCTAGCTATGTCATTCGACGTTACGCGATCGTGAAGCATCGCAGGAGGTGATTCTTCCCTTTCCTCAGCGTCTTTATCCGTAGGTAGCTGCTTCTCTAGTTCTGGTATCGTGGAATAACGCAGACGAGATGCAACTTCAAAGTGTCCTTGACGCTGTGCGACTTCCAGTCGATATTTGGCCTCCTCAAGCCTCCTTTTAGTTTCCTGAATCTTCTCCAGTCAGTCAGGTTCTGGGAAAAGGGCATGAGATGTATTCAACGGATATTAGTTCTGAGAGTCTTAGATAACGCACCAGCTTGCCAAAGAGCAGTTAACGTGTTCGCCTCCTGACGTTTAACTAAAAGGCCTTCCTCGACCTTGTCTCGCCTCTCGATGCTGAAAACATCTGTCTCCTTCTTCAAACTCTCCAACTCAATTTGAAGTGTCATGATTTCCCGCTCAAGAGACTCCAATTCGTTGGGTTTCGATTCTTGAGCAAGCCGCAGTGCTGATGCTGCCTCATCAACCAAGTCGATAGCCTTGTCAGGCAAGTACCGATCCGAAATATACCTTGCAGAGTAAACGGAAGCTGGATATGATGGCTGGTAAGATGATTGAAAGTCAAAAGGAAACTAAAACAGGTACCAGTGACGAGTGAAGAATCTGATATCTCCACACCATGGTGAACTTCATATCTTGGTTTCAGACCCTGGGGAATGGAAATAGTATCGGCGACATTTGGCTCGTCGATTGAGACAGGTTGGAATCTCCTCTCTAGTGCGGCATCCTTCCCGATCGTTTTTCGATACTCATCAGCTATGAGGATTGTTAGACATTCATTTGGCTTCAAAAAAACCGTGCTTACGTGTCGTCGCCCCAACCAATTGAAGACCTCTTGCAAGGGTAGGGGTTTGATCATTTGGCCTGCATCGATACTTCCTTCCGCTTTACCAAGGTTGAACAGTGTATCTGCATGAATTATTAATAACAGTCTCATTTGAACAGCAATATCACAGGGACTTCGTCAATGAAACAGATAACTTTTCTATCCTGAAAGGACATGAAACTCGATGAGATTTAGAGGAGAGGTAGACATACCTCTTCTTCAATGTCCCGCAACAGCGCCTTGAATTTTTCCTCGAATTGACCTCGGACACCAGAGCCAGCCATAATTGCAGCTAGGTCAATGGAAAGTACGCGTTTGTCTTGGAGGGACTGAAAAGGAAGGTTTTAATAAAATACTTGAGTGCATTTGTCAGTTAAACACACCTCAGGAACCTCTTTGGAGACTATCCGGCTCGCTAAGCCTTCGAGTATAGCTGTCTTTCCAACACCCGGAGGACCAATAAGCTATGTAATTTATTTAGCAAATAATAAGAAGGAATTGTTCATACACATACCACTGGGTTCGACTTTGTTCTCCTTGATAGTGCTAGTATGTCGATATTGAATAAATGGAACACAGTAACAACCGTCACCCACCCTGTATAGTGCGGCGTATTTCTATAGAGCGGTTGTTATTGTACCCCTCGTTGAAAATTCAGAGCACATACCTTCGTCTCTGCGCCTTGCTGAGCAAGCTCTGTTAGATCTGTACTCTGAAGCAAATCAAAATTTCACTCAGAAGAATTGAATTGAATGAAAACATACATATTCTTTCAGAGCTTCGCCCTTCTGATGCTGTGGTCTAAAACTAAAGCTGGGAAAACCACCAGTACCACTTCCTCCCCTGGGTGGTTTGGTATAACTCCTCCGCTGCTGTTCTAGAGGTGGGCCATGACGCGATGCCAATGATGTTGGTAAGACTCGGAGGTCCGGAGGTCCAGGTCTTGTTCGCGGCCTTGTAGACTGTAAAGTACGATTTGAGGTAGATGTAGAGAGACGTCTCAGAGATGCAAACTTGTTCATTCGCAAGGATACGGACATAGATTTTATGTCACGCGTCAGTAATTGTGACGTTTTGGTCTTAGGTGTGTTCGATCTCTTGGATCCTGAAATCCACTGCTAGCTTTGAAAGATAGAAGAATGAGTTGAGTACGAACACTCATCATCGTTGGAAATCACGCACTTGAAAATTTCCGGAGGCAGACCACCCAAATCCAATCTGCAATCCATGAAAAGTTGGGCTACATATACTGCGCAAATTCACAAGTGCATATCATCACGCTCGCTTACTCAGTCTACTCAAACTACCTCCGACGATTCAGCCAGTTAGTGTCAAGATGATGATCTGCAATCGCAACGATGCTGCTATTCTGCTTCCAGGTGAGTTGCTTTATTCTTTTTATCCTCACAGAATAGCTGATATCTCAAGGTTTGCGAAATTCTCGCCTGTCACTGGAACGTTGGAACCGATCAGATTGCTCAGAATCGAACTACTCGGACCTAACAAGTCGACCAGATTCAGGAATACAACAACGCTACTCGATTTTCTCGGTCGGCATCCTGGAACGTGTCTTTTACGTCGTGTTTTTTACTGCTGACGTCATGTTTTGCAGTCCAACGGTGTCTTCTCCATGAAAACACTCGGACGAGACTTTTCGATGATACAAATGCCATAACCCTGACTTGTCTGCCATGGAAGCCGACGTTTTTATTATTGGTCGGCCATTGCGAACGCGAAGGTTCTCGCAAATGTACATTACATTGCTCCTAAGGTGGCTTGTTGCTTTTTTCAGATATCTTCAAAACTTATATCCTAAATCTTTAAATGGGCCTTTTCTTCTTTCTGCTTTCACCTGTCTGTCCCTTCTCGTTGTTCGCTCCGAGAGAGTCAGATCAAACATTCTGTTCATTCATTAAGGCACTAGGGAAGACGCGGGAGAGGACATCGCAAAAGGGGAGGCGCTGGGAATTGGGAGGATGCTACTAATACAATGGAGGCTGTCCAGACTCCACCAGATCTGAACCCAAAGATGGAGTTTGGTCTTCACATGACTGGTGTCTTAGTTTTGGACGATAGCGTCCCTTCACGACCAAGGAAGAATTGATGAGTACTTCGGGGCTGTAGATAATATACTCTGATCAATCATACTCAACTCACTCTTCTATCTTTCAGAGCTAGTGAATTTGATATCAACTCAACACATCCCATGGCGCCAAAGAATTCCAAGTTCTACAAGTGCGCTCGCATACTGAGGGCGAATTTTACCAACGTTGGTTTTGCAAGTAACGGGGGCAAACGCCTTTGATCTTATGGTGTTCACAAATCCTACTGCTGTGATCCAGGTAAGGACTCTGATCCACCTGCAGTTAAACACATCCGAAGGCGTACCTAGTTGTTCACAATCATGATGACATGTCAGTAAACCCTCCGTTGACTATACTGTACCACGTACAGTGATCTTCGGTGGCGACAACGAAACTACCCCATTGACTTCCACAGGAGCTTCTACCGCTACCCTAAATCCCGATTCGACGATACATGAAACGACAAACCTCAATGGTGCTTTTGTACCACTCAAGGTGTTGCCAAGGATGCACAGAAAGTTGATTTCGCAAGCAATAAAATGGCTAAACAGAGCATTGTCAACAACGTATGCATATGTAAAAGACCAAAACCAATGCTTACCTTGAACACGTGCGGAGTGACACCAGAGATGAATCCCATTAATTTTTTAGTAGAGGACGCCCGGATGCCCAACTGCCATTCTTTGATGCAGCACTGTAGGTTGCCACAGGGATCCAGTGTTCTGAAGCAGACGCCTACTTTCTTCTTGCAAACAAATATTTGGATGAGTCACTTTGACCAAATATAATTAATTATTAGCGCGACTTATGCGATGTGAAAGCCAAAAAAGTAACAATTATAACAGACGTCGAAGGACAAATCCCTCTTCGGTGTAGGTAGTGCAAGCGAGAAGAAGAGGGTAAAGCTCGTCTTCGAGCAAGAAAATAGCGACTAAAAGGGATTTACCTTTGGGTCTCCACCTCATCCTGCTTAAAAGAGGAGAGGGGGGCGTCGCTTTCGACGAGGAGGTGAGGAACCTTTCTCATCACCCAGTTGCTGCTCACAACAGAGTCAATAGGATATGATATGATATCATTAAAAAAATTACATACCTTTCGGGGGCTGGGCACGGTGACCTACCACATAGGGTTGCGTGATTTTCTGTTCGGCGCCGAAAATCAGTGGTTTCCATACGTAGCGCCCATCCTTTCTACGAATTCGATCTATGTTGCCTCAGTATCTTGGGTGTCGTCAAGCTGAACACAAAAACTTGACAAAAACACAGTCGGCGACTTTGTACATGATGAACATCACTACAAAGCAGCAGTAGCGTTACTGCGCCTTCGGTAAGTTGTAAATCGGCGAGTTGGATACATGGCCAGAACGTAGTATCGTCGGCTCCCAAATGCTCCCCAAATGCGGCAGTAATATCGGGCTTGCACTGAGTGTCCGTTACGTGACCGCGGTGGGGCTTGTTGCCAGTGGCCCTGAATACCAAGAGGGAGTGATTTTGGAAATCTAAAGTTGAGACCATCCGTGGACAAAACAAGAGAATTACAAAGAAAGAAAGGACTCACAGTCTTCCCTCAAGGGCTGGGACAAGGTGTTGGATGCCAGAATAAAGGATTCAAGACTGAGTGCGCTGTCCTCTTCGCCAACGTATTCCGGTATAGTGATTCCTAAGAATCCTCTCGTGTATTGAACCGTTCGAGCTGGTGGATTTCATCTTTGTACTCAAAGGCTTGAACCTCATCGTGTTTGCCCAGCTACGAATGCGGGGTCAGACTCGAGATTTAGATCGATCAGTAGGTACTCTCACCTTCCAGAGGATGAGGTCGGACGCGTCGAGTTGAGCAAGGCGATGAGCTTTCTTCTCCTTAATCAGCTCCTTGAGAATGCTGATATTGTCGGTCTTGATGGTGAAGACTTGTGTTGAATCATCATTGAGAAGCAGGCAGTTGAGCGAGAGTGTGGACATCGTAGATAGTGAATTTGAAAGAGCTTATAAGTTTCCGAATTTGACCCTAGTCTGACTAATCCAGGTCTATTTTTACATGACAGGACGACGGACTCTAGAATTTTGGTTCAAGTTTGTTGTCGACAGATGCCACTGTCCTCAACTCGGGCAAGGAACTTTGCGCTCCTGACAAGGTGTCTATCTGTAATTCCGGTATTGCAACCTTGGTATGATCGGTACAAGGTATGTTTCTATTCCATCTCCTCAGCCTTCTTTCTGAATGCACCCTTTCATAGGGCTTTATCAAGGCTCTCAGCTCTGGCGCCGATATCCCCATGATGATCTGGTGAGTCCTGTGTCGGTTTCCAAGTACTCGGCCTTTCTCGTAGCTGAGCGCATCCCAGTATGGCAGTCATCTCGAGGCAAAAAGACAATGCACAGTACATCTTGAAATCAGCGGTACATTCACCACCACCCCTGAACACCAACCCTGCTCTCAGTCGTAGCACAGAGATCTATCTCTACTTGAAGGAGGAGCAGCTCAGGTACCTATCCTCAAGTCGAAGGTCGATTCAAGGTATGATAGGGTAGGCATCCATGCGCGCTCGTCCAGGTCATTGGTGATGAGCCGGATGATGAAACGGGCTTGTGAATGGTAGAGCCCGACATTCACCAAAATCATCTGGCAATCATCCCTCTCGATACCATTTATCGCGCGGCACATTTGGTTACTCATCGGACTTTGTCAAACAATCACTCACAACGCAACGCACAATACATTAGACGAATTGGAAGTCAATAAATTTGTCGATCTGCTTGCTTTCGAAATCACATCATAGTGTCGTTTATTAGCATTATCTGTACAATATCTACAATTTGTTTATCAAATCTATCTCGACCGAAAATTCTAAGCAGAGTTCGCATCACTGGTTGTCCTCCAACCACCACCATCATTTTCCTTGTACCCTTTGCTGTTTTTCGACATGCTTGGCCATCAGTTTGCCTTTCCTCAGTCGCCGTTCGCAAGGTCAAGGAAGTCCGAGGAGATTGTGGGTTCTTTCATGGCAAATGCCTACTAAAACTTACAGAGCTCTGCTTGCAGAAAGATTACTGTCGCCGAAATGGAACATCCGGAAGTCATGGACGAGGCCATGCATGGCCCAAGATTGGTGGACTAATGGACCCTCGCATGGGCACTATTGACATGAAATGACAGACTTGCGATGAAGGTGTCGGAGTGGTCATTTTGGTCACATCGAGCGGGCGAGGCCGGTTTTACAGTACCTCGACTCCCTCTGTTACTAAGGTCCAAGCTGACTTTGTTACCATAGGCTTCCTTGTAAAATCTGGAGACTATATGTGTTAATTGTGGAAAGCCACATCGTGAGTGGCATCGTTTAATTTCATTGCACCCCACCATTCCGATTTCTCTTTTTCTGCTCCATGGAGAACCCCAAATGCGCTCCACGTTAGTTCCCTTGATAGTCGAGGGTACTCACCCATCTATGACAAGGGTCATTGATGCGCATTTTCGGTTGCTTGAGCGCCGCGTCGACCCTGCTGTACCGTACCGTTGGGCACAAGGTTGCGTGGTGAAATGGGGCGCTGAATGAGAATCATAAATGCAAACTGTGACCTTTGAGGTCCTGGTATGTGAGGTTGGATCTGGCTGGCCTGCTGTTGGCTGTGATGCAGTTGACGATGCAAGTCGAGGGCCCTGCACTTGGTACTGGATTAAATTCTACCTTGTCGTTCTTCATAATTTTTTATAGATACATCATGCTGACGGTCTGCTTTCTGTTGGTGTCCAAAACATTCTTTGTCCGTTACTGGTGTAATTTCATATCATAAGTTGGATCCAAACTTTGCGGACAAGATTCGTCACATTCGTGATCTCATAACTCGTAGGGTGTCGTATGGATCCATTACAAAGTGAAGACAATCTGCGAATCTGGGGCCAACGGAATTTTGTCCGCTGAGGCTCTATTATTGAAATGGCCCCCTTGACTTTGACTTCGCGTCATCCACATGACTTCTTCCTTTTGCGTCATAAATTCCCCCCTGGGGCCCACATAGGGAGTTTCCTTTTTCATCCTCTCACTCTCATCGCGCATATTATGCTTAGTTTCCTCTTCTTTTGTATTCATGCCTTGACTTTGTGTCGGTTCTGCTGCGACGCGTTGGGTCTACCCTGTTGCCTTGCTCCGCTCAGTGTCGTTCTCATCCTGCACCTATAATGCGATCGCCTCGATGTACAGCAACACTTTCACTTTCGAAGGAGGTCTAATTTAGAAAATTCAATTCTAACGTCTAAATCATGCAGCCACAGATTTTAGCATCCTCTTCCCCCATCAAGCGTCTCCAGTTTCTCTGAGTTCGAGAAACGCGTTCACAACCTCGTAAGCTCCAAAGATTCCGTCCTGTCGTCTTTTGCCAATGAACCTTTGATACAGAGACAGGCTGGATGGCCTAGCAACACCCAGCCTCGTGAATATCTTTTCTCGGAGAACCTCGTCCTGATAAACAATGTACACCAATTCCTTCAAAACATCAGGATATTCACAAAGGTCTGGGGTTTGCTTTGTCCCTGCAGGGGCACGTGTATGATCGAATGGCGGCCCATATGGTGAAAGGCAGAAGTAGCATACAACATTCTTTTGGAACTGTAAGCCGACCTTGAATCTTCCCCAATTGTTACCTGAGCATATGCCTGTAGGACATCTGAATGTGCGGTGTGGACATTTGGTCGTTTCCCGTTGAACCCAGCAGATGCGACATTCGCCGACAATCTCTTGTACTGCTGCCAGGATTCGACCAAGCTTCTGATCCCCGGTATCTCCAGAACCAGAGCTGATGGAGGAAAAAGACGTGGAGGAGGAGGAGGAGGATAAGGATGAGGAAGAAGCAGCATCAATAGCGGGCTCGGTCGATTGGCGGGAAAGGGAGGTTGATATGGTTGGCTGCGATGCAGGCGGGGTCTCTACTGAAGGATCTCCAGTTGGGGCAGTTTCTTGAAGCACGGAAGGCGTCTTGTCCTCGGTCTGAAGTTGTCCATTCCCCTCTCTCATGACCTGAGTGCCGTCATCGGTAGTCGCAACAGACTCTGAGATATCATAAGTAAGCACCCGTAAATTTATTCTGTAAGGCATCCTCACCATCTTCGTCGTCCAGAACACGATAGAGTTGGACGCGTCCCGACTCCATTTTCTTCTCGTGAATACTGCACGTAACGGCGATGACGTTCCCGGAGTGGGCGTTGAGCGCGTGTTCCTCTGAGTCTTCCAAGGATGAAAATAGGGCGTAGCAGCCTGCATGACCGCACCTCAAGCCAGAAATGATGGTGATCTCAGGAGTAGCGACCACAGCGAGTTTGGAGAATGTAGGTGCCATTTAAGATGCTGAGGGAGGACATTTGATAGTGCGGTATATAAGGCATTATGACATGACTCAGGACATGACTTGCCACGAGTCTGGTACCGGAAACTGTCACTTCAACCATCAATTTACGCCTCCGAGGAATGACTCATTGCGAGCAAGTGATTTGTATAAGACCATCTGAAAAAGGCTCTAGGAATTCCCCCCACGATTAACGAAGTAACAAGATGTCTTTCGGGAGTAGCAAGCGTAAATCGTTGTCCCCTCCGCCAGAAGGTCCATCCCCTGCCAAACGCACTCATTGTGGACCTCAGCTTGGAAAGTGCGCCTTTTACTATATTCCATTCATAGCCTATGTCTGAAGTTGTTTTTTCAGGTCGTCCAAGCATTGTGGCAAATGTGGCAACTCGTATAGCAGTGAACGGTCTCATAAGGCTGTTTGCACGCGACAAGAGGTTTCATGTGTGTATCCGGACCCAAATTCAGATGGTCGTGGCGAACGTGTTGTACTGCATCGAGTGGATGGATATTTCAAGTGTGTCCGTTGTGGAAAGGCGTTAAAGAAAGACCAAGGGATGAAGGTATGTTGGTGTCAGGAATATCGTGTTTCGAAGCTAATCTTTACTTATTAGGAACATACTCGTAAATGTCACAGCGATGGCAAGGTGAGGACTAAATCTTGATATTTTATTTGACTAATTCGATGGTTTTCCAGGGCATGGAGGCCGATAGAACTGGCCAGCTAGCACCCCCTCTCACTTCAAACTCCAAAGATAATGAGTCGAAACCTGGTGATGCGGAACGATTACACGCAGAGACCTCTAGGAGCCAGCGGGTGTGCAATGTCCAACCCCTTTTGACGTTGGTTTCACCCCTCAGTCCCGGTGCTACACACGCACCATCTCCGGAATTCCACGGGATATCTTCTGGACCATCGGAGTCCCATCCCCTGGTTTTGGTGGATGCAGAACGTCACTCAGCTGTCCCAAACCCTACCAGTTTCCTAGATCATAGTCACGGTCTCAAAGAAGCATCTGCAACCTCCAGTGATGAGCGAGGTGTCTCAGACATCCCCCGAAAATTTACGCCTCCAATACTCACGCCACGTCCCCCAAACAAGTTGGAATTACAAGTCTTTCCAGATAGTCACTGCAACATTGACGATGCTCTTCTCAAGTACACGCCATATATCGTCAATGTCAAGTATATGGTCCTCATTTGTACCGATTGCCGATATTGTATCAACCCGGATCATGCGCTGGAGCATCTACGTCGTGACCACCCGCACTGCAAAGTTGAAACCACTTTCTCCGAGCATCTCAACGAAAGGTTTCCTGGTCTGCTTTCCGAATCTATTCATCCTCCCGAGACGATAGAAGCCGTTTTTGGGTTGGCGATTCCGGTTGACAAGTATACCATCTGCTCTCGCTGCCGCCGAGGCTATATCGACGTCCCTACTTGGCAGCGCCACAATTGTAGAAGCGCAGACACCACCCTAGCAGGACAACGTCCACACTTTTCCTCCCACGTCCAAACATTTTTCCGGGCCCCGAGAATCTGTTACTTTCCTGTCAACCTCCCAGATTCAGCCTTGTCAGAAGGAACTAATAGCAACGACTTTGAGTTGTTCACGACGAATTTTCAAGAACTTGCTGCATTCGAGGGGGAAATCCACGAGCCTGATTATCGTGAGCTTAATCAATTTTTACAAAAGGAGGGATGGATCAGCCATGTATCGGGGTTTTCCCCATCTGAGCTCTCGCTTCTGACTGGCCTTACTAAAGACGGCGAGAATCTGAAATCCATTTCACGCGATGTTACTGCTCTCATGTCAAACATTCAGGCCGCTATTGGAACCGCGGGATACCATGTTCGGCGTTTACTCGGCAAGCGACCTGCGTAGGTGTTTATCTTCTTCGCGCTTTGGAATATTGCTGACCAACTTTTTGCTAATAGTGACAAGTGAGTGATATGGGGCAAATTGCTGACTATTCCGTAGCTAACTGCTGTTCATGGCCCAGTCACAATAGTGCCCAAATGGTCGCTCACCGAGACGTTCGACCCGATTCCTTGAAGAAATATGGGCTCGTCGTAACTTGTCTCTTGTATTTCGTTTTCCGATGCTTTGAAGGATGGGACTGCGGCTATTCGATGGAGCTGACATCGGAGCAGAAGAAAGCATGCCAGAAATTAAGAGACGTCCTTGTTGAAATGCCAGGAAATGATGTTGAGCATGGCATGGAGTTTGACCATGATGTGCTTGAAGATATTGAACTGGAGCCGGAAGATTTCGACGAGGACGAGGACGAAGGGCTGGAATTAGAGAGGGGAGGCAGCATGGAAATGCTATCAACTCTTGTCGAGAACCCTGTGCAGCAATGTGTCCTCGACCTACTTATCTCGCTTTTCACACATCTTCCCTCGGGCACGGATGGGAAATTTTACACCCCAATCTATCGTTTCCTGGTTCTTTTCTCACTCAAACCGTCTGGGCAGTGGCTTGCTGGACGTCGGATCACACAATTGTTTTCGGCCTTATTATTTTGCGGCCGTCAGGTCATAATGGCACTGATGCATCAGCACGTTGTCGAAAGCTCTTTCCTACGTTATTCTGAGTGAGTCATCTGACTATGGTTCCTCTGGCTGTTGTCTGAAAGGGGCCTCTTTTGCAGCGCCTACAATTTGGTCTCCTCCTTCCTTGATGACGCGCGAGAGGGACCCATTCCATCCATGTACTTAGTGATGCGCTTCCTCAATCACTTCTCTTCGGCTGAGCAGGGGACGCTCCGTTTTACCGCCCTTGACTTCAGCGGAGACAACATTATTGTTGGTGGCAAAGTCCTATATCTCCGAGACATTGGTCGCTTCGTTGAAACAATCATAACGGAAGTCAAGGGTATGATCCATGAACAGCTATTCTTTGGATTGGATACCTTCGATATCAATTGGTCACCAGGAGTAGTGCATGAGGAACCTAGGAACCGGACTATTGGTTACTCGTGTTTTGGCGATTCCTCAAACTCTTTTGCCCGACACAAATTCGATGTCCTTCAAGTTATCCTGACGCACCCTTCCCTCAGAGGACGCTTTCATTTTGTTTCCAAGGAAGGGAAGATTTTATGGAAGGCTGGCCCATGCTTTGCGTACATGGCTCTCTGCCATGAAGTGGAGATGCTACTTTTTAGTGGAACCCAGACCAGCGTTGGTGAACCAGGTCGTGCTTCAGAGCTTGCATCCAACCTGATCAACAACGTCGCTGGTGGGACCATTCGGAATGTGCTTGTAATGTTCCAGTATTTCTCCATGATGGGAACATACAATAAAACAGGCAATTTGACTGGACGCGATGTTACTATGATGAGGGTTCCGCATCCGGAGATTGGACGACTATGGATGCTATATTTGACATTCATCCGGCCTACTATAGTGGTTTGGCAAAATTATTTCAGCGGAAGCAAGGTAGCTGCGAGGGCAAGGGACCATCTCTTCTTTGGGCCGTATCGCCCAGTGACTTCACCCGAGCTTTCGCGAAGTCTGGCTCGTCACACCCAACGCCTTCTTGGTATCAAATTGCCTGTAAGTCTCTGGCGACAGGTAGCCACTTGGTTCCTCAACTACCATTCTGTGCTGTTTCGCGATCATAATCCGCTGAACCGGGCGTCATTGGCTGCACAATCTGGTCATAGCGAAGGGATTCATGGGTTGTATGCTTCTGATGCCCGTCTGCCAGCAGGGATCGATTTCCATGTGTTCTTTGATAGCATGCGGACAAGTGGCATCTGGCATAACCTGGCTGGATTTTCATGCTTCTCGCAGCCTGGCTTGCTGGAAACTATGCAACGCAAAAGCAAGATAGATTCACGCGTGGTTTTACCGACGATATTGGAAACTGGTGTCACTGCGTCTTTTCCTTCTGCCACGGACATCGCAGAAGAGGTGAAAAGAAGGATCTTTCCTGACATTTTACAAGCTGTTTCTCAATCCCGTGCAAATGATATGGCATGTCTTCTCAACAGCTTGGGTATAAATGTTCAAAGTCCTCCATCACAAGGCCTCACTCAGCCAGTAACACATATGATGCACCCTTCACGGCTACGTGATCTCCGCACATTTCTAAAGGACGATTCTGCAACATTTAAAGATCCTCAGCAATCCCTTGCTTTGGAGCTCATACGCGGAAAGGAGCCGTCTCTACTTGTGGTAGGACCAACAGGTGCGGAATCCTTACTATGCTTCATTTGTTTCGTCTGCTCATGTCCAACTCAAGGGTCGGGAAAGACTCTCCCAATTTTCATGAGCACTGCCCTGTACGACGGTGGTGCCACAACAATTCTCATCCTTCCTCTTGCTGCCATGCATGACGAGTACAAATCTAGGGCACGACATTATGGGTTGACCTGTCAAGCTTGGTCAACAAGTTGCGATATTGCTACAGCGCCTCAACTCCTCCTCGTCGCAGTTGAAAATTGCCCATGGCCTGGGTTGCAGGACCATATCGCAAACCTTATCCGCTTAGGACGCCTGGCACGAATCGTTGTCGATGAAGCTCACCTGCTGGTGAAGCACGAGTCGTTCAGACCTTGCATGGGAATGCTGACATTCGTTGGAAAACTTGCAGTCTCCATTGTACTCATGACAGCAACATGCCCAAATCGCCTCGAAACATACCTTTTTCAAAAGCTTGGTAGGAAGGTTTACCGAGTTGTTCGACGAAGCACCGACCGTCCTGAAATTTCTCAGAAGCTGATCCCAATCCGAGCCAATCACGGAGACTTTGAGCGAACTGTTGCCGAAAACATCAAGTCCACCATTTCCTTTTCCAACAGAACAGAACGCGCCCTCTTGTTTTGTAACTCACGTAATGAATGTGACCAAATGGCCAAGCTCTTGGACTGGAAGCCATACCACTCGTCGGTTTCAATCAAAGAGCGATTGGAATGGAAGAAGTTGTGGCAGGATGGTGGTGTGTTGGGTTTGGTCTGCACCTCAATGCTGAACTGTTGCCTTGACTACTCCGATGTTCGCTACGTTTTTCATTTGGGTTCGCCAAGAGATGTGGTGGATTACTATCAAGCCATTGGTCGGGCAGCCCGCTCTGGTGGTGTTGGAGAGGCTATTGTCTACTTCAATCCGGCCTCCCTGGAAAAACCGATTGGTTTAAGCCCTGATGATGATCTTTTTGGAAAGCAAATCATCTACAACATGCTACATGACAGGTCGCTCTGCCGGAGACTCCGACCTGGCTTTTTTCTGGATGGTATCAGTGTTCCCTGTGTGATGCTGCCTCATGCCCAACTGTGCGACATCTGTTCACTCCAGTTCACAAGCGAGCAGCCTGACCAGGGCATACATCGTATCCCCGAAGATTTAGCTCCTCCTGCATTACCTTCTCGGAAACAATTGACGCTCGTACCTGACCCACTCAAGGAACCGGCTCCGTCAGCATCATTTGCCACCCATCTAGCAGCAGCAAATTCTTGCTTGTTATTTGGGAAGGCTGGATTCACCCGTGCCGAAGAGTTGGGTGGCTTTATTCGCACTGCTGGTGATAACCTTGCAAAGTCGTGCGTTAACTGCTGGAGCAATGGTTTGGAGTATCATTCACATCGTTTGGATGAATGCCGATGGAGGCCATTTGAATTACGCAGTGGGAAATGGGGAGAATGGCGCAAAACCTTACGGTTCCCTGTCGGGTGTTGCTTCTATTGTGGTTGTCCCCAAAAGGTTTGTCCAATTGTACATGTGATGGTGGTCTGCAGGTCTCACCTACATGTAGATGAATTACAGATCAGATTCTGACCAAACGCTTCGTGTTCATGAACACACAAGTGACCAGACCTGTCACTGGATCTCAGTATTTAAACCTCTCGCATTTCTTGTCTTTCACAACTCAGTTTTGATTCAAAGTCTTCCAGAGAGTTCTTATGGCAAGGGTATCAAGCCGGGCATTGTGGCTGAGGCTGAATATGTGCGATGGCTTTGTTCTGAAGGTGATGGGGGACTTCTCAACTTGCTTAATGTGTTGTTGCATGTATGTGAATTGCGGGGAGTACCAACATCTCCATTATAGATCTTCAAATTACCCAAAAATGCATGTTAATGCCAGCAATTCCATTACCATTGACAGCTTATTGCACTATTTTGAGGGATTTGACTGGCCAGATGGATGTTTACACAGAGGACAAGTACCCCTCTTGCTGGTCATGCCAATCCATTCAAAGAGAATCTATAACATTTAATCCATTGTTGTCCTGAGAACACCTTGCAGGTCATGTTGGATTCTTCATCACAGCTAAATGCAAAATATTAGGCACTTTCAGATTTTTTCTCGTGTGCATCCAAATACCAAATAAGAACCCAATGGCACAAGCTTGCAGTGCACGCTACTCACTTGTTTCCACTTAGTGTTGTTCCCACTCTTCTTAGTGCACTTTTCCTTCACAACAGCTATGTCATTGAACGACAACTGCTGGTAATCCGTCTGTTGACTGGGCTATATAAGGGACAGAACTGTCAGGAGAATCAGTAAGTATGGCTTATAACTCTCAATACAATGCTCATTGTCAAGATAGACCTTGCTATGGGACTGCTGCTTATCTCCTTGGTTTAGAGCCGATGCCACCTCCTCACCCTGAAGAGATAGTAGCCATTGTAATGACTAACCATCTACTCAATAATCCTCTGGAGCAGAATTTGGCTCCTGAAGATGAAAACATCGATCTGCAACTACATGGTTTTCAACCACCAGCAGCCATACAAGGTGAACCAAGGGGGGGCTGGACCGTTGTTCCGTGACCCGAGGGTGGAGGGGGGGGGTCAAGCCGGAGGGCTTAAAAAATTCTTCTATTTTTAGACCTTGTGCCAAAAATTTCGGCAGTTTGGCGTGACTTCTCCACATTTGGCCATTGTTGCCCTCTCAACGCGTACCAAAAACCCATAATGACAAAGTCAAAGGCATAGTTCAATAGGTGGCAAAATTAGTTTATGGCTTAATACTATTTTACAGAACAAAGGGCTGAAATACAATATTTCGACAGTTTCACCTTGAATGCCTCAACTTTGATGTCCCACCTTGAAATTGGTGTTTCCCTAATCATATTAGACCAACAAAATGTCAACAGCAGTAGAAACACCTCTAAATAATGTCGTTTTCACTGTAGTTCAATATAATCTGTGTCATGCGGGCGTTATT
>Ga0307511_10002921_pt1 | contig 17696 bp, 23 predicted proteins | sample 13_EM_MG_FD_200266 | JGI IMG/M metagenome (GOLD analysis project Ga0307511, IMG submission 200266) | Populus trichocarpa ectomycorrhiza microbial communities from riparian zone in the Pacific Northwest, United States - 13_EM | ecosystem: Host-associated > Plants > Roots > Unclassified | place... | reverse complement strand
GCACGTATAGAAGATACCTATGGGGAGCCTGTGGCTACTAGTAGAGGTCGTACTGCGTAGGGTGGTCGTGGTGGGAGGGGCGGCCACAGAAGGGGGGGGGTGTAAGGCGTATTTCGGGTGGGAGGGCTATGGAGCCTTAATAGTATATTTGGGGTAGGCTGGCGACATGAAATTTGAATTTCTCAGGTGCTTTTTATCTATATTCATTATTCTTATGGTTGGGATGTTTCAACGCGTGGTAGATATACGGAGAATATCCGTCATGAATTAGACCATTGTCGATGATTACGCCATTGGGAATAGTACCTATATGGAGTGTGTTTGCACTCGACAGATATCAGCCGCAATGCCTCCTGCAGAACTGGTTCCAGTACAGTACGCACTCTGTAATCATATACTACATAGGCAATACAGAGATGCAGGAATTTAACATGCGCTTCCACCGAGATTGAACATGAAGGGTGTATGCAAGGTGGAATACACCCTACAGTAGTCTGGTTAGCACAACGCCCCCCGCTGATACAATACACCCCCCTAGTTCTACCGCGAAAGATAAAGATGGCAAATGCTAATATCTTTTATTTAGTCTACCTACTTGCTGTTTTATATCAGCCGCGATAGCAAACTGAGCGTGAACACAAACACCAATAATCGGTATTGCCACGAAACGACTCTTAATTGGAAGGGGCACTTGTTGATACTATTGAGTAGCCACGGCATAAGGAACTATAAATACCCCCCACCAGCGACCCGTTCTCTCACAACATGAAGTAACGGCACCCTCAAATCGCAAACGTCCTACTCCGAGCTCCAACGACGTAACATACGACATCACCAATCAAATGAAGTACTTCACTTTCATATTGACCTATGTATTGAGCCTGGTCTTTCTCACGTGCAGAACCCCCGTTCGTGAATGTTACAATTTTTAGACCGTCCTAGAGAAATTCTCTTTTCTCTCCCGCAGTTGTAGCCCTGATCTTTCGAGATCTGCCAACGTCTGGTCTATGGAGTAAATCGTCTCCATAATGGCGATGCGGGATGAACCGGACGCGGGGTTAAGGTGCCAGAATACCCCCGTTCGGTGCGAAGATGGAGCCATTGTTCCATGTTAAGATTGGGAATGCATATGTAGCTCTGCTCTCCACTCCCCACCTGCTATACCATGTTATTCCATTGACCGTTATAATTCTTATTTGGATATAGCGTTTTGCTCACCAGAGGGTGGCTTCTGTGGCGGTATCACAGATATTGAATGCTGTGACACAGTCTGCAACGACCTAATGAGTACTTGCCCAGTGGCAAAGTGGATCAGGCAGAAGGGAAATGTCTGTCAGATGTTCAGAATGGTTGTTGGATGGTTATTGAATGGTTCCAAATGTATAGTCTAGAATCTAGCAATGCATTGTTGGGAACTGTGTTCATGTATACTTGCAACTTGCTAGACCTTAGTTAATTTCACGACCGCTATATGACATTGAGGACTAAATCATACGAAACTCTGAATCTACTAGAGTTGATAAAAATTAGATAACTTGAAGACTATTGGCTCAAGGTCAGTAATTTTACTAATATATATTCCCACCTCAGGGGTGTAATGTTAGTGTAGCATTTACAGTTGCATACCTATTTGGCCAGTATATAATTATGTTGGATCCTTCAAGTTCTCCAGATACACGCACCGGGGGGTGGCTTGAGGTAAGACCCCTCAAGCTGCATTCCATACACGCTTCCGTCAACAACCAACACTTGAATCAACACTCTGTAATGCTTACGAGTGTTATGAGGTAATCGTGGTTAGAGAAATAGGTAAAGAAAGTATATATTTGTAGAGCATATCCAGAATATTGCTCCAGAGGCCTCGAATGGTATGGTTCAAGTGCCTCTATTCTACTGGTACACTTTCCCACTGCTTTTATGGTTGTTTCCGACACTTTACCCAAATTGCCTCCATTAGGAACCTCCCTGGTCTCGACCAGTTTCATCTGAACTGCCTACCAAAGCTGTAAGTGGTCTTGCTCTCAACGAGTCAAATAAACAAATAGGAAATGAGAATCGTGAGGCTAGGCTAGTAATCTCAAGTTCTTGATCGAATTATTTGCCGTCACCATTGTAACTGGATCCGGAGAGTATTAGATACAGGACGTCGGATGTCGGATGTCTCGGCAACCTTACCGTTGAGAGAACTACTGAAATAGGATCAACGCAAATATAAAATTAGATGTTATCAAATGTACTATCGAACATTGTCAAATGTAACATTGGAAGTGATTCTTTAATGGAAGGCGTGGATATTGAGTGTAAATTGGAGGCAGGATATCCTATGTGGGGAGTGAAACCTATTTACAGTATACATCTGGTGTGCAGCTTGGCTTTGGGCGTTACCTACGGGTGAGAGTAATAAGTGTCATCTCCCGGATAGAAAATACGGGTGGCCCAACGTGGATAGTAGGAACAAATACTTCATGAAGCATATCACAGCCAGGAATTTTGTTTCTAGCTCCAGAGGAAAAAGATTTCGCAACATGGTTTTGGAGGCCATTATATGTTTCAAGATGACTCAATATAGTACAACATACAATTAGATTGTTTCGAAGGCCATAAACATTACAGATGAAAGGTACATCTGTCTTTTGCACGATAGAGAAGACCAGTGACCCGACGTACACAGTTGGAACAAATACTTCACGAAGGTTATCACGGTGTCAGCAGTCTACCACGCATAGTGTCTCTACCCACCTTATCCGAGAAACATATATTATGTTGGGATATACATGTTGTGGCCGAGGAAGCTTCTATTATGTGGCCTGGGCACATATAGCCATGCGGACATATGTTGCGATATGATGCATATACTATGTTGGGATATCAAGGCATGAGCTACCATAACCCGAAGATCATTTAGGATAAATTCATGTACATATGCTCCAGTCCTGTCGTTAGTCTGGTTGGCACTCCTGTCGCGAACGCAATTGAGTTTGGGAACAGACTGGTCTATACGCTAATGGACCATGGCTTGTTAGTGTTCTTCGATTGACTGGTCAAGTGACGAACACAAGGAATGAAGGCAGGCCACGCAAGAACGAATGTATATTGATGCATATTGAGAATATTAGCCAGGTACATGCTTATTACCAGACTTGAATAGTGCTCTCTATATCGGAATCCTCCTGCTGAGGATACGCTGCCTCAGCTACTTCCGCCACTGCCTCCTACTTCCTTCTCTCCCTCCTTCAGTCGCTGCTCTTCTATATTCTGGTTGCGACAAAAACGACTCCGCTACTTAGGACGGCAAGGCGTAGTACAAGCAAGTTCAGCACGCAGCGACGAGTAGAATAGTTCACTATGCAGTTACAACACACATCAGGAGACATCAGGAGCTGTGTTTGAACTAAGCCTTGCAACTTCTCGACGGGGTATCGGGGCAAGGTCAATGCCTGATCGATTGCGTAATTGTTTGATCTCAACACTAGCCATGGTAGCTCGAATGCGTTAGAGTTCCCGAGTTAGATGGTCGATTCAGGACGCAATAAAGAGTCAGAAGTCAGAAGTTGGTAGAGATCTTTTTTCATATTTAACATACTCAGTACTCATATACGGCCCCAATGGGGGGGCTACTGGGATGGAGAGGACAGAGGGACTGGGAGAGGGAATTCGAGCAACTGCAGTACCAAGCACTGAAGAAGTGCGTCAATGGCAATATATATAGATATAGATATATGCAACATCAACGAAATCGATTCAAGGGCCTCTACTCTTGCCGTTCCTGCCACCCCTGCCAACCCTCACCGGCGTAGATGGTGCCACTACATTCTGATAAAGTTGTTCGGCTGCGGTATTGACTTGAAAATATGAGGTAGGTAATGGTGGATTGGTGTTGTGGCTTCCACAGTTGCAGAGAACGCAGATGCTGAGCCTCAACAGGAGGTTCATCCTCCGGAGCCTCCAGCAAGCGCGCGACCTCTAATTCAGTTGGAGGATTGCTGTCGCCTGTTTATCTGAGGTAATTTCTCTTGTTGTAGATCGTCTTGCACTAGGTCAAGAATATAGCAAGTGAGTTCGCGATGAAAAATCGTGATTATTTGGTACTTCCATCTTAAACCAATTTCCTCATCCTCCAAATTATCATGCAGACTTTTACTTTTCTTCGTCTCCCTGCCCGAATCTCCTCATTTTTACCACCCTCTATACCAACCCCCTGCCGCGCTTCAACATAAATCCTCTAGATGCAACAACAGCGGGGATAACGCACTACTCGTAGGGATGACCTAGAGTGCGGGAGAAATCCCACTGATGGTAGCCGCCTCCTCATCCTCAATTATTTGGTTGGCGGTGGTCTGCTTCGGGTGGGGGTAGCCAGGGCGGTAGTGATGGTGGGTTTTGTGCCGCTGTAAGTACTCCGCGTGGGGTGTGGAGGAATGGGAAAAAGAACTATTATGCATTGTGGGTTGGCGTCACTTCATTGTTGACATGTAGCGGCGGGCGCAACGCTGAAAGTAGCGGTGATATTGTTGGCGCGGCACGTAGTGGCAAACCTTGAGTGTAAACTGAGTTCAGCGGAGATATCGTTAACCAAGTCCCAATCAATTAAATATCGGTCAGGTATCGTACCTGCAGTAAATATGCACCTCCCAGATTCAGAACCTCCAAGTACCCTAGTAAATTCTTATACACAGTCCCCTGGTAATAATACTGAGAACTTATTACAATGTCGATTGCCTCCTGGGGGGGTTGTATGTCTGAGGCGGCTAGCTATCTTGGTGATGTCTTTATGATCTGGGTGGAGAGGATAGGGGAGGTGCACTACGTAGTTGCAGGGTGTAGGTAGTTTGCTAATCGGGGGGTGAGATTGTTGACATTGATTGCGGTCAGGGTTGTGTCCGGTGGCTTCCGGGGAGGGATGTACCCAAAAGAAGACTTTTTCGGACGCAGGAACCTCGGGCGATGATTTCGGAGGAGAAAAAGATCCATGGATGGGTTCTCCCGTGGCGGGGTACCCTCATCAGGTTGCAAGGGGATCGCTCTCTCTCTCTCTCGGTTTGAGGTTGGGGTGTATCCCAGGAATCGATGAGGCCGGCATCTCAGAAACGACCACCGAGCTACTCACCAACAGCGTCCGCCACTTACTCCCGCCACACACATCTCCCGACATGACTGCTCTCTCGGGTTAAACCCCCAAAACTCACATTGGGGCCAAGGTAGGGCTTACACGCAAATAGTCAGGTAAGGAGATTCTCGGAGGTGTGTTTCCTCGTGAGGAACACGGATGGCTGGGTAGTCGATGGTGATGACGAAGCTGGGGTGGATTCCAGATTGGGGGGTGCTGTTGTGGTTGTGGAGCTAGATATGGTGGCTGGCTCCCGCCGCATACCATGGCAGCAAAAGCTTCCAATCCCCCTGCTACGAGTCCCAAACAACATCTGTCCTCTCCCGTCAGGACGCTTTAAAATCGCCACCACAGCTTCCTCATGAGGGCTCACTCCCCACCGCAAAAGGGAAAATGCCCATCTGTGACTCAATTGCCCGCCAACTTGTCCTTGAGAAGCAAGCGAACATCGATCCCGAGGTGCCAACACTCTTCCGTAAATGGGAATGTGATAGGCATGGAGGGGCAGGGGTTGTGGGTGGACCTTGTTGACAAGGTGGGGAAGGGGACCAGGGGCGGGCTTGCGAGAGAAACAGTTGCAGCTGTTTTTTTTGGGGGGGGCTATAGTCTGCATGTCAGTACGAGATAGCCAGAGAGGGTTCAAGTGGAATAAAATACATTACATAGAGAGGTTCGGGTGTGATTTGCTGCTTAATGGGCGATTGGCGTCAGGATTTATAATTACCCAGAACTGGATTCACTTCGCTGGGACGAGCGTCACGTATGGGAACAGCCCCAGGTGGTTTATTGTAACGGGGAATACTGAGCCCGATGTGAAGCGACAAGAGAAAAGTATAGTAGATGGAGTAAACGTTGCACAGAAGTTTAGGTGGATATCAAGTAGTCTGGTTGATATTAAGCCATCGTACGTGAAGCGTGAAGCGCGTTGTGTTGTGTTCGATCGATCAGCCGCAAGGTTAGGGAAGGCGTATTCCCTACCCCCGGGGAGATGAATTCTTGGGAGGGGATGAAGAGGGTTGAGTGCGTACGGTAGCCTCGACATCGGTGCCAAGCAAACTTGATTTAAACTGTTGAAATCAGCACTGTTCTGTCCGGTTCACCAATCTCGTCGATTGGCCAATGGGGCGACCAATTGCCACCCGATTCACAAATCTATGCGTGGACATCAATATAGAAACTGATGGTAGGCAGAGCGCAGTTAGAAGTCCTTTAATCCAGACGTTTTGAATACAAACATTTGGTGTTGTAGAGAGAATATCAATGTACTTACAGCGACAGGAATAACTAGAGGTAGCGACAGCAGGCGCAGGTATGTAAGGTAGGTATATTAGGGAGCAGCAATAGACATGAGTCATGGCAGTAATAATTGTAATAGGGGGCAGCTGGAGCCATGTGAAATAGTAGCAGTGACGGCAGATACGAGCAATGGCAGCAACCATAAGAAGCCTGACAGCTAGGTATAAGCAGTGGCAGCCAACGGGCAGCAGGCACATGGAGCGACAGCAGTGGGCCAGCAGTAAAGGAGCGCAAAGCAACTATAACCAATAGCAGCATTTATGTGCAGCGGAATGGTCAAATTGCAGAAGTCACTGGGATATATAATACCAACAGGCAAGCGTGTTTGTTATAGGACCGAATCATTCATCATAGCGATTGGTGATTCGGGCGGTCGAAGATTGAACGGTTCAGCTGACGATTGGTGGTTCACGTGGCCTAACGGTTGAACGGTTCACCAATCGCCACATTTGGAGTTATTCCAATTCGTATTATTACTAGAATTATTGAACCGCTATACCACGGTTCGCCCACCCGAACCACCAATCGTCATGGTTGGTGAACTGTTCAACCTTCGACCGCCCGAATCAGGGGTGATGCTGCCGCTTCCAGGCTTTCTACCTGATTTGTTAGACTCTCCACCTGGTCTCGAAGCGTCTCAATGTCGGCTTGTTGGGATCCCAGCTTGGACTGTTGTTCGGTGATTGTCTATGAGGTCTCGTCTCGTAACTTCTCTATCTCGTCCGCTGCTCCATTCAGCCTAATTATCTCGTCGCTCTGAGCCGCTAGAAATTTTCTTGCCTCCCGAAGTACTGCTTCTTGATGTATCAGCTGCTGGACCTTGTGGTCATACTCGTCGGCGAGTTCCTTGAGGGCGCCTGTCTCGATAGTTAGCTCCACCGAGCGGCGTACGTGCTTCACTATTAATCGTAGGCACCATGCCGTCTGATGGGGGTTGCTCGATATGTCTTGGTTGATGGATTCGGCTATTCCGGTCAGGGGGATCGTTATGGCTTGCATTGGCTGGCTACCAGTAATTGAACAACTTGTGTCTCTTATGGCGGTGTGTCTTGTGCCTGTGGCGGGGGTGATGGGGCTGGGTCTGGGTGCTCGGTGACGGGTAGTCGTATCTTGAGCTGTAGATTCACGCCGTCGGCCTTGCATGGATTGTCTTTCCATTTCTTCTGGGTCATTTCGTTGGCTGGTTCTGATACGGGCTGGTGTGGGAGAAAATGACTGGCTCTAAAAGCGCTGGTGTCGATCTGTCTGCAGTGTGAGAGTTCTCTTTGGTCTGGTAGGGCGACTGCGAAACCGTTCGTCTAGGAGCTGTGTGAGGCGTGGGCCAATGTCCGTTGCGGACCCTTTTGTGTGAGAGGCGGCGAGGGCTATATCGTGATGCCGTCCACATGTCTGTAGCTGCTCTGGTTGTTGAGTTCCGACCAAGCGCTCGTTCTGTGAAGGTGGATGTCGGTGCAGTCGCGGAGGTGTTGCGTCAATCAACGTGGATGTCCAGGTGTGGCAGCATGGGGAATAGCACTCAATCACGGGCAAAAACAGCGCCAGCGACGAGCACGGGAAGACCAGAGCAGCTACGGACGAGGGGACAACGGCATAGGAAAGCCGCAACGACATTATCAGCACAGATATTTGTGGTTCCAACGTTACGACCCTTTCCCCCGAGCTTGAAGTTCGTGAACCTCGCGATATCCTGCACGGCTTCCGGCAACCACTGCATCAAGGGAGAGGCCAACGCATCAGCATCACGACCCACATCATCCAACCGGGTACACGATAACTCCCACAGCTCGGGATATCGTATCGGAAGCGTCCATGACAACTCGGTTCTACAGCTTTGGAAGTGTAACAACGGCGGCCCAATCAAAGCATTAAGATTCACCACACCGGCGGGGGTGCCAATCTCGGGCCCACACGAACAATGCTATGCCTGCAAAAGGGAAGGAGAAGGCTGTATCGGATGAAACGAACCAAAGGAAGGGACCACACACAGCTCACCACCAATGCGAGGTAGAGCTTAGAATATAGACGCGCATCACCAATGCGATGTATAAGGTTGGCGCACGAGTTGCAGAATGGATTAGTTTTTTTTTAAGAAGCTCATGACTCGTATGCATCCCTGTAAGTATGAGAAACGGGGAGAGAAGCAGGACAAATGAATTTCGACAGCGGTGGACGAACTAAAGGCCTACACGTCGGCGGTCATGGTAGTGGAGAAAGAGCGAGTGAGGGGAAAGGGGATGGAAGAATAAAGGGGCACCCGGGAGTACGGGTTACTCGCCACATGGGTATTGGAACTGTGAAACAGAATGGGGATGGTCCAAGAATCGTACGGGTCACAGCCAAGCACCAACGCTGATACGGCAACACAGACACAGCGGGTCGGTGACAACCAGGAAAGAGGTTACAGCACGTACGGCCACACCAGAAAAGATAGCAATGATGGGGCAATACTATGAGCCACGGTCAGTGGCCTGGGAGAGAAAATTATCAGAGATAGGGAATTTAGTCCATAAACCTACCGTAATCGTATCCGCACAAGAGAAGCAGAGGGAAACGATGAAGCGAGAGAACGAGGCAGAGGTGAAACTTTTGAAGGTAAGAGCCTCGACTTGGACTCGCTCAAACAAGCCAACCGCAATGGAGTTACCGGATCTATTTGGAGATCTACCCCCTATGGAGGAGCATGAGTGGAGTTGGAACGTTTGGCAGGTCCGGAGGAAACCCCGAGGTAACCCCGCCTCACACATACCCGGAAACAGAGGTACAAGCGCAGGGGGCGTTGGATGCTATGACGGAAGCGAGGAACTGTGGATAGACCGTAGCCACGGAGGAAACCCCAACATGGAAGGAAGAGGGGAACAACACATACGCACAAGTGGCGAGCCAGGCGTCATCATCGACGAGTGGTCCCACACACCTGCCTCTAGCAGTACACGGGAGAGGGGTGTTGAACGCATGGGGGCCCTAAAAGGACTGGAGAGGCTATAAGGCTGAGGAGAGTTGGAGCGGAGATAGCGGGCATGAGAGCATAGGGTCAAGCTGGAGGAGAGTAGGACGTAGACGGGAAAAATAAAAGCCATATACGATTCACCAACGGCACAGGCAGTCGTCACAGATGGCGCCTGCCTACTGCTCAAAACAGGCACGATGTGGCTGTCGATTCAGGAGAACAACACAGGCATCAAGGTTATGGGGGTGAGATGGTTGTGGTCACAGGAGAGTCGACGTGGGAACGAAACCTCACCAGTAATATACACGAGATCAACGGAGATAGTGGCCGTGAGAATGGGCGGGAAACACTTCAGAATTGAGAGATACGACTGGAAAAGGGGTCGGACAAACTTGTGATTCTAGTGCGACAGATCGGACAATGGGGATTTCGAGGAGGACGGAGGCTACACACGTTACACATGTGATAAGGGGCGATTGGACCACAGCGGTGAGGGGGATTGGCTTTTCGGGCGTTATTTCTTTACACTGGTGCGATATATCTTTCCTTTTCTGTTCTGGAGGTATCTGGTCTTGTACGTGGATACTGGGCAGGGAACGGCCAAGTGGTTAGATAATGCAGCCGAGTACTCACTCGGGCAATCACGCCCTATTCATGTACAATAGTATGAATACAAGTACTGATTCACCAAAAAGAATAACCCTCGGTATAGTCGCTGTTCCTACCCCGCAAAAATGTGAACTGTCCACAACTCATGCGCACCTCACCCCCCTAGTAGAATGTATTACCCTGACTTTGGCAGAACCCTCGACATTCTCAGGATTATCCCTATCGTATTAACCAGCTATGTATGTATCCACACTAGTATGTTATGTTATTACTTCATCGTGCGGTAAAATGCCGATGAACAGTATATTCAGGAGGGTTAGATGGGGGCAGAATTACAGCACGAACGGGTCGCGGTAAATGGAAATACGGGGGCGGAAGGGGCATGGTTTCGTGGAAGGTAGTAGTATCGAAGTTTTTCTCCAACCATGAGACTGCATGTTCCTGTTCACTGCAATGTCGTGTCGTGTGAAGTTACTTGAGTATGGGTAAAATTTCGAGTCGGCCCGTGCCCAGGCCCAGTCCGGTGCTGGCCTGGTGGAAGAATATTAGATAGGGCTTGGGTTCAAAATTCAAACTTTTGGCAGAGTGTCAGCAAAGCATATTCACACGGGTATGGTCGATCGGGAATGCGACAACTACTGCCATTAGGTGGCCTATGTGAAGCTCGATCATAACATTATTCTAGCGTTGTAATGACAAAGCGCAACAAAGTACCAACAGCGGCAGAAAGAATTACACATTTCTTTCCCATCATAAAAGACCAACCCAAACCTAACCAGAATCCTCCTATTCCCGTTGCTTAATGTGGCGTCTGCCGTTGTAATCTGTAAATGGATCTGCGCACCACGCTGCCATCCTCAGATGTCTGGGGCACATCCCGCTGGTGTGCGTGAGGCTACCAATCGCTTCATCATCTCTTTCAACTGGGCCAATTCCGCGTCCATGTCAGCCATCCGCTTTTCCATTTCCTCCTTGGAAGCCTTTCCCTCCACCTCCTCCTTGGAAGCCTTTCCCGCCACCTCCTCCTTGGAAGCCTTTCCCTCCACCTCCTCCTTGGAAGCCTTTCCCTCCACCTCCTCCTTGGAAGCCTTTCCCTCCACCTCCTCCTTGGATGGGACTAGACCCTCGCGGATTGCCTCTTTGAAAAACTTCTTGCTCTTTTCTGACAACATTGTGACACCCCAGGTCCGTGCTCTGTTCATCAGCTTATGGTTCCTCTCTTTCACGTTGCGCACATGTCCGTTCAGTACGAAGCTAGCGTCTGCTTTTTGTAATCGGTAATCCGGACGTAGTGCACGACGGGGAAGTAGTTGCTTTGCAGCCTTGACAAACACAGCCACATGTCGAGCCAAGCCGTCTACAGGCCAACCGAGGGTGGTGGAAACCTTGTCCGCAGGCGCTGCAGAGAGCCACTCAATAGCTTCAAGGGCATCTGATAGAAACACGGTGTGCACCGTGCTGTTCAGGGCATCATAGAAGTTGAAGTTGAACAACTTTAATAGTGAATGAGAGTCGGAGGTTTTGTCTAGGCAAAGGGTGCGAGCCACAAGAGGGGCTTGAGCATGAAGGAATTGACAATATTCAGATCGAGTAATAATAAAGGAGGCCGTGTTGTAGTCAAAACCGGGCGCAGTATTGGTATCTTTGAGTGGTTGCGGGACTGATTCATAGCCGATATATGTGTAAATCTATACATTGGGACCAGGATATATTAGCATACAATGAGTAGCAGTCATGACGGGGAAGTAATTACCAAGGCAGACAGTTCTCTGATAATTGCACTTCGAAACTTGGTCGCCCCGCGGGCATGTCGTCGGGACTTGGTAACATAACTCTTAATCTGCGTTTCGCTCCCCACGGCAACAACCACAGCCTCAGACCTCTGACCACTCTGCCTGATGATGGCTTCTGCCATACCCACCATGTCATTGGCTTGAGGGGGGCATAACTGAGCAGCTGGGATACTTTCGGAGAGGTTCGGCGGATGGCTATATACTGTGATGTCGCTCAGTCCATCGCTGGAGCTGCTACTGGAGGAAACGGATGCGCGGGCTGTCCAGATCCGACGACCACAGACATCGGGGAGGCTACCAGAGGTGCTCTGGGTGCCAGCCATGGCAGGAGGGGCAGCAGCAGGAAGTGGGGGCACCGATGGAGGGTAGGAGAGTGACGACGGAAACAGAGTGTCGCAGAACGTGCTGAGACTGCGTGAGCTCAAAGATCTAGAGAGTTATGGTCGCAGTTATACTTGTCGAGTTTGTTTGCTTGTGGTGATGTTTGTACGGGTGAGGGGTGGGTTGAGCGTAGCGGCTCGTGGTCTTTGTGCACAGTGCACAATGCAACTGCCAAGTAACGCGCGACACACCGCTAGTCCCTTATGGGTAGCAAATCGGTTGCAAGGAGAGGTGTCCCTTCCATGTGCCAATCATGTCAATATCTTACCACTCTTAAAGATTGCGGGTTGGCCGTCATTGCATGTAGATTGACCGTCGCATGCATTGCACCAGAAACCTCCAATAAAGGTACGATGAGGACTACAGCTAGGAGAAGCGAAAGGGCGGAACTCCGCAACCGTTAGCTCCCCAAAGCGAGGGCGAGTGCTGCCAATATCTAGCACCAGATGGAATAAAAATATCGGATTATTCACAATAGACATTAGACCGCCCAGGTGACCCGTGAGGGCCACCAATCTCAAGAATGTCGAGAGCAATTGCCAGCCAGCGTTGGTGGCAATATTCCGCTGTATAACATATATTCAGCTGTGTGGTGGGCATATTCCCTATGACGAGGTTATGTATATTCACCCGTGCGGCAGGCATATCACTTATGGCAAGGTTACGTATTTTCAGCTGTGCAGTCGGCTTATCACCTATTGCAAGGTTACGTATATTCGGCTGTGCGGTAGGCATATTACCTGTAGCGAACTTACTTGTATTCAGCTGCGTGGTAGGGATATCACGCATGGTGAGGTTATGTATTTTCAGCTGTGCGGTGGGCATACTATAAGTGGCGAGCTTACGTATATTCAGCTGCACGACGTATATTCTGCTGTGGGGTAGGCACACCTATAGCGAGGTTAGGTATATTCAGCTGTGCGGGAAGTGTATCACCTCTAGCGAGCTTAGGTATATTCAGTTGCGCAACAGGCATATCACCCACTGGAAGCCTTGGTATGTTCATCTGAGCAGCAGGTACACATATTGATTGGCAAGCCTAGCTCAACTGTCCGAGATATACAATGGGTGACAAACGTCAGCCCAAGTTAATCTGTGGGCCCTACGCGCGCGGAAAGCATTAAATACAGAGCTAGCACCCCTCCGCCTCAGCCCTCTTTTTTTTATTTTATTTTTATTTTAAAAACTCATTACTCGTATGCAACCCTGTAGGAGGGTTATGACGAGCCTACCAGAAACCTGGTAAGATTCAAGGCAACCCAAGTTAATCTGGGAGCCGTGCACGGTCTAGGTACATGAAGCAACGCTAGCACCCCTCCGCCGCCGCCCTCCGTCCGGCCCCCGTAACTTCCCCTACCACGCCCTTCCTCGGCCCTGAAACGAGCGATGAACCAGCCTCCTCCGCCACGCCCTCTCCCGGCCCACCCATCAACAAAACATATCCCTAGCCTCTCCGGAACTTTCCTCTTCCTCCCGCTTCTTCTGATTAAGGGCTAGCTCTACGTCACATAACTAGCGAGGGGCTGGAGGAAAGTCGTTGCGGACTTTTGCAGTGTCAATAGTGGGGTGGCGGCCCTACTCCTCGGAAAACTACAGCTCGTCATAAAGGAAATCGAAAAAGGCCTCTGTGACGTCATAGGATTCATCTCGTTCCTTCCTCCAGTCTGGGAGATCCAACTCGACCCAGGTGCGTTTGTCCCGGAGGTATTCCCTTTTCGTTGACTCGAACCTCGAGCATGTGAATGTCAGGGGGTCCCCGTCTTGGGTATGGTGGTCGCAGGGGCTGGTCGGGTCTTTTCTTTTGCCTAATTTGAATAGCCACGCTTTCTCTGGGCCCCTGGTGGTCCGGAGCCATGTGTATGCCGAAAGGGCGTCTGTCCCCCACTCTGGGTATCTCACCCCAAAACTTGGATGCATGCGGGCAGAAGTACGAATTTCTTTTGGACGGCTCGGGATGCCCTCATGTGTTGCATGTCTGGGGGTCAGGCCACTCCTAGGTGGGAATGGAGGGTTGCTAACTCATCCGATTGCGTATTCCCGTGTAGCACTATATGGCTCCTAATCCAGGCCACTGCCGTTGGGTGGGACCTGTCCCCGATTTCTCTCTTTAGTTCTGCCTCTATTCCTGATCTCGGAGGTTGGCCTCTTGTCAGGTTAAGTGCCGTCTGGATGGCGGTGGTCGAGTCGGTAAGGATGCAGACCTTCGGGCTGCCTCTTATCTTGTTGAGCGCCAGGCATAGATTTTCCCTCTCCGCGTTGGCCATGGAGGCCAGGTCCTCTAAGAAAAACCCCCCTTGGTGTTGGTCTGAAAAGTAGGCCACGGCCTCTTGCCTTTCTCTGCCCGTCCCATTTGTGTAGACCAGCTCACAGCTGTCCTTCATGAGCCTTCCTAGATGGGAGGGCCATAGGTACTTTTCCTTTGAAGCCTCGCTCACTGGTTTGATTAGCTTGATATGGAGGAGGTGGGAGTCGGCTTCTTTGCAGTCTGCGGTCGCCATAGCTTATCTCTTCTATCAAAGAGATGAGGGTTAAATGTAAAGCCGCAGGGATAGGGGTGTCTCGGTGGCTGGTAGCCATTGTGCCATTGTGCCACCTGGGAAAGCCAGCAGCTGGAGAGGCTTCAAGGAGCCCTCTAATATGTGCCTCCCCTGTCCAGCATGCTCTGGCAGCCCATCTGATCGAGATGTGGTCCACGATCACCTGGATGGGTTCCACATTGGCGATCAGACCTAGCTTGCCATGGGAGCTACAGTGGTACCTCCTCGTGATCTTCCGCAGTGCCTGTTATTCTAGTCTCCGAAAGGCCTGGAGGTTGTATCCGTGATTTGCTCTCTCTATAGGACAGTTCGAAGCCCTATGTGAAAATGGGTCTGATCACCCTTGTAAACACTGCTCTCAGGGCTTTGGGTGACATTCCTCTAATCCTGTTCCCTAGTCTGACTAAGACCTTGGCTAGCTTACCTGCCTTTCCTGTCCGTATGTTGATGTGATTCTGGAAGGAGAGGTTCAAGTTTATCCTAACCCCCACAGGGTCAGTTTTCTCCTGTCTGTCGTTTCCAAAGGTGACCATTGGGGGCTTGGTAGGATCTCACTTCAGAGAGAACTCAGCCCCCGCCTCATATAGGGTCTGGTTAATATGCGAGCATGCAGCCTGATGCCCTATTGAGGAGGGGGTTCATATCATCCGCATAGCTAAAAAGGTGGACGGTGAGTAAAGGGGCTTTGGGGGTCGTAGGGCCCCAGAGCTGGCCTTAGCTTCGCAGGTCATGATCGTGATTTGGTGCCATCGGGATGTCTCGGAACCACCTGTAGGCCCTGTTTAGGATTCTGGCGAAGAAGATAACCTACAGGACCAGTGAGAGGGGGCTCCACTGAGGGGTTCCTTCTTCTATCCTCCCTATCCCTCTTGCCTTCCCGTCGTAGCTGATATCAAGGGTCTGTAGTTGTAGGAAGGGGGTACCGAAAGTCTCTATATCTTTGTGCCTGTGGGCCCTAAGAACCTCTAGGACTAGTTCGCTCCTCAAATGATTAAAGGCTGACACAATGTCTTTCTCTAGCGGTGTTGCTCTGTTTCTCTCATTTATGGCCCGTCTGACCAAGGTGACGGAAAGCATTATGGTGTCGGTGGAAGATTTACCTTTCCGTGAGCCATACTGGACGGAGTGGAAGAAGTGATCGAGCTTCTGTAGGCGTTCCACGATGCATCTCTCCCCTAGTTTCCCTATGGTGTTTGGCAGGACAATGGGTCTCTAGGATTTGAACAGGGACAGGTCCTTGCCTGGATTCGGTATCAAGACCATCTTCTGGTTGGCCCACTTTGGTAGGCAGCCTAAGTGGGGGAAGTCATACAGGTAGGCTATGTCATTCAGGATGGCCTACCTTAAAGAGGTGTTTTCAAGAATCTTGAAGAGGCCGTAAGGCATTCCGTCTGGTCCTGCAGCACTGGAGTTGACCGTCTTGGCCAGGGCCGGTCTGACTGCGTTATGGGACTTAGTGGAGGGCTTCTGTATTAGGGGTTGAATGAAGACAGTGGCCGGGAAGCTTTGAATCTTGTTCCTGTTTCCAGTTGTGAGGTGATCCCTGCGTAAGGCTACGGCGATGTTTGTTTGGCTGTGGTACATGCTTCCCTCTATTTCGGTTAGGGAGTCCATGTGTAGTTTCAAGTTCCATGGATCCTTGACTATACTGACTATTTCCCAAGCGTCTCTGTGTCCTTGTTCTGATAGGAACTTGTCCCAGCACTGCCGCTTCTTCTTTTTTATCAACTTCGTCAACTTCTTTTTTTCCGCCGGGTAGATATCCAGCCTCGAGGCTGCTCGCGTGGCTTGGGGTTGGCGACTAATCTCTTCGTACCACCATTTCTTATTGTTGGTCTTTGAGACTCTCTTGGTCCTTTCATGCTTCTTAAGGAGAGACCTTAGGTGTGCATAGGAGTTCTCTATCCGTATGGGTGTATAGGGGGGCGCCTACTCGCTGTATTCCTAGAACCAGTTGTCGTTGGGGACTGTGTAGGTGTGTGTGGTATCTGAACTGGCGTCTAGCTGTCCAGCCAAGAGGTAGTGGTCTGACCTTAGGAATTGGAGGTTCTGTTCGAGAGGAGATCACCTCCTGTTGGTGAACACCAAGTTGAGGAGCCTTTCCTTGTTCCCTTTCTTCCACGTGATGGCTATGGTGGAGACTTCCTGAGTCAGTCTGTTGCTTTCCGTCCAAGCCAAGAGGGCCTTTCCTATATCGTTTATCTTGGCTCCCGCTACGTGGGGGTTGAAGTCCCCAATAACTAGATCGTGGCTATCGGTCCAGACGAAATGGACGTTGTTCTGTAGGTTCTTGATCAAGTCTTTGCCTGGGAGGTAGCCTCCCCTGATGTGGGTTCCTCTGACCTGGATCCTGATGGCGTTGCCCAACGGGCTGGTGCAAGAGTGAATGTCGTGAGCGAGTCGCTTGTTGCAGAAGGCTAAGATCTTAGAGGAATGGCCGGGTATAGAGAGGTGAAAATTTGGTGAAAGGGGTGTGCCTGTCAGGGAGGTCCCTGGTGCTTGATAGATACATGGTTCCCCTATAAAAACTAAATCCAGGTCCTTGCAGGTTTCCAAGGTTGTCTCCGTAAAGGGACCGCTCCTCTGTATGTTGGCGTATCCTACAGTGAGGGATCTCGACACAGCTCTCTTAACCTTAAATGTGGGCGTTGACTGGCGGTGGGTGTGTGTGGGTGTGTGGGTGCGGTGTGGGGTTGGGCTTTTCTTGTGCCTGGTTGTCCTGATCAATTCCTCTATATCCTTGTTGAGCTCCCTGGTGTCCGCCTCTGGTGGCGCCATCACCCCTCCGTTGCCTGTTGGTGTCCTAAACATTGGGTCGGGCAGTTTCCCGCCGGTTGAATGTCTTCCTGACCTCATAGCCTAAAACTTGTCCTCTGGTCTCCGAGTCAAGGGAGGGTGACCGGGAGGAGTGGGAGGCGAGTGTCGTAACATGTAGTTTTCAGCTTGTCAGCTTACTACATGACCCCTGGAATCAATTCTTGTTTTAGTCCGCATTGCGTGTCGCATAGCGCCACTATTACTGTGTT
>Ga0307511_10002920_pt1 | contig 17700 bp, 7 predicted proteins | sample 13_EM_MG_FD_200266 | JGI IMG/M metagenome (GOLD analysis project Ga0307511, IMG submission 200266) | Populus trichocarpa ectomycorrhiza microbial communities from riparian zone in the Pacific Northwest, United States - 13_EM | ecosystem: Host-associated > Plants > Roots > Unclassified | place... | reverse complement strand
AACGCGCATGTAACCCACACTATATGCTATTTTGCCAGATCATTTTACAAAAACAAAATCTCTTGCCATAAAAACTAAAAAAAAAAGCAAATAGTTCAAAACAAACTGACGGTACTCCTTGAAAACACATAACCAAGGAATAGTAGATAACAATCAATGCAATTGTTGAGGTAATAATTCCAACTAGATTCAAAAGTTTGTATGTCAAACATTCAATTTTCTTGCTACAGACTAGTAATGGTTGTTAATGGCACAATGACCTAATCATCATCCAAAGACTGAACCGGTGAAGGCTGTTTAATGGTACACACTAGTTAGCTGATCCAGCAGCTTACCAACTCAATCAGTGGGCACATCCGTTATATTTTTTACATGTAATTTTTCTATTTTTTTAGCAAAATAAATTCATAAAACAAACAAATATGAAAAGTCGACAGTCCAATGGATTCTCATTTCCATTCCCTCTGTTATTTTCAATGGTCAAAACAATGTCGCATGTTTAGTACATGACTAATTCCTTTTTTCTATTTCTATTTTGTGAAAAAAAAAATAATAACAAATACATTGATGGAATAATATACATGCCGAGGTTGCAAAAATAACTACAAGAGGGACCGTCCTCTGTAACACCTAAAAACAACAAAGCTAGGCACACAAACCAGAATCAATCTGATGGGAGAACAGTAAGGTAGTAGGGATATCCCAGGCTTGTCCCTGAAGACTGTATTCTCTCTCCTCCACTTTCATGATCGTTAACTGGTAGAAGATTCCAATTCAAAACATAGTTTGACAAATCATATGTACCAGGGGAGAACACGCATATTTGAAGAGGAATTTCTGTTGTGGATAGCGGCTTGATTTGGACTCCGGTTGAGCTTGACCCAGACCAGATGAATGGAGAGACACTTTCTGGTAATAGTGACTTTCGAACATGGTTTCTGAGTGCATCAGATTCGATTTTACTGTCCTTTGCTAGAGACACATCATGCCACCCAACTTGGTTTCCAGAAGCTTCATCACTCAGCTGATCACTAATGCTGGTGGAATCAAGGGTCTTTAAGATTATAGATGCAAGAGCATTCGATGAGTTGTAGATAGTCATCCTAAAATTTATTTCGCAAAATGAAGAAGAAAAGTCGTGATGTCTGGTTCGAGGTCCATCAACTACCCATGATATTGGACTTGTGCTCGCAGTGCTGTAAATGGAAATAATAATTAACAACTAGATGATTGAAGAACGTACAGAAAAAACAGAACAGCCACTGCAAACCAGAAGCGCTTTTGTATATTCTTGCCTGCAATGACATGCATGATGAGAAAAGACATGATGTGCGTCTGCAACTCCAGGCTGAGAATTGCTTTTTAGTGGCCGAGAGATCAAAATAAAGTCCACTGCATTTTCAGCTTCCTGATACATACAAAAACAGAAGGCTCAAAATGACCAATAACGAAACAAAGGCAGTGCAAGGAAATGAGATGACTGATCACAACCGAACATAAAATATTAACTGCCACTATTGTTGCTTACCTGCAACTTTGATTAAACAGAGCACCCAAAACAAAATAACAAAATCCTAGGCTTGACACTTACTACAGCTTGTAAAGGATGTCCAAAGTTGTCACTCAGAATTTTGACCAAAAAAAAACAAGGTGGCTGTGCAGCTGTGTTGGTGGTCTAGGTGGTGATAGTGATGAAAATGCTGACAGTACCAAAAACAGCCACCGCATTTGATTGTCATTCGGATATTACCAACCTGATTAGAAATTCCATGCTGCAACCTTTCATAATCGTGGAAACCAGCCAAAGGTGATTTGGATGTATCAAAAGGAGCTCCTTTGCTACCATCAGGAACCAAACTTACATTGCTTCCAATGTGAGGGAAAAGAGATGAGGTACTTTCTTCAGTACTTAATGATTTCCTACAACTCTGAAGACGAAGAATAATTTAATTGATCAGCTTAAAATGCGTAGCATAATTAGGTGAAATTTAAAGGGCCATGAAAATGAATTTACAGGGCATTGGCAAAACACAATAGGAAATATTATCCATGTACAAGTTAGCAGTAAGCACATCAAGCTTCGCACTAAACAACAGAACAAGGAAATAGAAGAAGATAGGAAGAAAGAAACGTTTAATCTGAGAGAAAGGAAGAGGTAAAAGGTCAAAAGGCAAGGGAAGGGCAATTTCAAAAATGCTTAACCTGAAAATGCAGATTCTTGTACCAACCTTGAGCACAAAGAAACATGAAAATGCTTGGCCAGCAATTAGAGATTGTGAAGGGAAGATTGTATCGATGGGTTGAAGCAGAGAAATTTCCCAGTGGCTTCCAATGGTTGATAGCTGATTAACCTGGATGCTCTCTGAGTTAGTTTTGTTGACAACATCCATGTGCACAAGGAACTCTTGCAATCTTGACGGATAGGGACTGATTTTAAATGACACATCCAACGATGGTAGTACCTATTGGAAAAGATTTTTAATGAATCACATTAGATAAGTATAAAGTGTTTGATCAACAAAGAGAAATCACATGCATCACCAACTTAATGATAGTTGGTTCTTAACAATTGAAAGACGAACAAGAACAGTATCAGTATTATAATATCTATATAGCACAAGTATAAATTATTCTGAATTCATCCATGACAATATTTATCTTGATATCAGAAAACCCATTCAATATTTCGCTCTAGAAGCTTGGTATGATCTCAAGCTATTATCGGGATTATAAATAGTATGAAGTATGAAGAAAAGCAACAAATCCCCATCATATTCAAGCACATACCTGCAAATTATAATGCATGCGTAGAATTCGGTATCTCATGGCACTTGATTGATCTCCCATCTCATAGTATATTACTACTTGCAAGGAGATGTTTCCAGGAACAGCAGCCCGAAACCAAAGAGGCCACAATAGTGGATTTTCCCCTTGCACTGAGAGATCCTGAAATACAAAGGCAACAGCAAGTATATAACTAAAAATGGCAAGATACCAATTTTATGTTAAATGCCACAAACCAATGCATAAGGTGAACTTCTGACCTCTGGAAATAGAAAAACACCATGAGATGCTATTTTTGGATTAGCAGGTGGGCTAACATTTGTTTTCTTCTCTAAGCATGCAGGAAATTCTAAATCCAAATCTTCTTGTTTCCCAATATTTAGGAATCTAGGATGGCTGGTCTTCATTTTCAAATTCTGCCAAGAAAGATTATAAACAAAGTTAAAACAGAAAAGACACTAGAAGCACCCGTTCATTAATGCATCTTACTAATAGACAGTATTTATGCTAGCATTTGCAGGAAAAATTAACAAAGCCTGACATATAGGCAAGTTGGGTTCTTCCTTTCACTCAAAGTTACCATGGTAACTTGTGGCAGTCTAAGAGATTAAGAAACTCTTTTAAAAAAATAATAATAAATTGTGGCAGTCTAGTAGATTAAGAAACTTTCAAACATAAATATTCTTTAAAAAAAAGGCCATTATCCAATTCGGGCACCATCAACTGAGGTCTTGGAATGAAAAATTTGGAAACCATCCTAACCTTTAACATTTTTGGATGAAGTGGGTATTCATAAGAATCAAATTTGTGCCTCTACAGCTGTAGATCCAAAACATTTACCAAGTATAATATTAAGACATTGAAATCATCAAATCAATCTTTAAAAGGTCAACATGATTCAATTTTCCAAATCACAAGGTTGCAATACAATAGCCAGTGGGGTCACAAATACAAGAAGCATGCTACCCAATGGCACACAAAGTACATTATTCATTAGGACACTAGAATGATGGGAAAAAAGCATACCTTTACAGAAACTTCTGATCGGTTCCTCAACTCTAAAACAAGATTCTGTAAATGTCCTGCATATGCCTTCTCAGGTAGAGCATGAATGAAGCCCTCAAGCTTGGGTAGACTCTGGACAAGAATGAATATTTTTAAAAATTGATATTCCAACTTAATCTAAATAAATAAAAAATCCAAAGGAGCAGTGTGGGGGGGCAGGATGTCGGTACCTGGATCACTATAAACTTCAAGTAATTGCCGGGTGATTGCTTAGCTTTCCTTCTTCCCTTTGCAATTTTCTTTTTCACATAATTAGACCCAAAACTATAAAAACCAACCACAGAACCTGACAATTTCCATCTGACACCAACAATTTTTAGAATGCCTTCTACTTTGGGAGTAACTGTTAGTTGCACCTGAAAGGGAAAATAGGATTGTCAAAACATGACTTCCAAAAATGACGGTGACTATTGAGCAAAATATATTAGGAGAGCATTGTATCAAAGAGAAGTATCTATGATCATCGACAAGAGGACAGTAACTATGACTATTGAGATAGAGAAACCAACTGGACTCTTACAGAGATAGAAGAACCAACTAGACTCTTATAGAGATAGAAAAACATCCACATGGAGAAATGTCAATATACTAAGTTTTGGTTACACTATCTTCAGTGCTATATTCTGGTTTGAAGTATTTTCCATATGGACTGCCTATGACAAATAATCCATTTTGGTTTGCACTATTAAAGTTTTGGTTTATCAAACTACAGAAAATGTGGGTGGACAAAGAAACAAATTCAAAGATTCAGGCCTTCCTCCAATGGCAGAACCTGAGATAAATTTTGGGGTGTGGGTGCCATTTATTATGTACTTGTGCTTACATAAAATTTTCATTGATTTGTACATTAATAGAGCATAGAAATGCATAAAAATATTATAATCTAACTTGGGACCATATCATATCCAATTTGTCATTCAAAGAAATTAAAACCAAGAAAGAGGACTAGCTCCATCCAAAATTGAAATTCAGTACAATATATTATAATTAGAATTGCAAAATCATTCATTCTTGAAAAAATCAAGAAGAAAGGAAAGAAATAAGAATTGCAACATTATTATATTTCTATTAGGGAAATAATTGCAAAAAAAGAAAGATTAGTAAATCAACTACAGCTTCGAATAGAAGTGAGAATGTTTAATTTGAATTCATTTGTTTGAAGAAAAGATACGAATCTATAAGAAAACTGAAAGTAGCGACTAGTTCTTGCATGCCTCAACGTCATTACTAGTTCTTATACCTTCTTACACAAATGGTCATTTTTGTCAAATATATTTTCCAAAACAAAATTATTATTTGGAAATCATCATTACAACACATTTGTTAACTTGATTTCTTCACGAATTTTTAAAGTGAGCAGCACACACTAATATTTGATTAACTGGCGACAATACCACTTACAAAATCCATGCAGTGAAATATCGCACAGAGGTATCGTACATATAGTGATGCACTTAATTCTCTCTTTCACACGCACCAGAAAACAGGGATAACACACCATGACTCTAAAAAGTTCAGAAAATTTCAAATGTGTTAAGTCACTGCAAATTCATTCCACAGTTCAAAGAAAGCACTCACCAAATAGGCTTCACCCCCTCCCAGTGAGATGTTGACCTCGGACAAGGAAAATGAGGAAGTGTCTGATATTATATCTCTGCAGTAAGCGAGCAAAATTAAGTTAGCAGTTGTAAGAATGACACTGAATCCAGGAGCACCATAGGAGGAAACTGGCTTGAAAACAAACAAAATTTAGGTAAAGATTGTGAAAAGGTTTGCACAAATACCTCAAGTTTTCATGTTCTTCATTATTCCAGATTCCAGCAGTTGAGCAACTTGCATCTGCGTCAACATTAAAATTGTGATCACCTGTTTTCTTTTTCCTATGAATTTACCCTCATCCAAATTGACAAAAGAAGAAAGAGAAGGAAAGAAAATTTAGAGATAAACTGCTTGTAACTCACCAGAATTCGTTTCATCTGATGTTGCAGAAAGCTCGCATATCAAAGAAACACTAGAGATTGAAATAGGGATTTCCAGGGGGTTCTTAAATTCAATAGCGATCTTTATTGCTTCTGCAGTCACAAAATAAAAGAATGTTATACCACTAAAGGCAATACAACGGATGAGGCCCCTTAGTCCCTTCTTTTTTTTTGTGCACCTGGTACTGATTAACAATCTTACATAATAAATAAGCAATCAAAACCCTTTTTTTCCAATATTTCCTGTTCTCGGTAACAAACAAAACTAGACATGGACTCTCAAATTATTTTTCATGTATTGCTGACAGAACAAAACTCTTAAATAACTTGTATGCATTATGAATCTGAGTCTTCATCAAAATTCAAGTCCAAAACTAACATGCAGTCTCAAAATATTCTTCATGCACTGCAAGTATTATTCCCGACAAAACAAAACTCTCAATAACAAAATTCAAATCCAAACACCACATGAAGTGTCAGTGACAGAATTTCACAAGCTGTGTGCTCTTAATGACCCGTATTAAAAGAAAACCTCCAAATAATATTATGCATAGAAACTAAGAAACATTCAGTTTTGCTGCTGTACATAGCAAAAATAACCCTGAGTTGAACATAGGCAAAAATTAAGCAAAATCAAAAATTTTCATTCCTAACATATAGAATAGTGTATTTTATAAATTAAAGAAGATTTACACAATTTTCCATAGAACAATATCACCTTCATACCTCCAGCCACACAGATGTTTGATTCTTTATATTTCGGTAAAAGCTTTGATTGTAGTTCCAGCCAATTAGTCCTGACAGTAGGCAATGACGGGATCATGTCTTCCTCCAATGAACGCCAGACACTTTCTTTAACACTAGTCTGGTATGTTTAAAAGGAAAGGTAGCATCAGCTATAGTTGATCATCTAAACCACTTTCAGAATTCAGACAGTCTTCCAATTGAAGAGACAATAAAACTACAACTATGACAATCATAATCATAAATATATTGATAGCAGCAATACAAGATTTTGATATCTTCAAGAGATACTTTATATGAGCATTCATTAGGATATTTGGTGATGCTTACACCACCAACACACTTGATTTAGGTTAGGAAAACCTAAAAAGGATAGATAATAACAATACAAGATATTTGATATGTTAAAAGATGCTTTGCACGTTCTAGTGAAATTTTAATTAGTACTTGTGGCCATGCTTACAGCACCAACAAACTTGACTTCAAGTTATTTCTTAACCAACTTCATAAATCCAAAAGGTTTAGTGATAAAACCATGAGGTCATGTGCACATCAGGCTTAAGATACATAATGCACAGAATCAAAGATTCATGGAATCCCCTCCTGATAAATAGCATCATTTTTCAATGTCTTCCAGAGAGTCGGAGAGAGAGAGAGAGAGAGAGGATCTGTGTTCGGTGTATAAATATAGCAAATGCTAGGGCTGATGCATGTATGCACCCTAACAAATTTAATGATATCAATAAAACAAAGCGGAGAGCAGGAGAGGCATCTTAAAAAGCTATTAGGGAAAAGTGACATTTATAGATTACAGAGTAGTAGAACAACATACTGATCCAGGCAATGCATAGGTTCGATGGTCTTCAAAATCAACCTTAAGCGATGAGATGTTGATAACAGGCAACTGAAGTCTTAATACCTCAAATGTTTTCCCTGCTTTCTACATCATCCAAGATGAATTGTCAAACTCAGGGAAATGGGAAATGGGAAAAATAAATACCACCTATATCAAATTAGGGTTAGAGTCTACCATTTAGAAATAGCAGTCACCTGAACAATTTGAAGAAATTCTCTGAGGAATAACTCCTGTGTTGCCTTGGACTGATGGCTACAGGCCAGGACTTCCAACATATGTGTGAAAGCAACATCATACATCCCAAGAAAACCATAACACCTATGTTAAATAAGCCCTGTTAAAAAATTGTGCTTTGCAAATTTTGCAGGCCCAGCTTGTTAAACTTCAGTTGGATCAATTTGAAATAACTTACTGGCCGATATGGAAATGAACATGATCTTTGATGTAGCTCCATGGGGTTCCCTTATATACTGAGACAGCGTTTCTATATGTACGAATTGCATGTTTAATCTACAAGAGGAAGCGGCAAATATCTTCAGAAGCCGCATCATGCAATTTGCTATAATCAGATTTGTGCGTAAATAAAATAAGTACCTGGTCACATTTTTTATACCGATCACCAGAAAGAACAAGATGAAACCCATACTTGTGCAACATAGGTGGTTGGGACAACAAGTAGCAATAAGATGCTTGCTCAAGCATGACAGCTGAATGTAACAGTTCCTGCAAAAAGAAAATTCTCAGTAAAAAATAAATCCACCCTCATTCATTTTTTATTTCATAAACAGTGGGCAGTACCTCACTGCAAATGCGAAAGTAAACAGTGGCAGCCTCTTTAAATTGATCTTTCATCTTCAACATTTCTATCCACCAAAGACCACAGCGTGTAGCATTTTGTCGACCAGAAGACCCAAGTTTCTGTAGTAAACCAAATTCGATATACTTAGACAAAGTTGAAAGAGTACATAACTAGGTGGCATTTGTTGTTTGATTCACTTGACCGGAATAAGTTGCCAGATTAATAGCATCATGTGTAAATAACCAGCTCCATTGTGTTAGGCCAGTGGTCATATAAAGCTAAGTTAGCAAACTAACCACCCTTTCTCTGCCAAGTTACAAGGCCTAAAAACGAGTTGCATGTGCGTCATTTTAAATAGAGCAAAATGCAACCAAGAGGATTTATCCACAATGATGAAATAGCTTTCTTCCTTATATTGCAAGATCAAGGATGAAGCAAGAAAAAACACACATACTAAATAAGTGTTAAAAGCATTTTCCATGCAATTATCTGCTTCTTTTCTTGATTGATCCAACATAAAGTACGTAAGCCCCATCATTTCCTGCATGGAACCAATGAAACAAATGAAGAATGTCGCTAGAGGAGATGATTCACATGTTGAGATAATATAGTTTGAAGAAATATCAAGAAGCAAATAAAGGAACTTCTGGTAGGCAGGCAAAACACAAAGAATTTTCCAGGCAATGACAGACTAACCAAGCATTTCCCAAAACATATATGATACACATGCCATATAAAAGTTACAAGAGCTAGAGATGCTTCAAAAACATGGATTTGCACTCAAACGTTCTGGTAAAGAAAAGTTTGTTTGGTACATTCACCAATTATCACACAGAATAGGACCCCAAAACAACAAAAAGCTAGAGTAAGGAACAAAAAGGCATAAATATAAATAAACCACTCCATGTTTTTCCAACAATAATCACACTACTATCCCAGATCCACCATATGAAATCACATAGTATTATTACAGCCTAGAAAATGGTCATCAAGAGTAGCAAACAGCAAATAATTATAGAAACAAAATTTGAAGATACCTGCACACCAGCATAGCGCTTCCAAGCTTTATCAATCTTATAATCTGTGGAAATAAGGCGATAGTTTGATAATGCCAGTTCATAATCTCCTAACATGAATGCATAGTCACCCAAAACTCTGATCTGAGACTCGACGGAGCTATAGGTATACCTTCAACAGTGAATGTAGAAACCTATATTAGGGAAAATTTGCGTAAAATATGGAGAAAGCTTTGGCATGAAAAAAAAAGAAGGTATTTTTTAAACATACATAGGTCCATTGGAGGAATCTGGTGTGTCTTCTTTCCCTTTTCTCCACCATAAGTTTTTAATTTGGTTTTTAAAGCCTTTCCTTGTAGCAGAAATCTAGCCATGATAAATTATGATTTGAGAAAGAAAGGGAAAGGAATCATAGAGACAATAAAAAAAATTGTATTAATAGCTTAGATTTCAGAGTAGTGCAAGTGAAAGCAAGCAAGCCCCCTCGTGAGAAGACTCGAAGCACAAAGGAATGCTGGAGATTCCCTACCTGCTGATTGAGCACACGAACTTTCTGCTCCATGTAAGGAATGATATGTTTAGATGATAATTCTTGTATTAAATCCTTTATCTGTTGCCAATTTGTAGGGTATATTTGTTAAAAGCTCTACAATAATTCACCCCAAAATAAAAGATAAGGAAACAAAAGAAAATATATAGTTTACACCATATGCTAACAGTGATAAAAGCAATTTACCTCATTAAAATCATCAATGTTAAGATAACAACCAAGATCCTGACTAGGTGAAGAATCAAATTTCTGCCAATGTCACAAAAGTAGATAAGGCCACCACCTTAATCTTGCTCATTGTGTCCAATAACTCAAGACAGAGAAACAAATCACGTGGTAAAATATTTCAAAGCATGAAAAGAATATATGATACAAGAAAGTAACTTACATAAGGAACCCAAGGATTATCTTGATGTTCTATCTGCTCATCTTGAGAAGAATTAATGCAAAGTAAATGACAGCCATTAAAGCCAAACGTATTTTTCATCTCTGTTAGTATTTTAGTTGCCCTGAAATCAAACAAATAAAATTTTAAAACCCATCAAAAAACATTCAGAGTTGTAAAGACTTGCCTAAAAGAGAGAAGAAAAAAATCTTAGCAGAGTGAAATGTAGTTAAAATGTTATTTAAAGGAATAAAATGCAGGATACAATACCAAATTAACAAATTGATATTACAAGTAACAAATATAAAGTTTGGCCCCTAGAGATATGCTTTTTAGCAGAAAATGGATTGAAACGGAAGATTCTGTTAAATGCACCGAGTCAAAAACAGGACAAGGCATTGACTCAGAATAATAACCACAAAGATTTAATTATACAACCAAACACTTGCCCCTATCTATTGTTCTTGTATCGTATACTTAGATAATACCTTCCAACATAAAAAGAAAGGAAAGAAAACCATACTTCTCTGAGGGACCATCTTTATTATCATGCACCAATACATAATGTTTCAAAATCTTTGGGTCCATTGCACCGTCATTGAGAAGGGAAGGCAACTTGTTAGTGTTGAAAAGGTCCACAAATTTGTTGATAGGCTGTTCATCCTTTGAAGAAACAACTGAAACACCTACATATCAAATTAGAAATAAATTCAGGAATAAAACCCAAAATGGTTTTATGATTACAGTAACCAAAACCTTGAAGAACTATCATCCCATTAGCCAAATAACCCATGTATCATGAGTGTGCATGTGTAGCCCAAAGAAAAAGGGGGAAATAAATAACAACCCCTCTTCCTATCAATTTTCAAAGCTTACATGCCACAGGGTGGTCAAAAGCCTCGTGCTCGGAAAAAGAGACAGTACGTACAAGCTCTTTATTGAAAATCTCAAACCAAGATGGTGAAATTTCAGATTTGGAGCCTGCACAAATCACAATTCAAATGCACCAAAATGATTCGATAAGTTAAAATCTTAAATAAATTTCATTAGTTAAAAGCATCTAAACTAAAAAAATTAAGTAGATGCAAAGGAGCAGAAAAATAGAATATAAATTCGCATCAAAGTCGATAAAAACATTCACCTCTGCAGAAAACAATTCAAATGAATAAGAAAAAAACAAGTTAAATGAAATCGTACACAATTGATAAAATAGCTACGTGTTGACAAATTTACATTCTCATACAGTGAACTTACTTGCAAGTACATTGCTAATATCTAGAGGATCAGTGGACAAATCCGATCTATCCTTCTCTCCTGCCTCAGTAATAACCTGCTTTAATCGCTCCTTCGCTACCTAGTTCAACAAGAACATAATCAAAATGCCAAAATTGCAGTTTAGTTTCATCGAGAATAAAATTGGACCTAATCTAAATTGTAAATCCAAAATTTAATTTTTTTAAACTACCAAACAAAACGACTACCACGATATCCGGCTGCTTAATATCAGACTCATAAAATAATCTCAATTTGAACTTCTGTAGCCTGTATGGCTGATCACTCGAAGTCCGTACAGGCACTGCATTTAACAAAACCAAAGGAAAAATCTCAACTTTTACTCTCAATTAGCTTCAAAAATTGGAGCATGAAATAGATAGCGGAGAGAGCGAGAGCTAACCGTCGATGTTATTGAAGTCGCAAAAGGGACTAAGCATTTCGATGAAGGAGAGGCTGTTTTTGAGGCAAGATTCTTCTACCAGGGGTGTACGGAGGACCATGACCACCGGAGTGATCTCCTCCAATAGCATTTTACCAAGTGAAGTCTTCGCCGGATCCATGCCGTCAAAATTACCGGGTGGCTCCCTCGCTGAGTTGACTCGGATTTGGTTTCGATCAGATCTCTTAATTCTTCTCTGCGTCTGGTGCTTGTGGAGAAGGAGGGAGCTGGTTAGCGTAAAGAGAATGACGGTGGCCCGTTTTGTTTATTAATGGACTGGACTTTCGGCTTGATGATCCACGGACTGTGCATCGACTTATTTGGATCCCCGTTTCACTCTCTTTCTCTTCTTTACTTAGGGTAGGGTGCCATGGTATTTTCATTCTCTTTTTAGTAAATAAAACGTATTACAGTTACAAACTTACAATTACAAATTACATTATATTACAATTAAAATTACAAATTACATTACAATTACAGAAAAACAAACCTAAATAAATTCTTTTTTGGATCAAAAAATTTATTTTTCAGTTTTTTTTTTATTTAAGAGATAAAGTCATCAGATTCTAGTAGTATAAAAAAAAAATATTGGCTAATACGGATTCTGACCACTAACATGATCAATCTTAGTGTAAATAGGTTTCATTCAATGAATATAGCTCTATTGGGTTGTTATATCACCTTGAAATTGCATGGGATAATAGATCTTATCTCAAAAAGTTTTTAGTTTTTGGGTTGATTCTTCATTATTTTTTTTTATCATTTTTTGGGTTTTGAAGATAAAAAGGGGTTTATTTAGATTTATAGTGTGTTTTTTAGGTTTTTTTTTGTCAAAATAGTTTAAAATGAATTTTTAAGTATGAAACACCCATTGATCAATTTTCCAGCGACCCCTAATTGCAGAAATTGGGGCAGAATAAACGACATGTCACATGATTTATATAAAGAAAAAATGGGGCGGACGACATGTTATCTTCCTCTTATAAAAAATATTATCAAAGCCCAGGCACATGGACCTAAGATGGTAGACCCGCGCACCTTGGCTATTCTTATTAAGGTCGAGGCGCACTGAATCACCCAAGCCTGTGCGCCTAGGATTTTTTTTCTAGGTACTTTGTTTTTTTATTATTATTAGCTTAATTTCATCCTTCAATTTTTTTATTTTTTTTTATATTACCTACTTGTCTAGAAAATAAAATTAAGAACTATCAAATATTTGTACTTGTTGGATTATAAATTTTATTTAATTATTTTTATAAATTTTAAGATGCTATAATTATAATTTTTTTTTGGTAACTATTGCAAGACAGAGTAATACATTAAAATATTTTCATTGAAAATTACAATTATTTTTAATCAAATTGAATTATAGTGATTTCATTATTTTTTCGATCATGGTAATTATTTTTAGAATTATATGAGATTGTTAGCATGTGCTATGTTGCGGATCATATCAGTTTTTTTTAGGAAAAAAAAATAAAGAGGTAAACATTGCTAACATATTCTATAGTAGGGAAAAAAAATTAAATAATGTGGGGATTAACCTAATGTGACCTGATCAACTTGATTAGTTCAAAGACAACTTGAATAATTAAAATAAATAAATAAAAATAAATGTTTCCAAAATCAAACACCAACAAAATGATAAAAAGTTTATGCGAGACCGTGAAAACCAATTTAAAATAAATCAAAATATTGAATGCTAAAAATGAAAAAAAATCAATTGAAATTGAAAAAAAAAAAACTAAATGCCATCAATGTTTCATTGTGTCATATGAGAAAGAACAATGTAGATTCACACATTTTTCTTTATTTTTTTGTTTCAAAATTGTTTTCCACTTTAATGTCTCGATTTGTTTTTCTTTTATTTTTTTCATTTAACATTGCTTTTCTATGGGATTGGTTATAGTGATTTTTTTTTTGTTTGGGAATATTTTGTTGCTCGGTTTAGCAAATTAAAATTCAATTTTATTGAATTATAAGAATTAGAGTTTCAATGATCAAATTTAAAACTTGAACAAATATTAAGTCCTTTTTGTTTGCCAATACCAGAGGCTGATTTGTATGGTCAAGGTAAGTTTTTTTTCCGGTCCCTCAACTTTTTTTTAATTAGATCCTCTCAAATTGAATTTATTTGGGAATTGACTCAATAGTTTATTTTATTTACCTTGATACGGGGATCTTGTATTATCAAAGGAAAAAATTGGTGCTCCATTTTGCAAAATAAAATAAAATTTAGCTAATTTAAAACAACTAAGTGTCAGGGGACCAAAATTGAAACTAAAATAAATATAAGAACTTGATAAATAAGTTGCACAAAGAGGCTATTAGGTGCAACGCACGTGCTAGCGTGTGGGAAGGCTTTGTTATCTTCCAATGGCGTGTGAGGCTTTAGACGACGGCCTAACACCTCCTTTCATGGCGACATTCGAAGTGTCTTGACGTGATCTTCCTGGTAGTCACGCATGTGTACACAACAGCATGACAGTTGGGTTCTCATGAACTTTTTCTTTCCCTCTATTTTTTATCTCTTCTCATCAGGTTTTCGTTGCTCTGTAAAAAAATTAAAGGTGTCTTATCATTTGTTTTTTTGTATCAAATTTAGTACTCGTTCTTTTGATTATTATTTATTTTTTTTTACTATCCTTTTTAGTATTGATTTTTTTCCTTCAATTTTGTCCCTCATCAGTTGGTTTTAATTAGTTTTTATATCAAATTTAATCTTCATTCTTTCGATTGCTATTTTTTTATCTTTTTCTTCATTGATTTGTTTTTTCAATTTTATCACTCAACATTTAATTTAAGTTTATTTTTATATCAATTATGGTCTTTATTTTTTTTATTGGTATTTGTTTTGTTTTAGATCCTTTTTTTATTGATTTTTTTTTTCAATTGCATTTATTAGCATTTGGTTAATTAGGAATTTTGCTCCGTGATCTTTTAGGGCTTTCCTTCTATATGGTTACTCCTAAGCTTATGACTAAGGTCATTGATTTCGCAGAATATCGCAAGTTGACCATGGTTTTTTTAGGTTCTTTTCTAAAATTGATTGTTTTTTTAATGTTATCATTCAGAATTTCATTGGTTTGGAATTGGTCTTAGTATTGCTTTTTCACTTTTTTTTATAGGCTCATCCTGAACATATATCCTAGGATGCGGGTTAACCCGAGTCTTTTTTTTTCTTTTCAATTTTGCCCTTCAACTTTAGGTTGTTTGATGATTGAGCTTCATGGTTTCATTTAATTTGTTTTCAATGGGGTTACCCTGATATCACAACCAAGTCACGAATTTGGCATACTAACCTCAATGGGCTCAGGTCATTTTTTTTACGATTTTAAAACTTCTTCATTTTTATCCTGCAACATTTGACTTGCTTTAAATTGGCTTTAAATTATTTTTTTTATTTTGCTTTCTATAAGGTTATTCCAACCTCATTTAATTTTTGCTTTATTATCAAATAAGATCATGGAGATATTTTAAGAATATGTGGAGGATATCTTTTTGTGATACTGACAAACGTTCATTTTTTTAGTTCATCATTATTAATTTTTTTTGTTGTTTTATTTATTATTGTTGCACTTTTTATTTATATTATTAAATTAGTTGAGTTTATTAAATTTAGTTGAGTCAATTTAGTCAAATCTTTTTTTTTTCATTGGGAAACATATGGCTTGGCCTTGGCATAGAGTAAGCCACTTATCTAGTTTCTTTTTCTGTAATGTATCAATGTACTTTTTTTTTATAGAAATGGAAAGTATATCTAATTATTGACAATTATCATATTATTGTTTAAATCACAAAATAAGATGAGATAATAATTATGTATGAAATAAAATAAATTATTCCATCAACAGAAATTTTTTTATTAATAATTATTGTCCCAGTCTATAATAGATAAAAATTCTAGTGTTAAAAAAATATCAAAGACTCGTGCAATTTTTTTTATTTCACTAAAATTTAATGTTTGAATTTTATAATTCCTTAATCAAATAAATTTTAATTTCAATGTAGATTTTTGAAAATAAATCTAAAATTACAATTGGTTATTTATAGGAAAAATATGAAATACTTGACAAGAGAATTTCTTGTTTAAATTGTAAGAATCTTGCTTTTTTTAAGCAAAAAAGGGAATGTCATATCATATATTTATATATTTGTCCTACAATAAATACCTATTAGACAATGCAATTACACTATGGTGGAAACTTTTCAATTTGATTTTAAACCCAAAAAAATATCAAATTGATTTTTTAGCTACAACTTAAATATTAATAATATCTAAAAGAGTTTAGGTTTCTATTATAGACAAAGACACAAAACACTGTAAATTGAAACATTGTTTTGACACTTTTATCTTTCTATAAAAAATCATTGAGCTTTGTATAGGGATAGGATGGTTTGTTCTCAATGGTCAAAAAGTCATTTATGAATTAAACGGGGATAAGAAGATCTTTACATATTTTTTAGCATGGTAAAATTACTTAATTTTCTGTAAAAGTAAAAAATCATAAATCTGGATCTTGGAGGTTTATGGTCCTTTTTTTTTAACAGTTGAATTACTAATTTTACCTTAAAAGACAATTTTTATAACTTATATCCAAGGGCTCTGCATCTTTTTTGTAACAATCTAGTTTGTTGAGGGGTTGTTTGGTAATTAACTAAGCATAAATATTGTTAAAAAAACTTGGTCGGCGCATGCGATGTACGTCCACCGGGTGAGTTATCTCTGCATCTTCTCGGTGGCACATGAGATGCCATTTAGTGGTTAAAAGGTGGCTTCCAAGGTGGTGTTTAGATCATCTTAACTTCCCCTCCATCCATGGACGACGTGTGTTTCAAATTGACCTCTGGTTTGATGCGTGTGTTCCTAACTGACCTTTAGTTTGGTGCGTGCGACCTTTTTTTTTTGTCTCTCATCCTCAATTTCTATATTGACCTTGCAAAATTCAAAATCAGCTCTTCAATTATTTATTCCTTCACATTTGGTTCCTTTTATTTTGATTATATATTTTTTTAAATGATATATGAAATTTGATTTTTTTTAATTTTATCCCTCTTTAATTTTTTATCTTTCAAATCCGGTACTATTTCTTTTAATTGATATTTGTTTTATTTGAGATGATTTTTAAAAGTTTATTTTTTTTTATGATTTCATCATCCTTAAGTTTTTTTACTACCAATTTGATCATTATTATTTTAAGCTCATGTTTTTTTTTTCCAGTTCCATCTCTCAAGGAGATTCGACTCTAGTTATTTTTTTTATAGGATTTTTAACTAATTTTTGTAATTATCCAGGGTATCTTGAGTCTTTTTATTTTTTATTATTTGTTAGATTTAGCTTTTTCATAGATTTTTTTCAACTAAATTAAATTAATTGATTTGATATAAGCATAAGATGTCCATCCCATGATTTTTTGTTAAGTTGCTTTATAGGTCGTTGCACTAACTACATGTATGATCTTTTTTGATATTGTCATAGAGCCTTTTGCAATAGCATTTCAAACATCTCGATAAGTTCTTTCTGGTGGTTGAGCGGTTTCTATGGCAAAGCGACTCTAGGTCTCTAACAAACTTTTCTTTTTTCTTATTCCAAATATGATACTGGAAAATTATTTTTTGGGGGTTAATTATTACTTTTTTTTTGAGTTATTTATGATTTATTTTTAAAAAAATCATATAATTAAACTAACCATGCTTATAGAACTTGGTCGAGTAAAAAATCCAAATCTTATATTTTCCTTACTTATTTAAAAACAATAGTGTCGCCTTGATTTTATTTTTTTTTACATTTGAAAAAATTTAACTTGG
>Ga0307511_10002919_pt1 | contig 17702 bp, 21 predicted proteins | sample 13_EM_MG_FD_200266 | JGI IMG/M metagenome (GOLD analysis project Ga0307511, IMG submission 200266) | Populus trichocarpa ectomycorrhiza microbial communities from riparian zone in the Pacific Northwest, United States - 13_EM | ecosystem: Host-associated > Plants > Roots > Unclassified | place... | reverse complement strand
TCCGACGGTCGGAGACACACTCCTTATTCGTTTCCCGATTCCTCTGATCCTAACTTGGTGATCTTGAGATGTCCTTGATCGGTGCGTTGCCTCTTGTTGCTGACGGGTTATTGCTTGGCATTCTGTGCTTTCCCAGGGGGGGGTGTTTTGGCCTGCCACCCAGTTCTGCAGTCCGCTGCGAAGTGTCCCTTCCTTCCACATTTCAGACATCGTTCCTCTTGCCTTCTTTTTCTTACAGTTGGGGATGGGACTCATGGTGCTTTCTCGTTAGTAGATGGAGCTGTTCCACCATGAAGGGAGATTCTGTCTTCCAATTTCCTATTTCCATTGTACCCACTTTTCTTATCCTTTCCCTGGTCCTTGTCCCTACTTCGAAATTCTGTGCTCGTAATATCCATCTTGATTAATCTATCCCTCCATGCTGCTGGAGTAGAGCGGAGGTGTTCATAGTGTGCCATAGTTTCTCGCAGCTTATGGTTAATTCCATTGATCAGAATGTTGATCAGTTGTCGATCAGGGATGGCTGTATAGGAGTTGAGTCTATCTACCTCAGTTAGGTAGTGCTGGACCGTGCTAGTTTGTCGAAGTTCCATAAGCTGGCGGTAGCATCGGTCAGGCTTATAGTGGTCCCTATAATAATGTCGAAGGGAATTCTGACCTTCTTCCCAGGTATGGAAGGATGACTTCTTATTTTTCCACCATTCCAGGGCCGTACCTGCAAGACACATGCTGATAAAGGACAGTTGTCGTGCTGGGTTCCGGATTTTTGTAACCACAAAGTAGTCGTCCATTCGAAGGATCCAGCCTTCAAGTTGATCTCTATCTCCTGAGAATTTTCCAGGGAGGGGTGCTTTTCCCGCCACCATGTCATCATTGTTCTGTCCTGGTGGAGATGGTGGTGGCGAAGGTGCTGGTTGTTGTACTTCTGGTGGTGGTGGGGGAGGTGGTTGCATTTGAGTGGCTTGTAGTGTGAGCTGCTGGAGATTGGCTGGTGGGGATAGTGGTTGAGGTGCTACTGGGTTTCCCTCTACCGTAGCTAATCTTCTTTCTATGTTCCTGAAGCGAGCTAAATATTCTTCATGGCGTCGGTTGGCCTGTTGGTTGAGGACGTTGATATTATTGTCTACTCTATCGAACCGTTGGCCGATCATCGTTGCTAGTTGGTCGAGAGTGGTAGCATTGCTTTGACATAATGCTTGTTGTACTGCTGTACTTGCTGATGAGAGATTCTGAACACTGGCAGCTGTCTGTTGAAGAAAGGAGGACGTAGATGCTTGTTGGTTCTGGAGTTGACCAACTTTCTGTAGAGCTGCGTTTTTTTCAGCTTCAAGCCGTCGTACTTCGGCTTGTAATGCTTGTAGTTGGCGGATTCCAGCGGAGAGTGGGGTTTGGGTGCGTGAGGGGGGCGCTCGTTCTTTATCTTTTCGTAATTGGGATGGACCCGCAGTTAATCATCATATATGTAGAGGGGCGGAGGCTATAACGTCTTCAATACCATCAGAAGTTCCAGAAGAGGGAGGGGGCTCGAGAATATTTTGGTGCAGTCCCCATGGTGAAGCACTCTGTTCTTCCCTAATGCTGCGGATGTTTTGCTCGATTTCTTCCTTGTACCGAGCGAAGGTGAGGGCATCGTCCATGTTGTCGTCCGAATCTGGTTGTCTGGAGGGGGGCAGTGCGCGAGACATTGTAGGAGAAGGTGCTGTCTATAGCGGGTGATAGACAAGCGGTGTAATATTACAGGCGAGCTGTAAACAACGTAAATACTCCGAAAGTATAATAGATAACTGGGCTGAAGTATGAACGAAGTTATAACTCGGGTGCAGAAGGGGACTCGATTAGAGTAAAGCTATATGAGACTTAGAACACCGCTTGGGTCTTATTGTATTGCCTATATAAAAGCGTCGACTTATATAGAAGCCTTGATCTGATAACCGTTTATCAGATCTGGACGAGACTTACTAACAAGGGAAAGTAGACTTGTCGTCAATAGTTGCCTTACTGGGAAGTGACTTCCCAATTAGGAACGTTGCAGTCTGACATACATAGATAAGGTAGGCTGTGTTGCAACGCAATGTACACAGGCTGACATACATGAGCTGAACTTGTAATACAACGAATAGAAAAATATGAGTGATACTTCTTAGAACATAACAGAAATATATCGAAGAGATAACATGCATGAGGCCAATCCTAACAGTACACACTTCCCTATTCCAGTTCCTTTCACGCCGTTATTGACGCACTTATCCGCACATGCCTGGTGGGTGATCAGTCCACTTCGTTAGCAGTGTCTTACGATACAGTAGGAAGCTGGTTACCGCTCTCTAGCGGAGGTCTCTTACCTGAGCCATAACAGGAAAAGTAGACTTGGAATCAGTAGTTGACTACTGGAAAGTAACTTCCCAATTAGGAGTCCTATAGTCTGACATACATAGATAAGGTAGACTGTGTTACAACGCAGTGCATACAGGCTGACATATATGAGCTGAACTTATAATACAACCAATAGAAACACTTGCATTACACTTCTCAGAATATAACAGAAATATTTCACAGAGATAACATATATGAGGCCAATCCTAATAGTACATACTTTCCTATGCTAGTTCCATTAACGTCATTATTGACACACTTATCTGGCCATGTCTGGTGGGTGCTTACCCTACTTTATTAGCAGTGTCTTATGATACAGTCAGAAGCTAGTGACTACACTCTAGTGGAGGTCTCTTACCTGAGCAATAACACAAACATATTAACCAATAGATATGGAGTCCGAAATGTTTGTATAATGTTTTATCACCACCAGTTGAATACTATAATAGAGATATTATATCTACAGATTATGAATGGTTTAGCCAAACTTGGATTAAAATGGGTAAAGAATCTACCTTTTGGTGTATGGGTGTAAAGTAATACGTTGTCGCATAGATAGGTTTACCAGCCTGCGCTACAGCCTGTAAACCTGAGAATCGGCTGATAGTAATATATCATTTTCCTAGTAACTATAGCACGCTGCCATAGTTATTACTTGCCGACAGGTGGTCCTGCCCACTAAGGGCTTGAATTAATAGGTTAGACCCTCAGGTCTCATATATTCTCTAACTGTCTCTAATTACAGTTCTTCGGCTCTGCCGCCTCCAACACTGGTGGCGGACCAGCAGCTCTTATATATTTCGCACCCAAGGAAATAGTGAGTCAGTAGGGAGGCTGTGCGCCAGCCTCTGACTCATACATGAAATGAAATCCATATCTGACTCATACCTGCATGACTCACCAATAAGTCACGCGCTCAATTATTCAAATGAAATACATGAGTAATAATTCTGTTTGGTGGCTATGCTTTCGCATGAGTCACCCTCTCAGTTATAATCCGCCAACTACTTGTTAGTATCCACTGGTTCCTACTAGATGTGGAAGGTGGTTATATTATGCCCGTGCATATATATAACTTCCTTAAAATGGGCTGGCAGGAATACCACAAGGCCTTCTACTGGATTTATTATATATAGGAGCTAGTTTTTGGACAACAGTATGTCCTTCTGGTAGAGCTCTGTACAATAAGGTAGGCTATAATTGAGTAAAAAAAGATGAAAACAACTCTGGAGTTGCTGACAGTGAATGCAAGGCAACTTGAGAGCAGAAAAGATGACTTAAAGGAGTTTAAAAGAATGTCTTTAAAAGTCTCATCCTTAACAAGGCCTATTTTGAAGAAAATAGCTGGAAGGGAGTTCAAACTATGGAAATAGTAGATATAGTAGTTTTGTATAACAGCTTACTTAATAAGCCATATTCTAAAAAACTAAAGAACAAGTGCTTAGAGCCATATAAGATAAGGGTGATAAGATAGACAGGAATATATCTCCGGAGTGAGCTAGATTAAATGGTGGTTTAAAGGATATTCACAGAAGATTGTATTAAAGTTTTTTGTAAAGTATGAGGTAGAAGATGATTAAGGAGAGGTACCAGAAAACATTGTTAAAGAGGGTGAAGAATTAGATAAGAAGTAATGTAAGATAGTAAATAAATAGCTAGATATGGCAATGATATAATAGAGATGTTGAGAATGACTACACATTAGTGAAGGGTAGGTATAAGGAATAAAAAGGTTGAAAGACAAAATCTATCTCTCATGTAGGATTTGAGGTAAATATATATATAAGTGATAGACTGAAGAGGACAAATTGGAGAATGAGAGAATATAGGGGAAGGTAGTGAAAAATATTGGCCAAGTGACTCAAGTTTAGTAATTAGGCCATGATAAACCCAAAATTGGAATGTTAGGATTTGCGATTTGAGATACTTGAGGTTAAGAGAACCTAATGGAATATTATTTTAAGGGATCTGAAATTTTTTGAAGAACATGGTTTAAAAATAGAATATTATGTAGTTTAGAATGATTGGAGGGATTCTGATGAAACCTTTACAAAAGTGAAACAAACTTTACAGAATCATAATCAAAGACAAGAAATGGAATTCTGGAATACTAAGCTTTAGGCAGATCTGAAGTATAGAACAAAGAGAATGAGTTGCAGAAGATTCTTTTTTACCCAATGATCCCTCTATTCCTCAGGAAACTATAGAAGAAACTAGGGAGAAGTAGCTAAAGGATAGTGAAGAGGGTAATATGAATGCCATAGTCCCCTATATTACTCTAAAGAAGTGTAATAGGGACACTATAAATAATACCCATGGTAAAAGGAGGAGATATATAGTAGATATTCTTGCCATAAAATGGGATGTTAATATAGTAGTAGAAGAGCTTAAGAGGGAAGTTTGGAGAGAAGAATAGAAGGATAATACGTTAGCAGTAGAAAGGGAAATTAGTGTATTGTTTTATAGAGAGAAGGCACAGAGAAAGCATGCACTTAGGTTGCTGAAGAACTTGAAAATTATGAAAGAAGTGAGGGTAGACATAGTAGAAGTGGAAGAAGAATAGTAATGATCACTTGTGTGAAACTACAATATTGGTAATTAAATAAGTGATAAAATAGAATGGAACGTGTTATTCTCAAAAAGTCTATATTGACATATTATTTTAGGAACTTTGAGTTATTATTTTTGATCATAAGCACTATCCATTACCCATGTTTGGTCATAAGTGGTCTGCCAAGTATAAAAAGAGGGGTGGAATTTCGTGAAGCTAAGTATAATATGGCAATTTGGGTAATTTAGTATATGTGTGTTGAATAGCCAAAACAAGCAAAGATCTAGTAAATTTCAGTTTCTTAGTAAGGATTATTTTGTTAGTAAAGAACATTTGTGAGATTCTAGCCTATCATTTAACAATTATTAGACTCCACTGGAAATGTTGATGTAACACTAGTAAGTTTCCTGATTTCATATAGTCTTATAAGCTTCCTTTTATTATATTCTATGTTTTATAGCAACATATGGTTCTTTTCTACTTCCACAGAATTCTAGTAAATTGGTAGAGACTTCTAGATCTCTCTTACTCGCATAATACTTATCAGATAAAGCTATATTAGTGATATGAATTCTAGAGCTATTATCTATTATGTTTTGGTTTATTATAGTTTCGTGCTGTAATTTAGTTATTCAGCCAGCTCTCGACCCTCCAGCTATATACTCAGTTGCTGTAGTATCTTTTTACCAATAGCCCCTTCTTTATACTGGTAGTAGTACTCCAGAATTAGAAAAAGGTTCACTATCTGTCAAGAGCTACTAGTTTTAATCTTTTATGAATGGCCTCTAACAGTATCCTCAAATACCAATAACCTAATTCAAATAGTTCTAAGTATATATATCCTACTAGGGGAATTTACCTATATTAAGTAGTACTAACTTGCCCTTATCCTACTTAACCTACATCTCCTATTTCAGAATCTTAAGATTACACCCACATGCATGCTGCAATATTTTGCATCAGAAGATTCTATGCATTGCTTGTATTGTTTTATATTTTTTTTTTGTGACTCAGTACTTGTAACAATACTTTAATATATGACGAGCAGTACAAGAGCAACCATCCCCAGGTGAAGACCTGGCGGGATTGCCCAACCCCGGAGGCGTGCCGGTTCAGACTACGCACATGACCAGATCTTTCCCAAAGACATAACAAACAATAAAATAGAAATTCTCACCTGTATATTCCTGCCGTCTCCGCTATGTAATACAAAACGTTCTCCCCAGAAAATTTAAAGAACCTTCAGGCGTGATATCCTTTACCCCCCCCCCCAATTTCTTTCTGTTACAGTGATTCTTGTCCATTGGTGCGGTCCGGCGGTCCCGTTGACCTGGGCCTTTCGTAAATGCTTCCCTTTCCCCTTCTCTTTTAGCTCTGGGGCTGTAATGTTGTCTGAATCCCTCAAAATAATCACGTAAGGCGGTGTTAGCTTGTATCTGGCCCCTCGACTCACACACAGTGAATCCGGTTTCACTCCATAATATTGCTTACATGGAAATGCATACGTTGGTGAGGATACTGGCCGGCTTGTGATTCCGTTTGCATTGGGCCCTTGTTTTTCTCTCTGACCAGAGATGATACCACCTTTTCCGATCCGTGTTCTTTTAACAACCATCTGAGACACACCATTGTTGTCCTCCTATATCCACCGTCGTCCCCAGCTTTTAATGACCACTGCTTGTGTTCTTCCTCATTCAGGTGGTGGTGATTGGCTCTCGGTTTTGGGCGGTGTATGTTACTTCGGTGGTGATGATGGTTTCCTAGCTTTCCCCTTTTTATAATTACTTCGCTGCTCCCGTCGTGCCAACTCTGCCCATGCTTGAATTACCACCTCTATATAGGTGCCGACTGGGTGTGCTGGCAGTTAGTCCTTAGGTATATCCTAGGTTGATTTTTCTGTAGTCTGCATTGCTGAGCATTCAACCGTGATGTGTTATGGTGCAGTCTGGGTTTCGGAGTTGGATCTCGGTGGTGTCCGGGACGGTGAGGTTTGGGTGCTGGAATTTCAGTGCCCTGCTCGTCGTATAGGTGCAGAAATCTTGGATCCGTCTGTCGTATGCAAAGCACTTTAGGTGGTAAACTGCTCATGGGTCTGGGTCCTCCCTCATCGAATTGAAGAAAGGTTTTATCGCCACCACTTGATCCCCCTATTATTTTCTCTTCCTCTGGATTACCTTCAGAAATCTGGTCAATCCCGGGTTCGAGCTCGTAGCCCGAATATCTTCCCAGACCCTTGGAGATTTCTCTCATATTTCTCCACATGCCAGCACTTGTCGATGTAGTGTCCATAATTCCCACAATAGCTGTATCGTAACATCGTGGGGTTGCTGCCCTACTCCGTGTTGGAACGCCAATGAGACCGGTTGCTTTGCCCTTCTCGGTGTGGGACTTGCGGCTCCGCCGTTCTCTCCTGTGCTCGTTGCCTTGTAGGAAAGGTCGAAAATGTTCCAACGCGGGGAAGGGTTCAATAGGGTTGCTCGCCGGCGTCTGTGTACATATAGTTGCTGTGGGCCGTGAGGGCTATCTCGTGGTGGCGTCCGCTTGCCTGTAGCTGCTGCGGTTATTGCGTTCCGGCCAAGCAGTGGAGGATGGCCTGACGGAGTTGTGCTTGTGTATCTGGATACTGAATTTGATACCAAGACGTAGATGATGGCCAAAAAGGTCACCCGTCCACTTTTCCCCTAACACAGGTAGTTGTTCAGCTTTCCCCCTTGCTCGGTCAGCTAATATGTTACTTACTAGGTAGCGAGCCATATATACTCACAGAGGAAATCCCCGCCGATCCATGTCTATCTCGTTGACAATCTTCCATTCTTCTCCCTGCATCGCACCCATGTGCCTTGCCCAGGGACTTCCGGCTCCTGAGGCGGCCATACGTTGTGGAGAAAGCTAGCTCCTGACTTTCATCAACTTATAGTACATCTGGATGTGTTCCTACCTTATATGCTAAATGGCAATTACGATGGACCCCTCCTTCAATCTCGCTTGCGCCTGACGTGCATGTCCCAGTCCTATCCTGTCTTCTCGTGACTTCTTTGAAGCTTTCAACTAATATTTCGTTGCGACATTCTGTCGGGTAGTTGGGGCATCTGAAAAAGTAAATATGAGCCATGAACCAGAACCCACTTGGAGCCTCAACACCGTCGCAACCAGTACCCATGTGCATTCTTAGGTCCACGCATTCGTTCCTAGGCCATATAATAGGACCCAAATGGCCAGGACGCCGGTTGGCTTGCGGGCTTGCATTCCGCATGTCATTTGCTGAGCAAAGGATTGATTGCAGTAATGAAGTGGGGTCGGCTTAGAATTCCGACGGTGGAGGTCTGGGAGAGAATACGATGCGAAGGGCTTTCTAGGAATGGGAGAACAGAGCCTGGGAGATGGGGGATGGGGCTATTGTCGGGGATGTGGAGGTATAGTGATAGGGCCACATGGCGGGTAGTCAGCAAGCTGGAATTGTTGAGATACTCGATGAGGTGCGCGAGCGGGAGAACTGGTGGGTTTGTGACATTGGAAAGACCGCGGAACGGTTCGTTGAGTAGGGTGTCGGTGCCTATGTGAAACTCGGTGGTCGGATTGGTGATGAATTGGGTATTCTCTTCCATTTGTGGTGCTTGTCTGGTTGTCGTCTGCTCAACTTGCGCTCATGTAGTCACGGTGATGATGAGCACACGGATGGGAAGCATGTTGTTGAATGTGTACACAGGGTCTATGGTGAACTCTGTGTTTGTCTGACCGGAAGTTGTACGTCATTGGGCTTTCTTGGCAGTGCGGCCGGATGCTTGCACTTCCGCAGGGAATAACAACTGATTGCGGTCTGACCTAGTTCTCCTTCAACGACGCAAACATATCTCACTCAACTCCATCCAGGCGCCATGGACGAGGGGATGCAATGCGACAGGGTGGTCTAGTGCGATAGCGTGCGAGCACGCAGGCAAAGGTCAAGGTACATGCACCATGGCACTCCTTTGTATTTGTATGGTACTAATGAGAATATAGGAAGGTGGAGCCCCGCACCGTTGATCTAACACACGGTAGAGTACGTTAGCGATTGTGTCATACTCGATACTCCGTTGCTAGGCACGTCTCGTGTTCCGGCGGCTGACAGGGCAGGTGCAGGTAAATTTCGTTTTGTCCCTGTGGCTCTCAATCTTTCCTCAGCTGTTGCGCATTGGGGGAGGGGTTGGATCTGCCGGCAACAAGGGTCCTGGATCACAGTCTCTGGTTTTCGTTTCTTTGCTGTTAGATACTCATTAACTCGTTTGCAGTCTCAGACCATGATGAAAATTCTCAAAAACTAGATGCATTGGAGGCGCACGCCGGCCGAATCAGGGCGGGGGTGGCGCATAAGGACAGTCCGACAGAAACCCAGAGACGCTTTATTGGACCGGGCCCCATAGTCAGCACATAAGAGGAGTCCATCTTGTGAACAATATTTGAACTGGCTGATTACGGGATTATCCGGGGAAACCAATGGATGCAATACATCAGCGTTCGTCACAACCCCAACCATAAGACCAGCACCCATCGCCCACATACTGCGGTGGAAAACCGGACCACCGGTCGAAGAAAATGGACAAAGCCGTATGCACCCCATAGCAGGGCAACGATCAGCCTACAGAGTGGAAGTTGTTGGCCTGGGTCTCTGTACTTTGTGTGGAGAGCGAGCCGGAGGAAATGCCCATAGGACCTTCCTGGGAAGGGATGGGCCGTGTGGAACCGGACATGAGGCCTATACTAAAGGTGACTAGCGAACCGCTGGCATGGCTTCTTGGCCCTAGTGCAGGGCTACCCAGGACCTATGCTGGCTGATTGCCAACATGATGATTCGAAGACGCAGAATGACAAACGCAAGCTATCATTGGCGTGGGGAGGGGATGTATATATTCTTCCCCGCCCGACTACACGTCTTATTCGTACGCAAGGAGGATGTCAAATCCAGCATGTGCAGACATCGTCGAGGTTTCAACCCAATCGTCAAATACGGCTACAAAAATGCAAATATTACAGATTGATATTCCCAATTCAAACTATCATCCTTCGTCATCAAGCTTAGTATGGCCTGTGGAAACTCCAAACTAAGAAATGTTCTATTCCTTGGTTTTTCATCAATACTCGCATGGATACTGTGAAGTGGAGATTAATTTCTTTGAGTCTTTTGTGGGTGAATAGGGGATCTATAAAAAGAGCGGCAAAGGGTCTGCAGTGAAGGACTAGCTAGCCCCAGCCTTCCACACTTCTAGAATTACCCGGGTGCCTTCGCAGGTTACTCGAACACTGAAAGCACTGCACTACCACCCTATTACCACGCTTACCCAAGCAAAAAATCCTTTCATCAGTCACCCATGTATCAATATGCATTTGAGCTCCTGAAGAAGCGACTTACCCACGCACCCATAGTAGGTATTGGAATCCGAACGAACGCCAGCAGAGTCGCACTGGAAAGGGTGCTGAAGCAACAGCTAGAAGGTTAGGGACGGCTTTGTCACTGTGTTAAGGGCAAGCTCAAGGATGTGGAAATGAGATATTATACACACAAGCGACCACGACTGGATATCAAAGACATTTACCAGGCATTTACATGGTAACAGGTTGATGATACAGCACACATTTTGATTCGGCAAATACTCCGCCAAGGATAAATATAACACCCCAAATGAAACTGCTTTATATACATCAACATGTCGATTGCGATATACAATAGTTGCCTAGAGCACGAAAGGCTGTGGCAGACACTTACTGCGGCCGCAGAGACGCCTGACCATCGGACGCCTGACCATCGGACGCCTACCTCAACCCAGTTCACTTGAGGTGGTAGAGGTCACCGCATTGCAATTGCAATACATCGCAAATCTCAACCCCACGAATAGTCACCTAGACCATATTGCACGCTCGAGGTGAGTTACCCTGGGCTTACAGCTTCCAGCCTCCTAACCACCGATCTCCCTTGGGCAAACACCATAATATTATTACGAGTACTGGTTAACCCAAAGAAAACAAGACTACGGATCTCCGGACGCCCATCGTCGGCGACCCCTAGCTAACGCCTGCCTCACCAAAACCATACTTTCCTTTCAAGAGGTCTACCGGACAGCAGTCTCACGATCCCCGTCAATAAAAGGCCCTGTTTGCATACTTTTGAGGAATATTATCCAGTCGTCGGAAACTGTGGCGGGTATCTCAGAAGCGTATGCCACTTATTTGTCGTAAATGTTCACATTTTGTTCATTCGATTCTGCATCCTGTTGGCGCGCAAGTCCCTGATCAGCACTGTGGGATGCTCACTATTATGTTTACTCTATTTTCGTTAAACTTGGACATTACCCGAACCCGCCCCCCAATTCTCGAAGTCCATTCAGGAGCAAAAGAGGTCGTGGTCGATTCTATCGTGGATGGGGGCTGTTCCGGGATTGCAGTTGAGAGAATAACCGAGTGTAGTTAATTTCTAATGGATCTCAATAACGGGGTCAAGACGACTTGTTCGGTTCTCATGACCATGCTTCAACAACAAGGACAATGTTATTATACAATATTCTGCAATAGGAACGCCGTTTTGGCCTACATAGTCCTCTCAAGTCTCCATGAATGCAACTCCACACATCAGCTGATACGCCCACCTTGCTTGAGCAAATTCTGCTGCATTTCTCCCTCTAGACAGTGGTCGCTATGTTGGATGCAGGGACCCAGAGCAGAGAACCTACAATAATGACTCTGCCATCAAAATAAGTGTAACGCCTGCGGTATTGATTGCCTGCTCGGCTCGTTCGGGAGGCAGAAAGTGTCTGCTAGAGATACTCGGGACGGAGAGGACAAAATGGGGTAAGGACGCATACTGACTCGAGCATGGATATGCGCTAATGTGATGCAGGCTTATGCGGTGGGCTCAAAGATGCACGAGTGGTAGTTTAGTGATACCTAGGCCGGGACAGCCTTCCTCCCTGCTTGACAGGTTCATAAAGCCCACAAGTGTAAAGATGAAGAGCTCGTGGGCTGTAGAATATCAATAAAATCTTCTTTATCGATGGCAAGAATCACGGAGACTTTTGCGGTCCTCGGAATATTCCCAAGAGGGTATATATTGGTACATACCGAGAACAGCTAATTCCCTTGGTAGAGAATCATGAACAAGGCACAGATATACTGAGTGGGACAGAATGTTCCCACCTGTGCGATCTTGACAAGCTCACAAAGATCCGAAACGGCGGAGATTAAGAGGAGATAGTGGGGGGTAGGATGCAGTCAAAATCGTTGTGATCCCAAGGGATATTTCTTGACAGGTACCCGGACGAGTTTATCACATGTCCAAGCACGCACTTACGGAGATAGCCAAAGGGGAGCCGGGAGCCAGAACCACACTATCAGAGCACTAGGGGAAGGAACGAGCAGGACATTCATTCCACAGCAGGAGGCGAGCCGTACCCTATCGGAGGCCCCAACAAAGTCCAAAATTAAAGTCGCAAAAATTTCACCTCGAGGAATATTTTCTTGAACAAATCCTATACACTTGAATCGAACCCAAGGAGAGCAGAACCAAAATACACATTTGTCCGTCCAAAGCTTGGGATGCCTCGGGACGAGTTAGCCTCTGCAGTAACGGCTATGTAAAACCTCGTCATACAAGTGATATCAATACGAGCACTGATTTACAGAAGGATACAACATTCAAATGCTATAGGGATTATCCTGACCAGCGTGAACCCGAAGAATTCGTTCGTGTTTCCCGATGGGACTATTGCTTCCATTTTACTGATTGATTGGCTAGCACGTTAACGCTAACCTCCTCGATCTGGATTCACGCTCACGAGAGAAACTATTTCCTCAAGCGTTAGCCCGTCCTTCAATCTGCTTCAGCATTCATCTCCTCCTTTCCCCTGGGCCAAGTCGTCTAGTTCTACTTTCAAAGGCAATCGCTAGGCTTCTGCTGCCCTCAGACCTGACGTTAACTAGAAACGCAAAGGCTGTTCTGACCCAGAAGATGCAAGGAAAATACTTCAATGCTGGTGGAAAGCAACTAACAAGTGGGCACAAAGTTGCTGAGCAGACTTGCCTAGTTGCCAGGCTCAATCTCACCGTGACCAATTTATCAGCTGGCATACAACTCTGGAGCCCGAACAAGCTCTGGCGAACTCGAAGGGAACCTCCACGCATGGCCGTGGAGTTCTAAGCCAGAAGCTGAAAGAGACAACAGCCACAGTCTGCAATTACATAGAACCAATCCAGCTGAAGCTCATCCTGCAAGATCAGCACTTCGGGACCCACAGGCATCCCCAGCTGTTACAGCGTTCACAGACACCGAGCGAGCTATATTACGGGGAGTAGCTCCTGGCACACGCCCCCGGGGTAGCCCTATGGCCGCATCACAGAAAGTGCTGAGAGACTTGAGGAATGAGGACTGCATTTGCCAGCGGTAAGAGTCTCCTTAAGGGCTCCACATGAACCACATTAGATAACTTTGAACTCCTCCTAGGTCCCTCGGTGGAGACGACTACTTGCATGGTACACTACCCCGGGACAGCCCAACAGACACAGCCAGAAGGATTCCGGGCCACTGTCTCTACACTATTACCATTGTCATGGCCCTCTTACTCTCCATCTCAATTCTCTACATGCTGTGTCAATGTAAGCTTCTGCGCCTTTTATGTTCTAACTCCGTGGCGAGACTCTTGCCTAGTTACAACAACAGTTCTGATGATGTAAACTTCATAGGACGGGGGCGTAGGTATGGAGCTTCAGTGGAAGAAAATCTATTGTCTTACTCTATGAATATATCTATCTTCAGGTTAGTTTTTGAAACTCTATTGTCATGATCTTGCTCATAAATAGTCTTACTGGCGCCTCACAAGAACATATACTGACTACTTCAGCAATGGGTGCGGGGATTTCATTGCACGGACATCATTGGCTGCAGCTCCCTCCATGGATGCCTTTTCACATCTGTTTGTTTTTATGTGTGTTTTTTTGGTAATTCAGTTCTCGGATTGATACCATGGTATATGATGAGGTTATGTATCCCTAAGTGAAGACTTGGCCGGATTGTCCAACCTTCGGACCGTATCAGCTCCTGCTGTTACATACAAGAATGTTTACCCGGCTCCCTGAACCCCCACCTCGGGGACCTGGTCCCCCCCTCCCCTAGTTATCCCGCGGCAAAAGAAAAACCGCCACCTTCGGCCAAAAATCTGGGTCTGACCAGATCTCCATCCAGTCTCTCCCCTGCCCTCCCACTCACCCCGACGTCATCAGATGTGCCGCGTTCTGGGTGGCCCCGCATCCGCAGAATGGGTCCGTGGCGTGCACAAACTCCTACCTTGGTTTGGGGGGTAGTAAGTAGCTAACACAAATTAGAAAGTTCTGCTAGTAATCGCAATTCGGTTTGGGGGCAGTATTTGGCCGTTAGCAGAAGGGATAACGGCACTCAAGCTACTTCTAGGAGAGGGGCGGCGGAGGAGGAGTGGGATTAACAACAAGTACTACCTCAGGCTACTGGTGCTGGTTTACTGGGATCAGGAAGAGGGTCTCTTAGTCCGGTTCCCCAACTACCGCTAACAATGTGGTCAATCGGAAGTGTTTAGGGGATCGCTGTTGGGGTGGAGAATGGGAAGGCAGAAAAGGAGGAAGGGGAGGACAGGAAAGAGTCGGTCCGGAGAAGGTGAATTAGGAATGTTTGACGACGCATATGGAGGTGGTCCAGGGCATATGCCTTCTATCGCAAGGACCATCGGTAGAAGGAGTTAGGCGGCAACAAGGGCAGTATCTCGGTAGCAGGGTTAATCTGTTACGCAACTGTTTTTATACATGAACGAAAAGTACCACTGTCTTCAACTAAATCAATGCAGTTCAATGTCGGGTGATAGCCACTGAAGGTGCCGTTCGCAGGCCCTGAATTCGATATGCCTCCAAAGTCTTACATCACACAAACGCCCCACGACCGACCATGCGAAACCGGCTTCTAGTTACATCTTCGTACTTGACATGGACACTAGAAGGCAAAAGAATGAAAATTATAACCAGTTCTCTGTCCGGAATCCATCATATTGCTAAGCAAGGTGATGAACTTAGGATGGTGACCATACTGGTACAATATGATCACTATAGGGACTCGAGCGTCGGTTTGCTCAGCAATTCCCCTCAATATAAAAGTAACCGCCATCTGAGTTCCATTAACTCCCAGGAGCCCACTTACCGCGACCGCATACGACTCATCGGGGTTTTTGAAAACAAAATTGATCCCCCACTTCTGGCATAGGCATTGAGACTATGACCAAAGCTTCAGTCAGTCGAAGAGTTACTTCCATAGGATTGGTATAGGTATGCTTTTCATGCGAGTTTACCACCCAAAGTCTAATGCCTATTACCACATAAGATAGAACTCGGCTGAGCACACCGATACCCAATACCAAGTCTTTCCATAGCCGGTATGGTTACTGTTGCCTGAGGGCGTGAAGGGCGACCTCGCTAACAATGCAGCTCCGGCGATCACCACACCGGGGTGTTTTCGCGTTCCCGGTTTTCTGTTTTTGAGTTGTTTCCTTTGTTTGGCCTGGATTAGTTTCCAGTTTTATTCCCTTTTTTTGGCACATTTTCCTTCCTTTTCTTCTATCAATCATGTTCCCTCTTTCACACAGCTCCGCCGCTCAGGTGGACGTGTTATGAGTCGAGCTTCCTCTACATTGCCACAATGGATAGGGCAGTCAAAACCCGGGATATCAGGGTGGCCGCCCTATTCTGGAGGGATCCCGCGAAGGTAGATAGGGCAGATTATTGATAGGGTGGTAGACGAGAGAGGCGATGTTGTTTGTGGATCCGCGTGGGCCACTGATGGGACTGCGTATGTTGCCGGTAGGTGGTTTTCTGCAAGGGAGTGGAGAGTATGTCTGGTAGAGAGTTATCAAAGTTTTGGGGCATATTGAGGCTAATTCCTTTGTCATAAATATTTTTTCCAGCTGGGCTAGGTGCCGGAGTTACTGTTGGTATCTAGTACGACCCCCATTTACGAATTTGTCTTCGCAGGTATCGACGAAGTATGTGCTTCATGTGGATGGTACGCACGTGGTTCGCGCCCCTGGAAGTCAAGGAACTGGTTGGGTGCATTATATAAATATATAGGTACCCCACCCGGTTTAGGGTCAGCCCCTGCCACCAGGTCCACTAGGATCTTCCCAGCTGCTCAAGGCAAAACCCAAACCGCACTCCCTTCATTTCTACCTGAACGCTTTACCCCCATGCCACTCTGCAATATGCACAGCTCTCATATACGACCCGAAGAAGCCGGACTACTTTCATTGTGCAGCCAATTTAAAGTTAACGCCAGGATTTGATAATGGCAATAGCGAGAAAGAGTCAAATGCAACTGTCGACATAACAGGGGGGTCGGTGGAACAGCAGGCTCAGAGCGAAAGGATGGAGAAAGTGGAAGATTAATGAGAATCACCAAACAGATTAATAGCTGGCTGAACAACTCCGCGCTGCGTGCCAGTCCTACTTGTGCCGGTCCCTTTTCCCTACTCCTATCGGCTTGTCCACAGCAGACCCGCCCATCCTGTTGAGTGTCCTGGGGTCAGTACGACATTGGTATGCTTTGCTAAGTGGAAGACGATGTCGTCCTCGCCCTCTGACATCTGAACTCCTCCTCCACGGGTAACTCGCTTGCCCTCAACTCTAGAATCAACCTATAACCACCTTTGACAGGACGAGCGCTTGGTCAGAAGTCATTAACCAGAGCAGCTAGAGACAACCGGACGGCAGAACGAGATAGTCCTCGCCACCCACGATAAGAATATTGACACAGAACAACCATCGCGACCCCTTCCCCCTCGCTTGAACCCCTTTTCCTCTTATGATTCTCTCCTCCGTTCTCAACTCTCATACAAAGTTTCCCCATTAGGGCATTGGTCCACGATATCCTTGGGATAGTACCCACACCACGATCCACGCTACCAACCCAACCACTCAGAGAAAAGATAACCCCCACGCGATCATGCCGACCAAGTGTAAAAGAAAAAACAATCCCAGGAAGGACGACAGAGCAAATACTCAGTTCAAGACCCGATTAACAGTCACCAGTCACCCACAGCTACATCTTGAGTCTCCCAGTCACAGACAATTCCACCGCCACCAAAAGGTACGTGCACAGACGATACCGCCGGGGCTGGTTACGCACCAGCCACCGAACCGGACAACGAGGGCCGCGAGAGCCACGACGACACAACCATTATCCCCATAGCCCACATTCATTGTAGTCCTTTGCGCTGCCCTGCCAAAATACAAGCCCGGTCAGATGCGCCAATGGATCGAGGAGAACAGGGGAATCGGGGCTCAAATCCTTGGAATCTCATCTACGTGAAGGAAACAATCGATCTCCACCGGAGACTTCGCATGGGAAGGAACTGCTTCCGTACCATACAGTGTACTATTGGAACAGATGAGGAGAGAGGATTATTGATTGTTTCTACCCTTGGCCCCTCTACCTGCGCCGAGGATTATGTTGATTTATATATCCAGCTGCGTTATGTTAATGTTGTTGAGATATTTCCTACCTGCGATTGGGGAGGGCCGGGAGAGGCGCTGCCGGGGACACGAAACGATTCTCTGTTATTATAAATACAGCGTAGGCCGGTCAGATTAACTTGGCTCCCCTCGAATCCCCAAAAATAAAAATAAAAAAAAACTCAGGTATACCATCAACTCTCCTTACCCTCAACTCTCGCTTACCCTCAACTCCCGCTTACCCTCAACTCTCGCTTACCCTCAACTCTCGCTTACCCTCAACTCTCGCTTA
>Ga0307511_10002918_pt1 | contig 17702 bp, 16 predicted proteins | sample 13_EM_MG_FD_200266 | JGI IMG/M metagenome (GOLD analysis project Ga0307511, IMG submission 200266) | Populus trichocarpa ectomycorrhiza microbial communities from riparian zone in the Pacific Northwest, United States - 13_EM | ecosystem: Host-associated > Plants > Roots > Unclassified | place... | reverse complement strand
GCAGAATGATCCTGTTCGTTTTCCCGGGGCCATTGTGTACGACTTTCCATGTTGCGTGACCCTGCGCCTTCCACAAATACCATCCGGTTAGCAGGACTCCCGAAAAGATGGCTGCGACGGCTGCTACCTGCGCCAGCCGGCGAATAAAGAGCGGACGAGCAGTGACCTTCTCCTTTTTACCCGCGACCAGTGACCTGAATTGGTCATAGCGTTGATCCAGCTCCGGAAAACCGGGCAACGGTAAAAGGTTTAATTCCTGCCATTCCTCCTGCAGGAAATGATTCAAACTTTCCCGGTAAGCTTCATCCGTGAGATATTCTTTTATAAGAGCTAATTGTTCTTCGGTACAATTGCCTTCTATATAACGGAGCAATAACTGCCTGTCTGTTTCTTTCGGCTGCATAGATTGAGTTTCTACACAATCATACACAGATCTTTTGCAATACCCCTATAGGTAACAATTCCTTAATATGCACCGGCCATCTGTCGGAAGCTCTTCGGATAGAATATAGCGCTTACAGAAAAACTTTGAGATATTGCAGCATAGCGGAGCGGAGATGCTTTAAGGCGGCCCCCATTTGATTCTCCACCGTCTTGGGAGAAATATTTAGTTTATGGGCAATTTCTTTATAGCTCAACTGCTCATTTCGATGCAGTTGGTAAATGATACGTCGTTGCAACGGCAACGCTGATAAGCTGTTATGATAGATTGACTCCAGTTCTTTAGATAAGAGCGGATCGTGGGGGGCGTTCTGTTTTTGGTCTGTATCTGTCGTTTCCAGGGAGAGGAGCGTATCGACTTTTCGTTGCCAATGGTTGATCAGCTTGTTGCGGGCTGCTGTGAACAGGTAATTCTCAAAAGTTGCTGCGGGCCGGATAGCTGATTTCTTTTCCCAAACCCTTACTAAGACGTCCATGGCAACATCCTCGGCCCAGGGCTCGCTTTTCAGATACCGGAACATATAGCGCTTTAGCCGGGGATAGTAGTAGGCAAACACCTGTTTAAAAGCGTCTTCATTGCCCTGAAGCCATAAAGCAAGGTGAGTTTTTATATCATCATCATCGGGCATAGTTAGCAGGTTCTCCGGGCAAAATAAAGATGTATATGTGAACTCAATGTTATGGCGGGGAAGACAATACCTTTGCGCCAGCAAAACAACCCGGTCAATATGAGTGATAAAGGCCATCGTTACTTTATTATTAACAAGCCCTGCGATATGGTCTCCCAGTTTGTCAGCACCCACCAGGTGCGCCTGCTGGGTGACCTGAACTTCGCGTTCCCGGAAGGAATACACGCTATTGGCCGGCTGGACAACCATTCCGAAGGGTTATTGATCTTAACGACGAATAAAAAAATAACGAGATTATTGTTTCAGGGGGAAGTGCCGCACAAACGTACCTACCTCGTAAAAGTGAGATACGAGGTAAGTCCGGCAAGCCTCGATCAGCTGCGCAAAGGCATCCCTATCCGTGTGAACGGGGGTGGTTATTATACTACTTCTCCCTGCGAAGCGGAGATCGTACAACGACCGGAAAATTTATTGGCGAACGGATATGAAGCAGCAGAGTATATGCCGCACACCTGGTTGAAAATTACCCTGACAGAAGGGAAATTCCACCAGGTCCGCAAGATGGTGGGCGCCCTTCACCATCGCTGTGTTCGCCTGATCCGGCTGTCTATCGAAGACCTGGAACTGGCGGATCTGCCCGTAGGCGGCGTGCGGGAAGTAGAGGAAAGCCTTTTTTTTGAACAATTAAAGATCGGCATGCCTTTTCAGCCTGGTTCGTTGTAAATATTTCTCTCATTTGGGCTGCCTGGTAATTTTGCCCGGGTGCTGTGGCATTACCTCCTCATACACTTCATCAAAACTTTTCCCTTTATGCTCCGGTAATAAAGCAGAGAATTCCTGGTCGATCCCTTTCAGCAGTTTGATGCAAAGCAACACATCTTCTTTTGGCATGTTGTGCGTTATCATGGTCGCCATTTTTTTGGCCCTTTCTATGGCTCTTTCAATGGTCTTCTCTCCGCTGGCAGTCAGTTGCAGCCGTTTGGAACGCTTGTCTTCCCGGTCGGTATATTCATTAATGAACCCCCGGCTTTTCAGCCGGTTCAGCATATCCGTTCCGCTGGATAATTCCATCAGATGGGCATAGATCACATCCGTTTTTCTCGGCCTTTTTTCTTGCTGGATATACAGCAGCATACCGAATTCCTCCAACTGGTTGACACCGGTGCCTTCCAATGCAGAATAGGCATAAGTCATGTTCAGGCGGTGGATCCTGCCGATAAGCTTTAACATCAATCCTTCAGGGATCATGGGCACGACCCCGCCTGCCAGGGGAAGTTTGTTTTCACTTTCACGCTGATGGATCAGCAGATAGCGGCAAAAATCGGCAATGCTCCCATCCGGATGTTTCTCTTCAAACTCTCCCCATTGTTTAACTAACTCAACAGTGTTATTCATAGTTAATTTAGTTCGGTTCCGTTGTAAAAATAAATAATTTACTTCGATAAATTATTATTGATTCGTTTCCGTTTTAATTTTATTGAAACAAATACTAAAACGTAATATATGAACACGCTAACCTTACTGCAACTATGCATTCTGATCCACATTATTGGGCTTACCCTGGCGGCTGGCACCACGCTGAACAGCTATTCCTTATTCCGGCGGTTCTGGCGTGTCTATCCTACAGACAGGAACAGGGCGGTGAATATGCTGGATGGCGCTGCAAGACTTCCCGTGTTTATAGGAATAGGTATGGGCTTGTTGATCCTGTCCGGAGTTGGCCTGATGGCATTGACAAAAGGAGTATATGGAGAACAACTATGGTTCCGGATAAAGTTTGCCCTGGTTGTGCTGGTGATCGTGAACGGCATGATGGCCACGTCTCTGGGACGTAAGCAAAAGAAATTGCTGGCCCTCTCGTCGGAGCGGAATGTACAGGATGAGCTGGATAAACTCAAAGGGCGGATCAATGTTTTCTATCTTTCCCAGTTATTCCTGTTCCTTGTCATATTCATCCTGGGTGTTTTTAAATTCAACTGATAGCATGGTCGTTTGATTCTTTTCGATGGGCCACTCCCCATTGGACTGTTTTACTTCTTTTTTGTTTAGTAATGAATCCTTCCTATGTTTGTACATATGTATGAACATAGTTTTTCCTTATTAAACATACCTGACATGAAGTGTAAGACGGTAATATTCCTTTTTCTTGTTCTGAACCCTTTCTTTCTTTCCTCCTTGCAGGCCGGCGATGAACCAAAATCTTTCACATCGGTGGAATTGCAACCTACCGTAGCCTACCTGAAATACAAAGGAAATGACTGTCGCATGGTCAGGCTTTTATTTAAGGAAGGGAAAAGTTATGAGGAAGCGACTGCCTCCGTCTCTTTCAACGGAAGAACAGACCAATGGATCATACCCGCTGAAAAGGAAGGATTGGAAGTCTATGAAATTCCTCTTCCGGGACCTCCAGTTGAAAAAGAAACCCAGGTAACCCTCACCCTGCAGTCGGGGAGACAGACCTATACCGCCCGCTGTATTGTTGCTCCCTGCCGTAAGTGGAGTGTATACGTGCTGGCCCATTCGCATGTAGATGTGGGCTATACTGACATTCAACCTAAAGTATTGAAACTGCACATGGACAATATCGATGAAGCCATCGCCCTCGCCAAAAGAACAATGGATTATCCCGTCGAAGCCCGCTATAAATGGAATACGGAAGCGCTGGTAGTGGTGGAGAATTACCTGGCACAGGCCGGCGATGAAAAGCGACAGGAATTCTGGGACGCAGTAAAAAAAGGCTGGATCTGCCTGGACGGTGCTTATGGAAATATTAATACCAGCGCCACCGACCCGGGACAACTCATGCAAATGTTCTACGATGCAACAAAACTGGCAAATGAACACGGCATTGAGATCAATACCCTTTTTCAGGGAGATGTTCCCGGCTCCTCCTGGGGACTTGCTGCACAGACAGAACAGACGGGAATTAAATATTTCCTGTCCGGCCCCAATGCTTCAGACCGTATCGGCCAACTGGCCCGTTGGCAGGATCATCCCTTTTATTGGCGATCTCCTTCCGGCAAGCAAAAACTCCTTTTCTGGCAATGCCAGCCTTATTCCATCGGGTATGGTCTCAAGGGCCGCAAAATTCCCAATTTCTTTTCCGTCGCTGATCCTAAGCCCTTTTACACCGGCCATCCCTCAGAGAATTTTCTCAACCCTTACCTCTTCGAATACCTGTCCACGCTGGAGCAAAAATGCTTTCCCTACGATATGACCATCCTCACCTGGGCACTAAGCGATAATGCGCCCATCGATCCGGAATTACCCGATGCGGTAAAGGAATGGAATGAACGATATGCCTCTCCCCGGCTTATCATTACTTCCTCCCGGCAATTCTTCCATGATTTTGAAAAAAAATACCAGGCTGAGATCCCTGAGCTGTCAGGCGACTATACGGAATACTGGACAGATGGACTGGGTTCTGCCGCCAGGGAGACGGCTCTCAATCGCAACGCTGCCGCCAGATTGCAGCAGGCCAACGCTATCTGGGCCATCCGGAATAAAGCTGCTTATCCTACAGCCGAAGTCGATTCAGCGTGGAAAAATATTTTGCTGTTTAGTGAGCACACCTGGGGCGCCTATAATAGCGTAGAAAATCCTGATGACCCAAAAGTAAAAGCCGAATGGAAGATTAAACAATCCTTTGCTTTAAACGCACAGCAACAGACAGACCGGTTACTGGAAAAAGCCCTGCGACCCTCCTCCATCCCGGAAGATGGTTCATCAGCCTCCTCCATCCCCGAAAATTCCATCGACGTCTTCAATACGCTTTCCTGGCCGAGAACAGACTTAGTGCTACTCCCTGCTGGTCTCAGCAGGGCAGGGGATAGGGTGCTCGATGCAAAAGGGAATAAAATCCCTTCTCAGCGGCTTAGTACCGGGGAACTTGCTTTTGTAGCGGATAATATTCCTGCGTTGGGCAAAAGACGTTATTCCATACAAAAAGGGAAACCCTTTTCAAAACAGGGCGCTACCATTAACACCAACTCCCTGTCCAACGGTATTTACACGATCAAAATAGATCCGGCAACAGGTACGATTTCTCAATTGGAAAAAAATGGTTTCCATCGGAATCTCGTTGACCCGGCCGGATTCAATAAATACATTTATCTCCCCGGCGACTCACTGGAAAAAGAAGTGACCAGCACGGATCCGAAAATAACCATTAAGGAAAACGGCCCCCTGGTAGTAAGCCTGCTCATACAATCCAGTGCACCCGGAGCGAATTCCCTCCGTTCGGAAATACAATTGATCAACGGCATCGACAGGGTGGATATCAGCAACACCATTGATAAAAAAGCCATTCGAAGTAAAGAATCAGTCCATTTCGCCTTTCCATTCAATATCGACAAGGGGCAGGTAAGATATAATATCCCCTGGGGAACAGTGAATGCGGAAGCGGATCAACTGCCCTATGCGAATCGGAACTGGTACACCCTGCAACGGTGGGTGGATATCTCAAATGCAGACTACGGCGTCACCTGGTCCAGCCCTGATGCCCCCTTATTCGAGATCGGGAAGATAACGACCAATGGCCTGCTGGGAGGTTTGCACAACTCCCCATTATGGATAAAATATACTCCCCAATCCTCCACTCTGTATTCCTGGGTCATGAACAACCTCTGGCATACGAATTTTCCTGCCGATCAGGAGGGCGTCGTGACTTTCAGGTACTGTATCAATGTTCATGACCGCTTCGATAATTTGAAGGCCAACCAGGCGGGATTGAATAATCAACGACCCCTGATCGTTGCCCCCGCGGACAGGAACGCTGCAGACGGATCTCTGGTGAAGGTGGAAGGGAATAATGTATTTGTAGAAGGACTACGGCCATGCAACAACGGAGAGGGCTGGATCCTGCAACTCGTAAACTGCGGGGAACAGGAAAGTAAAGTGTTCATCACAAGACCATTAGGCCAATCCCGGGATTCCGCAGCGATCCGGCGCCCTTCCATCCGGGCTACCCCGGAAATCAGTCTCTGGGAAAGCAACCTCCTGGAAGACCAGGTCCGTCCGCTCAACAACGGCTTCCCGATTCCGGCTAAAGGAATACTCACGATAAAAGTCGAATGAGCAACAATTTTTGCCATCTCCCTAACAATTAGTATGTTTAAACATTCTAATTTGTTATACGGAGTTCAACTGAAATGAAATTACACATCGACCATCAAAATAAATTACCACTCCATGCACAGGTGGAGCAACTGATGCGTAAGCTCCTCGAATCCCCCGAATTCAGGAACGGAGCTCTTCTGCCTAAGGAGGTCGAACTGGCCAATCGCCTGGGCGTCTCCCGCAACACCATCCGGCAAGCCACTAACAAACTGGAATACGAAGGCCTCCTGGTCCGCAAAAAAGGCGTAGGAACAAAGGTCGCCGAGAAAAAAACACTGTCTACCGGCCTGGATCACTGGTATAGCTTCACACGGGAAATGCGCGAACGGGGTATCCGGGTCGATAATATTTCCATAAAAGCAGAATACGTAATAGCAGACGAAAAGATAGCCCGGTTTTTCAATATTCCCGTGGGCAAACAGGTCCTGAAGCTTTCAAAGCTGAAAGGCAGCGGGGGCGAGCCGATCGTATTCTTTGAAAGCTATTTCCATCCTCGCATCGGCGTCTTGCCGGATGACGACTTTTCCAAGCCGCTGTATACCCTGCTGGAAGAAAAATTCGGGGTACTGGTCATACGCTCCAGCGAAAATATCAGTTCCGCCCTGGCAGGCGCCCTGGCCAAAAAACTGGATACATCTCCCCAGGCGCCCATCCTTATCCGCGAACGATTTGTCTATGACCCCGGTGACAGACCGATCGAATACAATCTCGGCTATTACCGGGCGGACAAGTTTACCTATTCTATTGATATTCGAAAGACCTGAAATAATAGCGGAATCGCATCTTTTTTTGGGACGTAATTCGATCTTTTCCTATATTTGCACCCCTGAATGACGGGAGGCCAGCGGCGAAAGCCAATGTCTTCCAGTAAGTTAGATGCCCAGATGGCGAAATTGGTAGACGCACTGTGTTCAGGTCGCAGCGTGGGAAACCGCGTGTAGGTTCGAATCCTATTCTGGGCACTTAATAGCCTTGTAATCATTGATTACGAGGCTATTTTTTTGGGCCTGTCTCAAATTTTCCCGCTTTTTTTCGCTTTCTCCCTTATAATTGGAGAATACATCCAAAGAGCGACCTTTGCGTTGAATGCAACTACCTCCTTCCATAGAGCTATCAGGCATTATCAGGCATTATCTTTTCCTAAACATAGCAGGAAATTATAACCGAAAGCTCCGTCTTTTTTCGGATGGCAGCAGCGGAATCGTATTCAATTCCGGTCCAACTCTTTTTCTGGATTCTTTGCCCCTTCCCGCAGCCTTTTGTTACGGACAGATAACGGAATATAAAGAAATATTCTGTCAGGGCCCTGCCCAGTTGATTATTATTGTCTTTCATCCCCACGGACTCAACCGTCTCCTAAACATCCCTGCCAGCGAGCTAATCGACAAGGTCATTCCTCTTGCCGACCTTTTCGACGACGTTGGCCTGGCCTTGCAAAGGGCTATAGCTGCTGCCGATAGTCTACCTGTAAAATTAGACCATATCGAGTTTTATTTTCGGAAGATGGTCAGCAACCATCGTTTCGCGGGTGATCCTTTAGTCAACACCGCCCTGAATTTGATCCAAAGGAATAGGGGAGCACTTAGCATTCAGCAGCTTACCGGTATAATCGGCTGCAACTCCCGGCAGCTTGAGCGTAAATTCAACACTGCTATTGGACTCAGCCCCAAACAATACTGTAACATCGTGCGAACCCTCGGCTTCGTCAAATCTTTGCAAGGCGCTACGTCCAAACCTAACCTCACCCGTTGCGCCTACGATAGCGGATACTATGATCAGGCGCATCTTATTCGGGAATTCAGGAAGATTACAGGACTCACGCCGTCTCAATATTTCCGGCATTCCGAGCCGCTGGCGGTCAACCTCCTTCGGTTGTGATCCTCAAAATATGTGCTGTCGCGTTTGTACAATTTTTTTCAAAAGACTTTGTGCAATTTTACCACATGGAAAAACTTATCATGGCAACCGCTCAATTTGAACACCGTAGCGGAGACAAGCCCTACAACCTCAGCACTATTGAACGCATGGCCGCAAATGCCTCCGCACAGGGCGCAAAGGTCATTGCCTTCCACGAATGTTCTATCACGGGATATACATTTGCGCGCAAGCTATCCAAAGCACAAATGCTTGACCTGGCGGAACTGATCCCGGAAGGGCCCTCGATAAGAAGGCTGGCAGCCATTTCCGAAACTTACGGCGTTGTAATTCTTGCCGGTCTCTTTGAAAAAGATGAACAAGACCGCCTCTATAAAGCTTATGTATGTGTGGATAAGAATGGCCTTGTTGCCAAATTCAGAAAACTACACCCTTTTATCAACCCCCATATCAGTCCTGGGAATGAGTACTGCATTTTCGACCTTTTCGGCTGGAAATGCGGCATTTTGATCTGTTATGACAACAATATAATTGAGCACGTAAGGGCAACGCGGTTGTTGGGCGCCGAAATCATCTTTATGCCGCATGCCACTATGTGTACCCCCTCGCCCCGGCCAGGGGCGGGTTTTGTGGATCCCCGCTTATGGGAAAATAAAGAGAATGACCCCACTTCACTGCGCCTGGAATTTGAAGGAATGAAAGGGCGGGACTGGTTAATGAAATGGCTCCCGGCAAGAGCCTATGATAATGGCATATATTGTGTCTTTTCCAACCCCATCGGCATGGACGACGACCAGCTCAGAAATGGCCGATCTATGATAATCGATCCTTTTGGGGATGTTGTTGCAGAATGTACCGAACTTGGCGATCAATTAGTTACATCCACACTCATTCCCGAAAAGCTACAGAAGGCCGGAGGATATCGTTATATTCAGGCCCGTCGCCCCGAACTCTATCAGGCGATTATAGGACAGGAGCATCAACCTGAACAGAAGGTCGCCTGGATGTCCGATGCGGCTCCAGCGTCGTAAATGCACTTACCCGGAACTATGTACATTTTTTTCAACATATAGAATTTTTTCTAGTACCCCCTTTTAATATAATTTCTATCTTTCTAGTCTCATAGGATAAGGTTTAATGGTTTTGGCAAGATTAGTGCACCCCACCAAAAAGTGGAGTTTTCCATTTTTTAATAAAATGACCTGCTAAAGCTGCAGGTCATTTTATTTTGGCAAAATGTTCTTAAGCGACAAGATTGACTTCAGCGCCAAATGCATGGTCTATTACAATCTTCCAGGTGCCGTCAGCCTGCTGTTTCATTACCTCGATACCTTTGGCGCTTACCTTTATTTCATTGCCGTCTGTAATATTCCATTCGGATCTTCCAACGGCAATGTTACCCGTTTGATAACAATAAACAGTTTTGATTTCCATTTTCCCTTTAATGGATAAAATGGCTTTTATCGATTCTTCAAATTTTTCTTTACCGGATACGGGCTTTCCTGGTTCCGGCACGATAATGCCTGTAACATCATACATATTCATTACGGTGGCTACATCACCTGTGTTGAAGGCGGCTGCAAGGGTGGCATGAGCATCCTCTGCCCTTTTTGGTAGGTTCATTTTTTTAATTTTTATTGGTAAATAATTATTGCGAAAAACTATGCTAGAATGGAGGAGAAGTTTTTGTCAGCGTTAATGGCCTTTGAAAGTTTCCCGGCGTTCTCATAGACTTTATCGAAAAGGAAGGGCCCCATACTGATCCTTTTTACACCCAGCGATGCCAGCTCCTCAAAATCCGGCAGGCCGGGCATGCACATTACGTTAATGGGAAGGAGAGTGGCTTTCACGACCTCTTTAATGTCATTTCTGTTGGTAATGCAGGGAACAAAGATCCCATCAGCGCCTGCGTTTTTGTAATGCTGAATTCGGGTAAGCGTTTCGGAAAGTGCTGTTGGCATGCCGAGAAGGAATCCATCAGTCCTGATATTTAAAAACAGGTTTAAATTATTCCGGCTGATGTGTTCTGCTACTGCTGAAAGTGTTTTGGCAAATTCGGTAACAGGTTGTAATTGGCGGGGGGAACCGGCAACCGTATCCTCCAGGTTGATTCCAACTACACCGGCATCATGCAGTTGTTCTATATTCTCAATAATGCCGTCAATCGTCCGGCTATACCCTCCTTCCAGATCGACCGAAAAAGGGATACGAACTACTTCCACCACTCTTTTAGCTAACTGGAGCAGGGTTTCAAACGGTAATTTTTCTCCATCTTCATAGCCAAGCGATTTTGCCACCGCCTGGCTGGATGTGCCAATTGCCTTATAATCATTGGCTTCAAATATCCTGGCGCTATTTACATCCCAGATATTTCCCAAAAGAAGAGGGGTTGCATGTTGGTGCAGTTGTGAAAATGTCTCAAAAGAATTCATACAATAGAAGTTTTTACTTTGCTTAAATAATTAATCTTTAGCAAAGCTATGGCAGCTATAAACTTTAAAATTGTACAAATCGGCCCAATTTTACTTATTGCAGGAATACCTGGTTGACGGGGAATTTATTTTCCAGGTAAGCAGAAGGGGTAACGCCGGTAAATGATTTGAAATCCCTTATAAAATGGGATTGATCAAAATAGCCGCAGTCGTAGGCGATGGCAGTCAGCGGCTGTTTATTTTTAGCAATCAGCCGGAGGCTGACCTGAAACCGGCTTATTTTATTGAATGATTTTGGGGAGAGCCCGGTATGTTGATAGATTAATTTGTGGAGATAACGGGGGGTAACGCCATGGCTTGACGCAATATTACTGATGTTATTTTCCTCTGAATTATTTTTTATACTTGTTAAAATATTGGCGACTTTGTCAATCCGGAAAGATTTCTTTTCGTTGCCGGCCAATCTTTCTAATAGGAATTTTTCTATAAGGGCTATTCTTCGATCCGGTTCTGTTGTTTCTAGAAGTTGCGAATGTAAGATCTTTACCGGGCTGCCTATTATGTCAGAGAGGTCAGAAACCTGGTTGTTAAACACGCCGATTTCATCGCTCAAAAAATAAGCCGCCGAGTGTGTAAAAAACCGAATGCCGAGCATGGTATGCCGGCCCTTTGATCTTATTGCCAGTGGTTTTGTGATCTGTCCCCATAATTCTATGGGAGGAGTCTGGAGGAATTTATTTTCAACGGATGATTCCCATCTACCTTGACCCAGATTAAAGATCACTTCCATATCACCGCTGGGGAATACGGTATCCTCAAATTCAATATCTGAATCGGATTCAAAGATATAATAATGCCTTATGTAAGGCTTTAAGATATCCGATGGGGGGAAATGCTTAAACTCCATATTATGAAATTACGAAAATTGTTTGAAGAAATCTTCCTATACCCGTTCTGCTGGAATTTGGCCCCCAAACTACAACAAGCATCAGTTTCAGTGATTATGAATGAATTAGCTCTTCTGATACCTCGTAATTCTGGTTATGACTCTTTTGTGTTGTTTCAGTGATTACCAATGAAAGAGGCACTCTGACACAGTAAATATGAAAGGAAAAATCGGAGGACCGAGCGTTTCAGTGATTACAAATGAATAAGCCTCTCCGACCTGGGCTCAGGCAAAGATGCGGTAGAGTTTGAGAAAGTTTCAGTGATTATAAATGAATAAGCCTCTCCGACAAAAGTATGAACAAGATCATTGTAATTTTGGTTTGTTTCAGTGATTACAAATGAATAAGCCTCTCCGACTTTTTTTGGAAGTGTAGACCTGCAATTACAGTGCCGTTGTTTCAGTGATTGCAAATGAATAAGCCCGTCAGACAGATCCCAAAAAGTTATGAAGTACATTGTCATTCGTTTCAGTAATTCTAAATGAAATAGGCACTCCGACAAAACGATGAAAAAGAACAAAGAAATGAGGTTTACTTTGTTTCAGTGATTATAAATGAAATATGCACTCCGACCCCATAATCTTTCATAACTATATGATTATGAGCAAAAAAGCCATTTTTTCTGTAAGCAATTGAGCCTTTTTATGCATCATGCGTGATTGAAGAAGAAGTATACCCGTATTCCATAATGTCAAAGAACAGCAGGGGAAAGGCCTAGTCTGTTGCCGAATTGACACGCTGCCTAAAACCAAAATATTCGTTATTTGCGTGTTTAACGACAACGTTGCACACCCTCCCAAAACCTATGCTCGGCACCTGGCCAATGCCAATATCTTCCGGTAAGGAGAGATTGCACTGGAAACGGCAATCAAATGCTATCTTGTGTATGTTAAATTCCCTTAGCCAGTCGGTATTAGAGATAGCAGTTACCCTTGCGGCATAAATTAGCTCGCGGTCGTATGCAATGCCTTTCAGGAAAAAGGACAGCTGTTTCATCAATGCATCACTCAAAATATCGGTTCGCTGGGAATGCGAATGCGCGCCCTTCCAGATGTCATACCTGTCTTCTTCGAGAGGCAGCCACTTTTTTATTTCATATTCTTTTGGTTCGTTTAATAACACGATTGGATGTTCATGTGCTACTAAGGTGGTATGATTGGCCAGGCAGGCGTCTCTCCCATTGATATGTATAGTGTTGACATACTGGTTGTGTGGTTGCTTTAATAAGCGCAACAAAACTGCGAGGGCGTCTATCCCCTGGTTAATACCGGTAATTGCTGCCCGGCCATCGATCTCTTTATACTGGATGAGAGGGTATCGGTTGATGGGATGACCACTGCTGTCATCATGATTGTAAAACAAATCGGGCGCTATATAGGCTTGCAGCAGCGGGGTACGTAGCTTTCTTACCACCGAGCAGATTGCCTTTCTAAAGTAATCTACTTCAGAAAATGATAGTGGTATTTCAAAAATGGCGGTTCCGACATAAGCAGTAAATGCCATATAAGTTGGGTTGATAGTGAAAGGATAGGCGCAGTTAACAGGGCTATCAGCGAGGAGTATTTTAGCTTTCTATTGCCGGGGCATACGATTGTTCCTGTTCTACGGACTTCAGCATTTTTTCCTGTGTCGGTATAAGATTTCCCTCCTCGTCAAATTCAAATATTCTACCAGCCTCTATACCTTCAATTTTTTCCCTAAGAAAGATGGTCAGCCCATAATGCATGACACGCCTTTTTCTATTTATTCCAGCACTGGTGATCTTAAAACCGGTGAAATCAATTCGTACTGTCCTATTAAGGATCGTCTGGCCGATGGATTGTCCCCAGCTACGGATATCAACTTCACTTGTCAGGGGGGCGTTATTCACCCTTATATAGACCTTGCCGTTAAGTAAATAGACAATATCTAGTTTCTTAGGCAGATAATTTTCCCACTCCTGCCTTTTTTCATTTTGCCATATGACCAGGGCCATGATAAAGGTAGCCCCCGTGATCAGCGGGTGTATCCAGTCATGCCATTGCTCGGACAAAGACTTTTGTTCGAACACAGACCATACTATCCCCCCGAATAAAAAAACAGCGGTCAATAGGATTTGAACCTTTGAGTTCGACCACATAAAGGAAAGGAGTTTTTTGGGTTGGTCATGGATGTGCATAATATAGAATTTTTATGTTTTATTGCTAATCACCTCTCCCGGGTAGGGTAGGACAGGCCTGTATCTGAATTCCCTATTGTTAATATCCATATATCTCGTCCGGCTTAACCATTCATCGTTATCCATAATCGGCTGAAAGGTCAGCATTGTCTTAAGCTGTTTCAGCCTGTCACTGTCCCAAAGTGAATGATAATCGGCGAAAGGGATTTTCATCGCTTTACAGATATATGCTGCAAAAGCATTTTTATAATCAGTTATTTCCTGCTCCGCCCTATCTTCTTCGCCAGTACACCAGTCACTCTTTTCAAAGAGTTTGGAGTATCGTGATTGCCTGTCTATGATTGTTGGAGTGGGTGTGATCTTTATAGACCCTAAACCAAGAGATTTTCCGGTGCCAAGTTTGTGATAGCAGCCATCTGGTAGTTGTATCACGAAAAGCAGGCAGCCAAGTTCTTCTGTAGTAAGATTGTCAAAACGGATGCGAGAAGAGAATACGGCATTCTCAACAGGCTGCGCTAAGGAGTTCTGGGGCTTGCTGATGTTTAATTTTCCGGCAGTAGTTGATTCTAGATTATAAAAATCAATTACATATTTCCTAAAGTCTTTTTGCAGTTCGGAAATACTTTTTTTTATAACCAGTTTCTCATTATCAGTTATTTCAAATTGCCCCTGCAGTACAAGCTGATCAAGCAACCCTTTTGCATTTGGAACTTTTCTTATATCCGATAGGAATTTAATGAAATGCTCCTTATTGATTTCAAATGCTTCCGCTTGCCAGGTGTGATTAGTGGCAGCATCAGTTTTTCTATGCCAGTAGAGTTTGTGACCTCTTATTTGAGCGTTATCTGTATCCCAGTGATGTAATTGTTTCCTGGAAGTCAGGTGTTCGCAAGGCTGCTCGAGATAGTGCTGAAAAGTGGTGGGTTTTGGACCGGCTAATATTTTTAAAGCTACCGTTTCGTGTTCCAGAAAATCAGGCATTCCCTTATCTACTATCTTTGCATCCTCAAAATAAATTCTTCCGGCTTTTTCAGTTGTCCCAAACATAGCACTGGCAAAATCAGTTTTTTCACTATTATTCTGCCTTACTATTTTCTTCAATGTTGCCTTATTGGCAAGCCTATGCATTCCTGTATGACCAATGCTCCGAATTTCATTATTCGCTTCTAAGTAAAAACAAGGAATCTCTCCGATACTATTTTTTAGCCGATCCAATAAGTCGCCACTTGTATCCCTGTTTTTATCCTTGGCATATTCCTCCATCAGCCCGGTTACATTGATCTCAGTTTTAAAATCCGGAGGGTTAATCACCCATTCGTAATGTTTCTTATCCATATGCCCTGTTTTCACAAGAAAGGCGCGCTGGAAACCGTTGCCTGGATTAGTAAATGCAAGATTAGATCTGATTTCAAAATAATATAGATCGAATCTTCCTTTTTCCTTTACCGGACGTATGGAAGAAGGGTTAAAATATATTTCTTTGTAAGTATTTTCATCAATAGGAATCCCATTAAAGTGGGCGGTATTAGTCCGGTAATATTGCCTTTTATAATTGCGTGATTCAATGCTATGCGACACTTCGATGGAGGGGTATAGAAAATACTCTTCTCCTCTTTTTTTTAGCCAGCCGCTTTTAGTTTTATAATTTATTTTTCTTTGACCATTATTGTATTCTTCTGCAGTGAACATTGCTTTATAATGCTCTCCAATGCTACTGGTGTCCGCCACTGCCCTATAAAACATTTTTTCATCATCAACAAACTCTAACTTTCCCCAACTTGCAATTTCAACCAGGTTCCTAATCATTCCTCGTAACGAGCTTCCCGGTATCGCGGGTTTCCCATTCACTTTAAAAAACGACTGTTTTTCTCCTCTTATAAATAAAGGCGTCTGCGTCTCCAATAAAAGGTCAATATGCCCGGAAAGGAGGCCCTTACCATATTGTTCAAAGCCCGCATTGTTGGTGTCTTCCGCCACTTCCGGATTTAACGGAATGAAATTATAAGGGGCAACGGCGCATTCATCCATGAACTGCTTGCCCGAAAAAGTGACTTGGACAATTTCATTATTTAGTTTTCCTGCTAAGACTTCCTTATTATGCAAATCGCTGAGACCAGCGGGGAACTTTCGCCAGTTAATGGGGATGCTTCTGTTTTGTTCGCCTTTAAAAGAATAGCCGTGCTCATTACTATAGTTCAATAGGCCTTTAATTTCGGTCAATAAGGAATGCGCATCGACCCCTTTTGGTTCATCTTCTACTTGTCTATTACGAACCATTTTAGATGCGAGAACTTCCTGGCCGATTTTCAGTTTGATAATTATATTCTTCCCTACGATATTGTCGGCTTGATAGGAATCGACTTCCTTCCCATTATAAATTTCAGGTAACAGAATATCTTCTGAAATGGCAACTTTTTTTGCATTCGCAATTTTTAAATAAGCCTTATCATTTATAAATACTATATAATCCATAAAATAAATTGCTTAGTTGAATCCTACAAATCGGCTATCCACATACCCCGCCTGGCCCATTTCATTATAACCAATATAATTTCGGGTGTTTATACGGAGAAAACCGGTTTTTTTATATTCATCGCTTAACCCAACTAACGATTCGGCGATGATACCTCTCAATATCATCGCGGTATCGACAACTGGACAGAGCGTTTCATGAATAGCAGGGTTGTCTTCTCTCCATCTTCCTTTCAATTCGCTGCCACTCCTCCAGACATGCACCTCCTGCTTTTCATTAAAGGCCCGTAATCGAACAATATGCCTCGTCTCTCTTTCAGGCGCTGCCCCTGCAGACAGCCATTTGATCTCCTCATTTTTAATGCTGCCCGCAAAAATGGCATGATGCTGCCATAGGATGATATAGCCCTCTTTTAATGCTGTGCCAATAGCATCGAGCGAATGATAAGGATAATGGTTGCTTTCTGTCTGCACATGTAACACTTTATAGCAAGCCTCCGGAGCTTTGATCTTTTCTTCACTCATATTGTGCTGGTTTTCGTAATAGCAATCTGTTCTTTGATGCTGATATTAAAAGGAGCCAGATCTTTTATATCTCCCGTGGTAAAAGCGAGCTCACCCTTTTCCCCGTTCCTTTTGAAAGTAACGGTGCCATCCTTGAAAAGGATAGTGGCGGCTTCACCAGTTAATACCCCTCTGCCGATATTTTTTTCTCCTCCAATAGGGAGGTCGCCGGTCCATAGATCCTTAAGCAGTTGGAGCAATAAGGTAGCTTCCCAGTCGGCATAATCAGGCAGGGTCAGGATAATTGTTACATGTTTTTTGGCCTCTTTTGCCCACACCGGTTCTGAGTTAAACAGAGCCCCGTTCATGGTTCCTCCGGTGAAACGGTTAATCCGGATCCGGTTTTGAACCAGCTTTTCCTCGACTTCATCAATGATCACTTCTTCCATTCGCAGGCGGCTTTTGCAAGCGTTCGGGTTATTGCCCTGCCTGTCGGTTTCCACCCAGCCCATCAGGCTTTCCAGCCTTTTTTCTGCATCTGGAATGCCTAACGTATTCAATATTCTCACAGCCCTGTGCCGCAAAGCCCCCTTAATGGATTTTCCTGTCAGGACAGGCTTTATTGTATTATCCATACTGGTCTTAAGGTGACTTTTATCCGGTTCTTCAGGGCTAATGCCATAAGAGCCGAGGATAAGAGCACCTTTAATACGGAAATCTGCTTCTATTCTAAAAGTGGATGGCCCGTATTTACGGATGTCTTTAGGTTCATATCCTGCATCCAATCCATCCGGCAGACTTCCTGTTTCAAGATATTCAAACCATTTACTTCTATGATCGTCTTGGGTAAAATCAAAGTATCCTGCTTCAAGACCCGTACACTCAATTGCTCCAAAACCAGTGTTCGAAAATGCTCCGATCCGGAAGTCCTGGTCAGCCAGCATTGCGTTGATAATTCCTGTAAAAAATTTAAAAGAGTCCGGAGACATTCCGTTGCGAATCGTTACCTCTGCTTCCAGGCCCCAGCTAACTCCGGCCTCTGTTAGCTGGTAGTCATATTTAGCCCCTTCTTCTGCTGTACCCGTTGAGTAGGATATCTTTACACCGTCACGGGTGACAATTTTCC
>Ga0307511_10002917_pt1 | contig 17707 bp, 20 predicted proteins | sample 13_EM_MG_FD_200266 | JGI IMG/M metagenome (GOLD analysis project Ga0307511, IMG submission 200266) | Populus trichocarpa ectomycorrhiza microbial communities from riparian zone in the Pacific Northwest, United States - 13_EM | ecosystem: Host-associated > Plants > Roots > Unclassified | place... | reverse complement strand
TCAGGGCTGGACTGGACCAGATTCTTCCCGCTTCGTCTCCAACGATCAACGAGATCAGCCATACAATACACGCCCACCGCCCAACGCGTACGTGGACAACGGCAGCATTCAATAGCTTCTCCAGGGTAACTTACACGTGAAAAGTCCTTGTTATTCGCTCGCATGACAATTCACAGGCGTCAGCCATAGGGATCTGAAAGGGGTTACGCAGACAACCATTCCATTTGGAGATAAACGGAGGCGACCAATGGGACGTAAGTATGTGGATGGGCCCTGCGCTCTTCTACAAGAGTGGATTCGGGCTATCCATATTTCAGCTGACTAAGGGGTCCGACTGCCACGCGTCTGAGGTAAGTAACGCGCAGCCTGGCGGACTGTTATTCCTATGGATCTCAGTAAGTATCGGCCGTACATTGGCATCTCAGGGAGGTGCCACTCAAAGAATTCAGGCGGATCTCGCTCACGCGTTCCGGAGGGCGTCCCTTCGAACACTGTGGAACCTTGGAGTATCTCACAAGTGTGCTGGTGCCGAAATACCAGGAACCGACTGCCCCCCAACAGTTCTTGGTAAGCTCAACACATTCGCTACCCATTTTTCATTACGCGAACCAGAGTCGATGCAGGTGATAGATGAGCAACATACCTCGCTTCTCCTGGACCGTTGTACGGAACCGGTCAACCACGAGGCAGCCAGCCGAAACGACGACCCACTCGGAGTCGTAGCCGGCGGGGGACCACTCTAAGGCAACACCTCCAGCTCCCTTCCTACCGTTCATATTATTTGCACACCACAGTTAATCGCGTCTCGCTGGGTTGATCACTCAGGTTCTTCTGCTTCAATCCCTGCCAGTCACTAACACCGGTGATCCAGTTATGGGTGTTTGGGCGAAACTTAAACGCGGGACGTGCTGCAACCTGATTCTCCTGATAGCAGTCACGTTGATCCGCCGTTCGCCGCAACGACTCCTCGTGATTACCGCATTATGTAGCGCGGCCAATCTCGAGTTCCCCTGATGGTTCTATGTACGCTTTAGAATGTGTGACGTTCTGGGGATAGCCCATATCCAACTACGCCTGTCAATCCGACTCCACTGCACGTGCCAGAAGCGGGTTTTGGACCCTCACTCCGGCGGCGCGGTTCTAACTTATTTACCTCGAGCCTTGGTTTCGGGCAGAACCTCTGAATCACCCACCCCATCATGACGACTTCCCACAGTTTCCGAGCAGGCTCTGCAGCTGGTTACTTGCACCCCATCGCCGACGGGCGTCTGAGATCCCCTCAAGAGATCACTACAACTTTAACCAACGCACTGGGAGCGGCGGACTATTCTGGTTGCATCAAGGACCTTCGCCGCGTCGGTATTGATCCGCAGTCGTACATCGATGGCTTAGATGAGGTCTGTCCTTGCTTTGGTTCATCCTTCGTTCCTCTCCATTCATGGGCCTTGGGGTATCAGGCGATAGATATCCTTTCACATGAATCCGATATTTACGAACGATGCGTCCGAGCACTCAGTAAAGTTTGTGGGATATACGGACTACTCCCGGACTCGCACAAGGTCAGATCGGGCCTCACGGTAGGCGAACACGCCGTCGCATCTGGTGGATTCTCCGACGTTTGGAAAGCCGACGATGGGATTGGCGGAGTATTTGCCGTCAAGGTACTTCGAATGTATCAGAACAACGCCGAGCGAGTGAAGAAGGTGGGACAACATCCTCGGTCCCCTACCAACTACCAGAGGATTTCTGACCAGCCATCCGAAATTCCAGAAATACTGCATAGAAGTGATTATATCCAAGCGGGTAAACCACCCAAATGTCTTGCGGATCGAGGGAGTGGCCCCGGGTTTGTTCCCGTGCTGCATGGTGTCGAGGTGGATGCAGAACGGGACCCTGTTGAAGTATTTGAATCATAACCAAGGTCACATTGACCGTTTGGGACTGGTGAGTAATGACCCCGACAACGCCAACGATGCGTATGTGTTACATTCGCTGATCTTAACCATCTCTAGTTACTTGGCATCATCCGTGGTCTGAACTACCTGCATGCCCATAGAGTTATTCACAGTGGTTTGAAGGGTGTTCGTACGGTTACAATTTCCTAGCCCGCACGCCGCGATTCGGATTCACTGCGACTGACGTTCGTCTCATATATTTGCAGGACAACATTGTCATCGGCGCGCAGGGACATCCATACCTAGCGGACTTCGGCCTTTCCTCAATAGCAGAAGACATTTACTCTGTCAGCGGCTCGACCACCCCTGGCGGAGGCTCAGTACGTTGGTGCGCCCCGGAGCTCTTGGGCCCAATCACAACCCAAAGGGAGGAATGGGTGAATCCCACCACGCGGTCTGATATCTACTCTCTCGCCATGGTGATTATGGAGGTAATCCACCGAATTCGCATGCCTAGCGTTCAAACTCTTAAGAGGCTAACCTGCTGCTTTAAGGTGTTCACGGGGAAGATCCCGTTTCCAAATTCTACCACAGTCCACGTGGTGATAATGATATCAAAGGGAGAGCGACCACCAAAACTCCCGGGCGGAGAAACTCTCGGACTCGGACCAGCGGTTTGGAAACTCACCGAAGAGTGTTGGAGTCAAAGTCCCGAGAAACGGCCGGATGCCGCCAACGTCCTCCGACGTTTCCAAGCCATCGTTGATACAGGTTTGTAGCTGGTCGAACAGTGCTGGTGAAATTTGGTGTGACGTCAGAATCAAATAGGTAATGAGGAGTCCACTTCGCCAGTCCGAAGATTCTTCGGGTGGGCGGTTGCAAACGAAACCGCTCAGCGTCGCATCAACAAGCTCGATCAGGTGTGTTCCTCAGGTGTCTTGTCTCCGCCCTCACTCACGTCTGCCTTGTAGGAGCTCGAGATGGGCCTGGTACCGGAAAACGAAATACCAGTAAAGCTCAACGAGCTGTGCAAGCTGTGCAGCAGCAACAAGCTAATCCCGGATTCGATGAGACTCCAAGACAACGAAAACGAGACCTTGAATGTAACGGAGTACATCTATCCATCCCTGATATTCCAGAGCGAATTCAAGGGTAGGAAAGTTGCTGTCAAAATGGTTCGGCTTTACGTGCCACAAAAGCTCAATGAACCACTCAGGGTGAGCCCTCGCCCTCCCTAAATACGACTGGCGAGCCGCCACTAACCTCGCAGCACGTGGCTTAGAGGTTTTGTAAAGAGGCTGTAGCGTGGAAACACCTTCGACATCCAAACATCCTTCCTCTCCTCGGTGCGACACTACGTGAAAACAGGCTGTGCTTGATCTCCGAGTGGATGGATCAAGGGAACATCAACGAATATCTTAAACTCAAAGAACATTACGAAGTAAATCGTATCGAACTTGTGAGTTGTGACCTCCTACTCGTCACCGGTCTTTGAGTGATTTGTTCGATCGGGTTAGTTGGTGGGGGTTGTTGATGGGTTGTCATACATGCACGGGCTCAATGTTATTCACGGAAACCTGAAAGGGGTATGCTGCCTCCCTAGGTCTGGTCGGACTGTGTTTCTGACCCTCCGCTCCTCAAGGCAAACATCTATATTAGGAACCTCTGCGCATGCATTGCAGATTTCGGCATCTCGACAATAGCCAAAGCGGAACCTCGGGTCGGCGAAAACACGGGGACAACAGCCTCCCTCGTATCGTTCACTTCCGGTGGAAGTACTCGATGGACGAGCCCCGAACTCCTCGATCCCAAGAAATTCAACGCTTCAGGTCCACGACCGACGAAGGAATCTGACCGTTTCGCTCTGGGAATGGTCATTTATGAGGTGCGTTCGTGCGAGCTTCTCACCCCCGTTTTGCAGTTCTCTTACGATGTGATAGGTACTGTGCGGACGCTTACCGTATGACATTTTGGATCAAGAGAAGATCAACGATGCCATATTGGAAGGAGTTCGACCGTACAAGCCGAAGGCGGCGGCCCACCTCGGACTTGTCGACGAGTTGTGGGAGCTGCTTCAACGTTGCTGGGACGAAAAACGCGAGGCACGACCGGACCTCAAGACCATCCGTACCTCTTTGAATGAAGCCGTCCCGCTTTGGCACGCTAGAACACACCTACCCGCTTCGGATGGCACCGAGTTGGTTTACATAGAAAGCTACCACTCATGCTCGTCCTCTACCTCGCTCCCCCCCGACTCGCCCCCACCGTCACCTCTGCTATAGTTACCCGCAACGGTCCACAGCTCACTATTCAACTCTCTTACGTCGTCCATTTCAATCCTAGCCTCAACGCTTCCCAGATCGAGCTTCCTCAGTACGAAACTCTCAACGAAAGTTGCGTATCTACTCAGAAGCGAACCGGTACGCGTCGTCGTCGTTAGGGATGAAAGGGCAGTGGTTGAGGGCGAGCGGGAGAAGATGCCCTTTGGTTCCCTCTGTTTGATTGACTGCAAGGGGATTATGGAGCGAGGGAACGAGGTGGGGAGTGGATACGCTAATACGCGTTTACTGTAGAAGCCAGAGTAGTTGGTCGTCAATGAAGAATCTTAAGTCATACGATGTGATCCCACCTTTCGAAGGGACCGCGTGGCCGAGTTCCACCTTCTATCCACTTGTCATATCTCGAAATTTCACCGGGAGTGAACCCTCTCGTTACATCCCTTCGCGAGTACGTGTGGTCCTGCCGCCCGTCAGTGTAAATCTCCGGCCGTACCTTGACTGGCTCACCTTATCGGAAACACTTGTGACGGTCGAGAAATCGATAACCCCGTCTTGAAATGGGATACTCGATTCAACGGGAAGAACCCCGCTCAATTGAACAAACCGAGTGTCGTTTCTCCAATTTAACTGGTTCACCACTCCGGTCATAACCTCAGAACCACGCGTTAACCTGTTGAGATGATCCTTTGAGAATGGGACAACGAAGTACGAGGGGAATAAAACCTCATAGGTATGGTAACCGACTCGATGTGAGCGGAAACCAGAGCGGAGGACTGGAACGCGTTGTAGTTCCTTCCCAATTTCCAGAATGGTTGGGGGAGGATGGGTACGTTAATGGTGTCCAGTTCTGCTGCGCCTGCGATACATAGGGCGTCATTTAGAGCTTTCCGTAACCTCGCCTACAACGGTGGGAGTAACGTCAATCAAAGTGAGTTGAAGTGCCCTCACTACCCACTGGAGAGTCTAGGTCAAGTGATTGAGGGTCAGGTTCGGCGAGGAATTGAAAGTGGAGGATGGAGAGCTTTGGGAAGTCGTCCCTGAAGGCAGAAAGTAAAGAGTGGGAGAATGACCCGAATGCAGCTGCCTCCGAAGATATTTGCAACCCCTGGTTTCTGTGTGAATCGGTGGCATGGATCCAAAGATGACGCAAGCGTGAAGAACCTGGAGCGAGTCGCATTCCTCAACGAACATCCGCACGGAATCATCCATCAATGAATATCCATCCTGAACCGAGGGATAAGATGCCATTACTGCGTCCTCGAGGGAACAGCTTACCTGGTTATTTTGCTTATCAAACGTTTCTTTCCCAGTCGCCCAATCCCCGACTCCCAAGTCCCAATCTGGTAAATCGGGAAGCCTCTGAATCGACCGGGGATGATAGTCGACCCGATTATAATCAGACCAGTATCGGATCGTCGATTCATCGACTACGAATGGATCAGGTTGGGAAGAGTCCGATTCTGGTATATTTGGAGACGCGAAGAGAAGCTCCTCCTCGAGTTGTTCGTGGTAGCGACTTTTACCGATGGAACCTCGCTTGTACTCGACGACGTTCCCGTCCCTAGTGTGAATGGTTGAGTTAGCAGTGAGAGTCACTCTGTGATGAATGGCTCGGCGAACCATTGGGGGTCTGTTGTAATTGCTTGTACATCACCTCCCGGGTGAAGCGTACCGAAGGATGAAGAACTTCCAAAGTTTGCTATGAGGCCGGTTTGGTCAAGCCTAACGGCACCACGAATGTATGTGCCTGCCTTTTCGATCGAAAACCAGGAGTCGAGGGCAAAATGTAGGATCACCCTGATAGATCGTTCCCAGTTGAGCCTCCAAAAACAAATGGAGAGGCTCTTAGACTAGAAGCTCACCTTCGGGGACAAGCCTTCACGAAAAGAGATGTCGTGCTTGATCTCTGGTTCACCTGTATCGTCGGCATCCGCGTCACCTTCATACTGGAAATAACACTCCTGGGTGTTCCAGAAGTGCGTGCCGACAAAGTTTGGGAGTGTCCCAGCCTGGATATACAAAATCTCCTTCATCTACGAACAAACCACGGGGGTTGAGTCCTGCCCAGCGGTTCTTCGCCGATTAGATACACTCACGGGGCTGATGGTGGTCGGAACGATCTTCCACCTCCGAAACTTCCCACGACCGCTTCCACTCAGCCATGAACGGCTTACTGCACTCAAAGCCATTCCCGCCATCCCACTGTCTGACCTTCACCCGGTCGGTCTCTTCCTCGCCATACGGCAGAACGCACGTCTGGAAACGCCGCCAACCAAAACTTCCCAACCCAGTCGTCCCCCAATTCCCCCAACGCGTCATCCGCGCAGACGGTTCCTCGTTCGTTCATTGGACGACTTCCCCTCGTTCCGTAATCAAACTCACGAGGGACGTGACGAACAACCCGACGTGGAACCCTGGAATGTGGAAGAGCGATAGTACGGAGGAGGAGAGTGCAGTCACTGGAAGGTTGGGCAGGTTTAACCGTCGTTTCGATGGCCTTGGTGGTCACAATTCCGACGTGGATTGGATGACTCCCGCTGAGGAATCATCCAAGGGGTCTCCGCCGCCAGAGAAAAAGTAAACCATCACTTGCAGAGGTCTGTTAACGAAGTTGCCGATGAAGCCAATGTACTAAACGATTTTCGAAGGCGATTTCCTCTATATCATAATTATCCTTGAAATACATCTCAGACTAATCGCTTAATCTCGGTCTCCTTCTCTTCCGCCTTCTCGACTCGATCCTCCGCTTGATGTGTGACCTCAGCAAGCTTCTCCTCAACAACATTCTCGACCTTTTGCTCGACCTCCTTCGCCTGTTCAACGATCTCCTTCGCGGCCACTAATGCCTTATCACTGACACCTCTCCCCCACCCGAGAGCTTCCTTGAACTTGAGACCAGTGGCATCTTGGGCCTTATGCACGGCATTCTCAACTCCACCGCCCAAAGTCGCACGGCCATCCTTCGTAGCGTCCCTGATTCTTTCCCATGTCATCGCAGTATGCGCCTTGGCGATGTCGTGTTTCTCGGCGACAGCGGGAATGTACTTGTCTTCGAGTGAGCCGAGGTAGGATGAGAGGTTGTGGTAGGTCTTGGGAAGGAAATGATCGAAGGAGAGGAGCAAAAGTGTCGGAGGAAGGGCGAATCGCATAAATATTGACCTGTTCCGCGCGAGGATCGACCCAGTGAGAGCCGAAACGCCGACATAGAGTAAGCCAGGTGTGAGAGGTTCTTCCGGGACGACGATGCTTTTCACTCGGCCTAGAAGTCGCGAACTTGTATGAGTTAACGACACATGAGAGACATGGCAGAAGGGACGCACGTTCAACAGCCTGCTCAACACCAATCCACTTCGAAACGACCCCTTGGACTTCCCGGTGTCCCTTCAGGTAAACGTCCGCCACAGCTCTCCGAGCGACGCCAATCTGCCTCTCAAGTTCTGAAGGCGTTTCTTCGAGAACGATCTCCTGGTCTGGTCCGGGGTAAATCCCCAACTAAAACAAGCAAACAGTTCAGTCCGAGTTTCAGTCAGCAAAACGAATACATACCTTGGTCTTTGTCTCTGAGTGTATAAGGACCGGCGTCGCTACAGCGGCAGCAAACGCAGAAGTCGTCCACACTCTCCGGGCCTGTCCGAGCCCAAAGAAATCTTCCGGTCAGCGGAAATCCTTTTCGGTAGTTGAAGAGGACGAGCGTACATGTCGGATTCGGTGCATTTTCGCGTCTTCGCGTGTTGTAAACGCTTTGACGGAACGGTGAGGGAACGCGGAAAGGCGAAGGGGCTAGCCGGAACAAGCCATCAATTCCCACGGTTGCTCACATCTCGCGGGAACGACCAAATCGATTTAAGAGGCAGAATCACGGAAACGGGTCACGGTTTATATTATATGCGAGTCTACTTCGATAACAACTAGAGGGGAGCCTATGTACACTACGCAGCGACGATGATCAGCAACAAGAAAGATATTATGTGAGGTGCCGTGGTGAACGTATCCCATGCTCAAGAACCAAATGAATCAGGAAGAACCGAGTTTAAGCGTGGTCCTCAACTTCTCTTCCGTCTCCGCAAATTCCTGCTGCCAGGATTCCCATATGGAAGGATCCCTCACGAAGTCATTCTGGCAATCGTGACAACGAATGAAGTAAACGGTCGGGCTCGCACGGTATCCAAGAAGCAGGCTGTAAAAGAGCGACACGGGTCAGTCCAAGAACTGCAAACGATGAATAGAAGTGACGAACAATTCTGGCAAGGTATCCCCAATAGCATCGATATCGTCTTCTGGTAAGCAGTCCTCGCAGAAAGCTTGTGGGCAGGTTTGACAACTGCGCGAATCAATACCGATTCCAGGCGTGCTCATGCATGATAAAAACATACCGGAAAAGCATTCCACCAGCATCCCCCGTGTTCCTTAAGCACATAAAGCACGAATGCTGGCTGCAAATCATCATGGGGGTTCGAGCAACATGGGCTTTGCTAACGCCGTGGCACTTGGGGTGGAAAACTATACCCCAACCAGTCAACGGGATAAACGATGCGGGATGCTGAGGAACGTACCTCTTGGACAGCGGTAACACATCACTAGCTCCCCTCCATCCCGGCAGTAGTTACACCAATCCTCGTGGTCGAACTTCGGGCCCGCCTTTTTCTTCACGGGCTTCGCCTCGGATGCCTGTCGGAGTTCAATCAGCCCAGTCTCGTAACAAGCGAACGAAGGGGTGGAGAAATTACCACAAGGGGCGCGACGTGGTCCGCAACGACCGGCATACCATCAACCATAACCAGCCTATCCACCCTGGCCCTCTTCTGGACGTCCTCCCAAGCCCGGGCGATGTCCTTGTTCCCAGACCCCTTCTGGATGACCTTCCCCTCAAATAACCTGCTCTGCACAAGAGCGATACCCTTCAACAATCTCATTTCTTCCTCCTCGACATCTCGCAACGCCCGTTGATCGATCTTCAAGTCCATCCCTTGCTCCACCTTGACTTTGTTGACTTCGCTGGCCGGGAGCTCCGATTTAATCTTCGTGTCCTTGATTTTATCCATCCTACGGGAAACCTCGAGGATGTCTTCGATAGGTGCCTTGAGGAAGTCGGCAAGCGTCATTTCACCGCCTTCCGTGGAGAGGGCGCTACTTCCTCGACGAAGGATGTCCATAAGTTCACTCGTACCGAGAGAGGCGTTTTCGGAAGGAGACACTTCTGTTGAACCGATAACCTTCAGCGAGAGGAAAAGTTTCCGTCGGATTCGGTCGAGCATTTGGTCCTCAACAGAACCCCGACAGATGAGCCGGTACACCTACATACAGTCAGCACTCAGACCAACAGACTATACCGCGTGGACCACACCTTGACGGTTTTCGTTTGCCCGATTCGGTGCGCCCTGGCGATGGCCTGAAGGTCGTTCTGAGGATTCCAATCCGAGTCGACCATGATGACCGTCGTGGCTCTCGTCAGGTTGATACCCAACCCACCAGCTTTGGTTGAAATCAGGAAAACCTGATATGCTACGAAAACCTGTCAGCCTAAAAGAGAGGGAGGTCCGAAGCTGCCTACGTGATTTCTCCTGTTGAAACTGAGGGGGGGGGGAGTTATTACATGGGAGCGAGTAAAGCGGATATTGCTCACCAATCGAATATCGAGGTTCCGCCTTGGCCGATTTGTTGACCCATCCAGACGAGCGTAAGGGATCTTCCGAAGTTCCATGAAATCCTCTAGCAGGTCGAGCATACTGGTAACATCTAAGAAACTGAGAACAATTGTGCAAAAACGCACGCACCTCGTCCATTGCTTCATAAGACGCTGGGTCAGCGAGGGAGTACGATTGAAGAACCAATACATACCGAGAATATCAGCACCCTTTCACCCTTTGGCAGTATATCGCCAAGTATCTTGCCGATCACGATGAGCTTTGACGAGGAAGCGACAAGGTGTTCGCCGATCGCATATGGAGATGGTTCTGCATCTTGTAAAATATAGGGACTGAAGAGGGATCAACCGACACGGAGACTTCGCGTATAGTGCCGTTGCTTACTGGTCGCAAACCATTCTCAACTGGATGAGGAGGTTCATCAACCGTTTCCAAGCTATGCCAGTTATCAACCAGGGAACAAACATCCCACAATAGGTTCCCTTACCTGCTGGCTTCGCCTTCTTCTGATCGTCTATCTGCTCCCTCAATATTTCCTGTACCTGTCTTCGGCCATGATCAATGGCGTCACCGCTATCGCCCTCGATCTTTGAAGTAAATATCGACTTCAAATCCATTGTGTCCACCCTGGTAAGGAGCCTATATGTCCAGAACCTCTGCGCTTCGGTCAATGGAATGAACACTGTGAGTTCCTCCTTGGGCGGGACGCTACTCTCCACGGTTGCTTTAGTACGACGCAGCATGATCCTGTCGAGAAGTTTCTTCGCAGCGGCAAGAAAAGACAGAGAATATGAACCCCTTGACAGATCGAACGAATCGTGGAAGAGGCTCTGAGTAGCCGTAGTGAAAACGATAGGGTATAACCAATGAAGGAGCCCCCATAACTCTCCTAGGTTATTGTGGACAGGAGTTCCAGTGAGGACTGCAGGAAACCGTCAGGGGCCACATATATACCAAAGGAAGGCTCACTCACTCAACCGGCGAGATGCACCAATGCCCTGCAACTTGGAAGCGACCCCCGTATCAGAGTTCTTAATTTTGTGACCCTCGTCCAACACACAGTAGCTCCACCGTTTGCTCTTGAACCACCCGTGCTCTACTACGAACGAGTCGTACGTGGTGACACATATGTCGAAGCCCGACTCCCGATCACGAATGCTGTTTTTGAGTCGAATACGCTCGGAAGCTTGGCCGTGAAAACGTAGCGCCCGGAAACTGGGCACCCAGCGTGCGATTTCCTGATATATGCGCGTTAGATTATGAATGGGGGTCAATGAAAGCGTGCACTTGCATTGAGCCACGAGGAAAGGACTGATAAGGGACATATGATCAGGTGGGGATCAGATGCAGCGCCTAAAGAACTCAGGTGGTAAGTTTAAAACGTCATACCAAGACAAGGGATGTACCGTGCGAGTGCTCCTTCACGTAGGCAAGGAGAGACAACGTCTGCAATAGAATCCAGCATGAGGAACGGTGGAATAGAGTCGGAGGGAAGGCGGGACCTGGAGGGTTTTACCCAAACCCATCTCATCACCGAGAATGCTATTCATGCCTACGCAAGGTCAGAACAAGGAGGGTCCGCAACGAGCATCGGCGCACCATTGTTATGCATCCACGCGAGGAAGGACAATCCATGAAGCTGGAACATCTGTCAGGCGACGCGGCATACGGCGCTTCAGGTTCCACGCGCCTGATAGTCCTTCATCTGTCCGCCCTCAATCAACTTGGGTTGCCGTGAGATCTCCTCGAACTTAACGATGGACTTCTTTTCCGAAGCGAGACCTTTAATCTCCGTTTCCAAATTCGCGAAGAAGTGACTCTTTGTCCCGACCAGCGGAGTGAAGAGATGTTTGTAGTGGTAAAGCCACCTATGCTGAGCCGCTAAGGCTTGTACCTTCTGCGAGTTGATTACTATAGTGAGCTGGCGTTGGTAGTGAAAAAGTGAGGGGGAGGGGGTTGATCAGTACACGCCGCCGCCACAACGCCCATGACGAGACGGGAAGAATACTCACCGCTTTGCGCTTATCCCTCTTAACCTTCTTAGCCTTCGAGACATTCTTCACCTCTACGGCCTCCACATCCGAGTCCGATGGTCTCCTCCGTTTCTTCTGTCCTGGCGGAGTAAGCTTCAAGTTGACCTTCACCTTCCGCTCTCCTGGCGAACTTCCGGCGATTCCCAGGAACCTCTGAGGAGGAATAGGAGAGGAGAGATTCGGGTGATGGACAACATTCAGCCCGCCTTGCTCGTCGTCGGAAATGACGATCACCGAGGACATCGCGGAGGACACGGGGATCTCTGACTGACAGGTTTTGGTTCGCCGCGCGCTAAAAAGCAATTATCCAAGCGTGACGAACCACGTGAACGGGACGCGTGTGAGTCACGGGCCACCGGATCATTCAAGAGTGGTTCGGGTGTTCCCGAACTTCCGGGCCAAGCCCTCTCTCTCCGATTTCCTCGCACCCCAGTAACAACGCTCAATGCTCCCATCACCCCAGTCACAGTTTACATTGTTTTCGTGAACGTATTTGCCCCGTGGCTTGGACGAAGCTATCGACGCACACGCCTTCCGCGTCGGTTACTTGTGATTGGTGACCGGTGGCCATCCACTTTCCCCTCCCCCACCCCGTCAGAGTATTCCTCAATCAAATCTGGGAACTGGTCAAGTATCGGTTCGAGCATGGGCGTCCGTCCCTGTGGGGTGGTGGATGGTGACGCCGGGAGGGTGGATAGATCACGAATTTGTCTGGAGATGCTTTTACGGTGACCGTGGAATTGATCGGTATATTCGCTTTACACATCATGTAAATGTCCCATTGTGAACTCTTCTCTCGAGCGAGTGAATTCACAAACTGCCCATTTGGTGAGATTGAGCAATCGCACGAATTTGATCCCGTGCCCCTCGCCGTGGTGTTCCGACCGGCCTCCTGTGCGGAGTAGCGGGTCGGCTCGTGCGCCTTGTACATGTCCGCGGAGGCGTCTTTGCCCGACCGTACTAGTAGCCCGGATGTGGGTCGATCAAATGGACCTACCTGTGTCTCACTCCCAGGCTGCGCGTTCTCTCGTCTGCTCACAGCGTAGTCACTGGGTTCACCGGCGTTTCTGCCATTGCGAGTGGCCGTTGGGATGTATGCTCGGGACTAGTACTGTGATTGGCGTTTACGATCTCGGTTACGGCGGCTGGCACAGCTAGTATTGGTAACCGGCAACCGAGCCGATGATCGTGTTCTTGTTTACATTTGTTTGTCCCCGCCCAAAACCACATCCTCGATGGTTTCAGCGATTGAAAATTTGGAACACAATCCGCAGCGGACGAAATGTACGCACTGGGTAGTGTAGATACAGTACAATCCAATCCAATGTCAACCATACAAAAAACTACGTGTTACAAGTGGCCATTGCAAATGTAGCTGGGAGAGATCCCGAGGGTCCGAAAACTGGAGAAGCTGGTACAACGAGCCCTTCGTTTTAGTGAGCAGATTAACCGTGAAGATCCACTCGGCAATACAGTAAAAACGCCGCATGCCGACCGTCATTCTCGAGGAGGTCCTCTTCGTTTTCGACGTAGTCAACGTGAGGCTCACCGAACCTCGACATACCGTCATATTTCCACCACGTAGCTGATTGGTCCAGAAGTCGCGCGGTGAAATGGTCCCCACCATGATAAACGACTGCCTGGAGAGTGTACACCTGGTGTAGATCCTGGGGACCAAAAACCAGGCGGGTCGAAGGGGTAATCGGTGAGATTTGATCAGCAAGCTCGATCCACAACCACATCATCTCCGGAACGGAGAGGGATTCCACCCTGAGCAACCCATGGCAGGTGTGGCAGCGATCGTGCTGGGGCTCCAGTGAGGCACGTTGAACATAGCGGGTCACTGCCACCTGTAATGGAAGGCGTTCTCCAGTATCGTCTTCGTTGAGGTAACCGTTAAGCAGGTCAGCTGACCCGAGGAGTGCAAACGAGCAGCGGTAGTACATTGAAATGCCACACGTGTCACAAGCCACTAGCTGGTCCAAGTGCGGCTCACGCGATACATCACGGCTGAAAATGTGGCTGAGAATCCGGCATACTGAGGCCGGAACCTTCCCATGACGTCGGAAGTACACTTGATTGACCTGAGAGAGGTTGTCCCGGAAGGTCTCTCGGAAGGAGGTAAACTTGCGAGAAAGTGACGCCCGTGAGGTCTGTTCGTCCTGAGCTATTACGAGCAGTGAGTCAAATGCTGCTCCAAAAAAGTTGTTCCATTGGGGCGCCTGCTCTCTCCACTTGTTGCGCCAGGTAGGTGAGGCTTTCCTGTAAACGGACCAAAAGGACATAAAGATGGCATCGTAGGCGCAGGACCAGTTGTCTCTGTCCCACACGCAACCCGCCATGACCCGGGGATGGAGCGGTTCAGTTGATTGTAGGTTGGGGGCTGCGGGAAATGTACAACCAGTGGTGAGGAAACGTGGTGCCTCATTGGTGGTGCCGGAGTCTCCGTTGGCGAGAGGTGCACCTAAAACAACATCATCGATGCCTGTTTGCTCCGCAACCAGGTTGCTGAAACTATCATTGTGTTCGTCTTCGCCAATAACGACGTCTGACACAGCACCCGGCACGGTACGCCCAGCTGGATTCCGTGCAACATGCGTGCAAGTTTCATCAGAGGTGCTGCAGTGGCGGAGTGGCAACCCACTTGCCTTCATTACACACGTTCTTCTCCTGGTACCGCTTAATCGCTTGACTCATGGTCTCCCACAGCTTCTCCTTCTTGAAATTGTTGAAACCAGGTGGGATCTCGTTGTCGCCATCAACAGCTCGATGCCACCGCAACTGGTTCTTCATACGTTCAACACGATCATCCCGCTCCGCCTTCCCTTCAAGATTTAGGACCGGTTCAAACTCCAGGAGTTTCCTAAGCCGTTCGTCGCTCTTCTCTTTCTTCTGGTCTGCGGCTGCCTGCTTCCGAGCTGCATCAGCATCGTTTGCCTTCGCGTACTCCGTGCGGAAGTTCCTGAAGGCGTGACTTTCATCGACTTCACGGGCGGCACCTCGTAGGTGGCGTCTGCGATCGTCGGACATGCCCATCATATAATAGTGGACACCCGGGTTCAACCTTATGTCATTTAGTATTCCTTCTAATCCAGATAAAACCTGAGAGTGTATGCTCACTTGGACATCAGTCGAGCATTGAGCTGTCCGAACCTGATGTTCGAGTACCTCCGAAACAGACGGCGGAGCCAACCTAAGGTTCCCTCGTTTCGGTCATTCGTTGGCCCCCTAAAAGAAAGCCAACGCTCTTCAGGTGTTGCCTTCGAAATTGGGGATCCCTCCTTAAACTCCTCCGTAAATGTCTCCAGCTTGTCGAGCGCACCCTGGAAGAAGGCGACGAGAGCGCCCTCGAGATCGGGATAGTGGAAATAAGTTTCTTCAACCCTATGGATTATATCGATATCCCGCCATGGTTGGCCGTCAAGAGAAGCTGCCAGCGCATCAATCTTGGGACCGATGAGAAGGCTGGGGTGGTCAATTATGTTTTGGATGTGTTGCTTGAAGCGATCGTAGTCGGGGCCGAGATCAAGGCCATTCTTGTCTCCGGAAGAGCGAAGGAATCGAGCAAATGGAGCACTAATTGCTTCGCCGTAGAGAGCGAGGACCATTATTTCCGTGAAGGTTGGACCATCCAGAAGACCACGTCGTATATTTCCCTCCATATGGTTCAACTCGCCCGGAGTGCTTGTTTTTGTGGTTGCGAGGAAGGTCAAGAAGTCAAGATAGAGTTGCCGGTGACATAGAATCTCCGCTCCCGCATACGTGTGGGATTGATAACGAGTGTTACTTGTATCGGGGAAGTAAACTTCGTACCCGATCGCATTCCTGGAGAAAGTGCGAAATCGATCTTGCTGACCCTTCTTGGGGTCCTTGTGCTTCACTAGAGCGCCAACAAGGCTCGTCAGCTTCAGTCCACCCCTGTCCGACCGACACACTGCGGCACCTGACACAGCTTGTGCTTTGAACTTGTTGGTCAACGCGATCGGCGGGACCTTCCCAGCCTCTTCCCACCACTTTGACATCCTCTCTGCCCCCGCCTTGACAGCGTTGAGATCTTTGTGCATACCACAGCCAGACCAGTGACAGGCATTGGCCTCGGCCTTTACGTCCTCCGGAAGCCGTGCCAAGACTCGTTCGCCGAGGGTGATCTCGGCATCTCGGATGACCCTCTTCCCCAACCGAAGACGCTCCTCCTCTGGAAGTTCCCTCCAGCGCGCTGCACCGCCAACCTCCTTGATCATCTCTTCTCCCTTCTCATCCAGCACCTCCTCTATCTCCCGCTCCATATCCGGATCCTCCAGCAGAATCACCGCCTCCCCCCGAAGCTCGAGATCGCACTCGAAGTGGTACTTTGCAAGATCCTGGAAGACCCTCTTCTGGTCGGGTGCATGGTCGCTGAGGTAACCCGTCATCTTTTGCCAGATCTTTCGGGGGTCATAGTAGTGTTTGGTCCCAAACGGGCTTGCATTGTGGTCGTCACAAAATTGTTGGATCCGCTGCTTGAAACCCTCAACCTGGGTGGCCGCAGTGTGGTTTAGCTCGGGTAAGACGCCCAGGAAACGGTTCATGGGTTTAAGGCCTTGAGGAGGGATCATCACTGCCCATCTGGATGTGTAGGGAATGACCTTGTGGGTCGCTCCATCAGCACTGAGGGTGCACGCTAATGAAATCATTAGGTGCCAAGACAGGCCCAGAAAGAACTATCACCCTACCCAAAGCGTTTGCAAAATCCTCAACAATCATCTCCTCCGCCGCGAGGGCTCCTTCTAGGACAACACGGCCAGCGGACCTCGCGCTCCAACTCCCTTTGACGGTAATCCCCAGGCCAGCTGCAACAATAGAAAACACTGGCCAGGTGTGCGGGTACATCAGACGCGCAGATGAGGTGAAGGATGACATTCCGGGCCCAACTCTGTATGGTTCCGTCGCGTGTTTTGACCTCGTAGATGGTCTGTTGGGTGGTGAAGACGGTTGAAAGAGCCCGCTCCACTGCGGTCTCAATCTTCTGGGGCTCTCGTCGAACACGAGAATTGAACCTTGCGGTAAGGCGGCCAACCTCCCGCTTCAGTTCGGCGTTCCCCCTCGTCAACTCTTCGAGCTTCTTGTGAAGGGCAGCGTTCTCGTCGGACGTGAGTTGAGTGGTCGTTTCCATTTCCTCCACCATCTCTTCCAACACTTCCAGCTTCCCTTTCGTTCTTTTCTCTCGTCTCTCACTGTTCAAGCGGTTCTTCCTCTCCTCGGCTACCTTGCGCCTCAAATTTTGCTTAGTGCGGACGTCCGATAATGGATCTGGAAGTTGGAAGGCATCAATCTCGTTCGGTGACAGGTGGGGATGGCGGAAGCTACGCATCCAACATGTCTGTGCTTCTTGGGCGGGAGTTCGTTTGGTTTGAGACTTCCGAGGGACTTTAGGCATATTGTAAGCCACTGGGAGGGACGAGGATTTACACCCCTTTCCCAACCCCACCACGCATATACGTCGATCGTGATTATATAAGTAGATTGGGAATAAATATGGGCATTTCCTCGGACCCGGCCCTCATACGAAGACACCCCATCGTGTAGTCCCATCCGTGCATTTCTCTAGGTGTAAGTACAGCGGGTACATCCCGTATCCCGAATGTGCGGATCGTTCATAGAGATTTTTTTTCCCAGCGACACAGGGGTGCGGGGCTGCACCACCAGAGGGGATACTCGACATATCAATCTTATTGCAGGCCCGCATGCAGGTTGATTAGTCGAGCTTGCGAGACTATAGATGGGACTAGGGGGGTTCAAATGCGTAGATTTGTCAGCAAACGTATTTCCTTTTTTAGTAACAAACGTTGCTTATCTAATTTCCGCGAGTCGGCTAA
>Ga0307511_10002916_pt1 | contig 17708 bp, 23 predicted proteins | sample 13_EM_MG_FD_200266 | JGI IMG/M metagenome (GOLD analysis project Ga0307511, IMG submission 200266) | Populus trichocarpa ectomycorrhiza microbial communities from riparian zone in the Pacific Northwest, United States - 13_EM | ecosystem: Host-associated > Plants > Roots > Unclassified | place... | reverse complement strand
GGAGTAGGGGGGGGGGGGTAGCTGGAAGGCTTCTGTGCTTCTCGCCTCGTTTTCGCAATCGTCTCGCCCTCGATCTCTTTCATTCGATCCCTCAATCGCGCAACGGCTGGCATTTCTCGGCAATACTGTGTCATCTGTGTTGTACACACCCGTACCCTTCGAGGGCGTGGTTCATCACCATCCCGCCGTTTCCATGTGGTGCGAAATGATACCGAGCTGTGTTTACGCCCCCTTGTGTTGCGGAAACGAACCCCCCAGCTGGTTTTTTACGTTCATTGTGAACGAGGTACGGAAAGCGTTTGTAGAGGGGTGATGTGGCAAGCTTTTTGGGTGATACCGGCCTGTACGTTCTGCTGCAATTAACGTGGAACGTGCAGGGTGGGTTTTTGGAGAGACATCCCCCCCCTGTTTGTAGCCCTTTTCTTCGAACGCTCCTCTTTGGTCTGTATCCTTCCTGCCTCCACGCGTCTTTGTGATGGAGAAAGCCACCGGGCGTTCAGGCAAACCCACCCACTTATCAGAGTTGATCGGTGTGTTCGTATGTCTTCGAATGACACCCATGCGCACCGCCGCTTGGCCTTGCTCCGAAGTGACACCGCGCCGTTCGTGAAAGAAGCGTTGATTGTACAAACGTGAACAGGGTGAAGTTCACGTGCCAACTGTTTCGAAACCGGCAATAAATTACACACGATAGGAGTACAGGAGAGAAGGAGGTATGAGAACGGGGGATGGGTTGCAAAATAAATAAAATGGAAAAGCAATGGGGGTGTGTGGTGATGGCCCGACGGGGATAGGGATTGTCAAACCAGGCCAAGGAGAAGTGACCGTAGAAAGCGTCAGGTTTTGGAAGGCGTCAGACCCTACTTTCCTCCAGGAGATTGATCCCAGTTGTAGTTGCGACCCCAATCCCAACCCCAAGTTCACCGGTGTTCTTTCTATAGTTATCCCCTATAGGGTATCCACCAGGAGGGACACCACCACCACCCATCGACTCCCCTCCCTTCCTGACCGTGAACGAACCGATCTGAGGTGGGTTGACGATAGCGTTGCCCGTCAACGCGTTCTGGTTGGCAACTCGTTTAACGATGAGGAGTGGGGCGATGACCTGTCCAATCCATCGTCACGTCAGACACCCTGTTCAAATACCCCGGTCCGACCGGAGAAGCACGAACCTGAGTCTCGGCAAGGATGGGTAGGAAGATATATGCAATTCTGGAACCCCCCTCCGCAATAACCAACAACGAACTCACAGCGTAGAGTGCGGAAGACTCAACCAGTATGGTAACGATGGTCTTGTACAATCCACCAATTCCTGGGGGCCCTGCAGCAGCACGAATGTTCCCGCCATGGAGGACGAGCCGGACAGCAATCATCAGGGTGAGGAGGACGTTCAGTGGAATTGAAACCGAAAGGAATGGAGTGGTGGGATGGGAAGCGAAAGATCCCCAGACGGCGTTGGTCACTCCCGAGGCCTGGTAGACGAGCGTGGCGATACCCAGCGCTACATTAATGATGTTAGCTAAGACCACCCCCGCCAGGCTTCGAGACCCAGCACATACCAAAAGAACCAAGGAGCATGAGGAAGGGGAAGGCAATGACCCAAAGGTTCATGGAGTACACCACATAGCAACGATAAAGCTGGAGGGGCAGCCGGTGTCAGACAGTTGGGTGAGTGAATATGGTATCGGACGAAGGACCAACCAAAAATGCGTCTGCTAGCCAGTTGTTCATGATGAACATGAGATCAGGAATAAGGGTGAGCACCCCAGACCAAATGTACGACTGGTATCCAAGCGGTCCAGGAGGTGCTACACCATCGACGCCGGGGAATTCGCGGTTATCGATGAAAGAGATAGATCGAATGTCAAGCTGCATCCCGGTAAGTACAGTCGCGAACGAGAACATGACCGCGGTGTAGTATAAGAATCCCCACTTGATACCACTCCCCTTGCGGTTGGCGGGATTAAGGAGCGCGGCCATACACTGGAAGAAAAGCACGACGAGGATTCCTAGAATAGGCCGAACGAACGGGATGGGCTCGGTTACATGGACGCTAAGCGGGGTGCATTATGCATACCATAGAGAATCGAACCGATGAGAACTCCGGCGAAATCTGCCTTCTCCTCAAAGTACAGGTAGTACGGGATCTGTGGAGCGTTTGGATTGTCGGACCAGGGTTTGTCCTGAGAGTCAGACATGATTCAGACGTAGACAAGGGGGAATGGCTCTGGCAAGGGCTGGATCGAATGTGGGAGGGGGGTTCCGGGTGGGGCGAAGACCTCAGAGCTCGACAGGAGGGAAGGGCTGGGGTTTTAAAGCTCAGCGAACCGTGATGGGCGATGAATACAGAAGCGGCGGTACGAGTTTCGGTTTGAAGTGGCGGACTGAGTGGCCCAGAACCACTTTCGTCTGGCTGACGTAACCTGTGGCGATCTCTCCCAACCACTTTGGTGGCGAGGTCCAACGGGCCTGGTCCATTTCTTCAGCGGTGGCCGAGCTCAGACCCACGAAGCGCCAACCGATGTCAAGTCTCAGCACTCGAACGTTAGTGCCCTTCGCTTCCGCGTCGGGTAGGAGGGGAACGACCTCAACTGAGCTTTGCCTGTGAGCAAACGGGACGAATTGGAATACACAGCCAAGGATACACTTCAGGTGTATGGATATTGTGTATCGGCGCGAAACATGAAGCCCCGGGAACAGCCGAGACACTCCGGCATCTAGGATCAAAGACGTTTGAGCGGAAAAATGTGAGATATGGAGCTGTGTGAAGAATACCATCACTGAAGCGCTGACCTTTCAAGAATGGGGGATGCGGGGCAGGTTGCCAAAAAGGGACGGGATCCAAAGATCTCACTGCTGAGCTTCCCAGTTCTTGAAAGGCGCCAACTGGACCCTCCTACTAATAACAATCGTAACCACCGACTTTGAACTTTTTGTCATCAGTGGCGAGGAAGCAGCCACCCCGCGAATCTGTCTTCCAGCAATGTGTCCAGCAAGCCATCGGTCCCAGGGGAGATCTCGTCTTTGGGAAGTGGATCCGGCGGTTCAGGTTGCTGATCGGGGGGGGTGAACGTGGTCTCGAGTCAGGGATCTCCGTTACCAAGTTTGGCGCTATTGTGAAACATTCCAGGTGTGAGGGACTCAACTACCGAGTCTAGGGATTCGCGGTCCGACCTCAAAGAGGGACCGTTTCCTCGTCTATCGGAGTGAGGTTCTCATACTCATATGCTTTACAGGGTCGGGTTGAATCTGGTTGGGATTGAATACCGATGAAACTGATATGACCCCATATACACCGTTGAGTGGGTTAAGAGCGGCGGACATCCAGAGAGCCCAATACAATCTCAGGCTCGAATCCGACGACCGTTGTGTAGTGTTACATTGGCATCCTACCCTCAGTAAATGTATTTCTTCGAACTACGTCCTCAAGAATCTGGAGACGATCATGATGTCTTCCATACCAACAAGGTCGGGCCGCAGCCCTTTGGTCGTTCCTGTCTATATGGCAGATCGGATTGGCCGTCAGTTGGCAGCCGCGAAGCCCACCGCTGTATGGTACTCCTCTATAGCCATGATCACTAAAATTGAGCCCTAGCGCACGGTGATGAGGGAAAGAGAGGCTCCGGGGTTCATGGAAATGAGTGACGCCCCATCGACGCAAGGGAATTGAAGTACGCGCGGACCGGGAGCCGTCTGGGTTTTGCCAGCATTCCCTCACGGAGGATGCCGCGGCCAAGGGCAAAACTCCCCCAACTGACGTGACCGCGATCGGGTTCTGCAGTAAAAAGTGCTCTTTTCCTCCAACGCCGTTGCTTGAAACCTATGGAATCGCATTCGTGCCGAACGGAATCAAACACGTGGCGGAAGGGTCGGGAGTCACTTGCTATTAACCCCCCCTGCGCCGGAAGCATGCAACGCCTGCCTAGCTGGGAACAAACTTTTCCGGACTGCTGGATCATGCCAGAGCCACTAGTGGCTCGCTTGGGATGCGGTTACGAGCGGTTTAGGCCGGTAGAATGGTCCCCCTGTGCCGGTGATCTTGGTAAACGAGAGGAACAACCATTCCAATTATTGCGGGCAGCGAATTTTACACCAGTTGAACGTGTACCGAAACTTCAAGCCGCACCTTTCAGGATGGAGGGATTCAAGTAACCGTCGAAGGGATCCTAAAGAAATAATCGGGGGCCTTATCAGTTGGCAGGTGAACAAGCATCGGTTTTCCTTGATGTTTTTTACCTATCTTTTTCTGAAGATGTTGATTCACACTTCCAGGAATACTTGCGGTTCATTCAATGGATATACTGTCCACCACCCGCGGCGCATGGCGATGCACGCCGAACAGCGTCACCCCACGTGGAAGCTGGTCAGTCAGGGACGATCACGCGCCCGGGTGGGCGTCAAATCCAAATCTGGCCCGCTCGGGAAGCGCCGATCCACGTTCATTCTCAGCCGGCGACTCCCTCATTCTTCCCTCACGATCCTTGGTCGCTCTTTGAGCTTGGAGAAACGAGTTATGACCGGGCCGCACTTCAGCACCAAACCTCCCTCCCATCCACGGTTTCTGTTTGCTTACCCTATCAAGCGCGAAAGCAGGAAGAACCGTACATGCAGTCACGGGTACCACTTCCTATCAGACCCATGCGGTCATTGCAGTTGTTCCATCATCCTCTCCTTCCAACCACAAGCGTTACTGGGCCACAATCTGACTTGTACTGCGGGAAGACCTTGGACTCTCCACTCATACGATCGGCGGGCGATCAGGTCGTGTATCCGGGATCAGACTGTCCACACGTCGGGTTGCCCAAATGCATAGTGAAACTTGAGGAGATGGCACCGTGTGGAGACCCCCTCCGAAGACCTATCAATGTGTGCCAATCTCCGAGTGGTCCGGTGGTGGTGCAAACGGGCTCCGGGGACGGGTAGGTGGTCCACCGTCCCTCGACATGGGCACCTCCTGTGGCCCGTCACAAGACCTTGGCTTTGTGATCTTTGGCGGTCTGTGTACTTTTTAGACCCCTTCGACATTCTCGCGTTGTTTCCTCGCCCATTAAGTTCCTCAGCCCACCAGCGGGGGGTGACACCCATGTGCTATCGTGATATCAGGCTATTTGCATGCGGGGTACGCGCAGGCCGGCACGAGGTTCTTGGGCTTCTCAGTGAACAACGTCAATATTTTACCCCCCTTGGTCAAACGAGGACATCAGCGGATGATAATTGACTTCTGCAGCGTGCGGCCATGGGTTTCCATCAGGTTTTTGTTCCGAGCCACGAGAATAGTAAACTTATCGCTCAGTTTAAATACCACGAAGGTACAAGCCTGGATCGTTGTGAACGAGCCCCACCGTCGTTCCTTCCCTCCTCTCCTCGTCCAAAATGGCTTCTTTTTCAATCCAGTCCTTCGTTTCTATCATTGGGTTGCTCTTGATCTCCTTCAGAGGTGTATTGGCGTTCGATAACTCGCGTCAGGATAATGTGGGTCGCACTCGGAACCTACGTGTTTCTACTAGCTGACCATAATTTCATCAACAGCTCGTCGTGTGGGTGTAACATGAGAACGCTCCGCTTTCGTATCCCTAACAACTTTAACCTACAGCTACTGGGGGCAGAACTCGTATGGGGCGACCCGTAACTGTTCATTCCGTTAGCGGAATGTGGTTTCATTACTGACTCGATCGCTTAGACGGGAATGACCCGGGAAACTGGCAGAAGAGCTTGTCGACATACTGTCAAGACGACTCCATAGACGTGTTCCCGCTTGCGTTCCTCCACATTTTCAAGGGACAGGGAGGTCTCCCATCTATGGACTTCTCGAACGTATGTCTCAGTCCCTGCCGGTTCCCCGTGACTTCTACGGGCTTACATCTTGTCAAAGATTTGCAGTGTAAACAGCGGAGTCTTCCCGGGAACCTCTCTCCCGAACTGCCAATTCCTGGCAAGCGACATCAGCGCGTGTCAAGCTAAAGGAAAGGTTATCACCCTCTCACTGGGAGGCGCCACAGGCCTCGCGTCATTCACTTCTGACGCAGACGCGACTGCTTTTGTGAGCCAGCATTAAGCCGTCCCGCAGGGTTCAGCTCTAATATTTGACCTTCAGGCCGACACATTGTGGGACCTGTTTTTCGGTGGAAGCTCTTCGACCAGGCCGTTCGGTAACGCGGTTTTGGATGGGTAATCAAACATTGCGTTCCGGCGACGTTGTTATATTGATCCCTGCTTAGCGTTGACTTGGACATCGAGGGGGGTTCCACCGCGTAAGCAAGCCTCGGGTCCCTTGACGCTGACTGTGGCTGAGATACGTCTAGTTCCTACCCAGCTTTTGTTGCCAGGCTTCAGTCGCACTTCAACAGCGGAAGCAAGAAGTGCGCCAGTTTTTCTCAACGGTTTTAGTTGGTTCTAACCGTCGTACAACTATAGGTACTATACCACGGCTGCGCCACAGTGCCCGTTCCCTGATGCATACTTGGGGAGCGTCATAAATGCTGTGCCGTTTGATGCCATCTACGTTCAATTCTGTCAGTCACCTAATACCTCACCGAGAATGAAAACGGCTGACGCGCGATATTAGATAACAACTACTGCTCGCTCCCTCAGTTCGGTAACCCCAACAGCTGGAACTTCGGCCAGTGGGACAACTGGGCCAAAACAGTGTCCCCCAACAAAAACGTCAAGGTTTACATCGGCGCTCCGGCTGCCTCTGGGGCCGCCAACCCGGGATACTACGTTGACGCGGCTACTTTGGGAAATATTGCTGTCCAAACCCGTAACCAGTACTCGTCATTCGGGGGTATCATGCTTTGGGATGCTTCTCAAGCTTATGGTGAGTAGAGCGCTCTTACTGGGAGGGTGTATATCTCACTCGCTTCTATTCGGAAGCCAACGGTCGCTACGACGCAGCGATCAAGAACGCGATCAGGGGAGGGGGATCCAACCCCAACCCCAACCCCACGCCCACGGCAACCACCACGCAGCCATCTCCGACCAATCCATCGTCGGGAAGCTGTGCCGGCGTTAGTGCTTGGGCTAGTAACGTCGCTGTGAGTTCTATATCCCTGATGGATTGGAATAGAGCTGACCCCGGTCTGTAAATAGTATAACGGGGGCTCGAAAGTCACTTACAAGTAAGTCTACAGACACTGTTATCGTACGGCAGCGCCTGATATTGGATCTTAGTGGCCATCTCTGGACGGCTAGATGGTGGTCATCCGGCTCTACCCCAGGAGGTAACCCCGGTGAAATGTAGTTTTCTGAACGCATTACTGATCTACTCAACAGGAGCCGGTGGGGAATGGCAGGACAATGGTGCTTGCACTTCGAAGATCGAAGCGACCCCGAGGCCAAACGTTGGTCGGTTCTGGAAGGATTGAAGTCGAAGTGTCGACGTCGATGTGAACATATACCCTCGTTCCTATACCATAAGTCCTGCTCGTTTCAACGCACTTATCCCGGCCCAAAATTCCCTTCACGAAGAGTGGCCCACGTTTCTGCCCGCCAAAAAATACCGTCGCTTGCAATTCAGTGACTTGTTTTGAACCAGGCCCCTGGTCCCTGCGTTCGTGAACCGAAGGACGACCTGGAAACTAACCGTGGCGCCTCCGCAAAATAGTTTATCTGTAGCACACCGGGTTCTCTCAAGGCTCGGTTTGACTCTCCGAGGGAATCACATTTGTTGCGAAGGAACATACAAAGGAGGATAGGGTCAGGTATGCAACGCACATCTCACTCTCGACCTAAATTTGTTGATGCGTCAGTGATGGACTGGTTACATCGAAGGCGATTCGCCTACCCCACGCGAAACCAGTCACTCAGAATTGTCTGAATGATTCATTGTAGGATCACAGAGAGGGCGATGCACTTCCTTTGTTCATTGCTGACGATATGGGATGCATGCTGTTCTTTCCCCGTCGCGAACGGCTGTGTTATGCAGCGCTTATCACAGTTCCATCCGAACTCATACGGGGAGATGTCGAAGACATCTTTCAACGTAAATGCACCTCGTTGATCGCGGTGCTAGCCAATGACCAGAGCTCCCGCCAGGTTCATCGCCCCAATTTCAACTGTTTCCGCTTGCCTCTACTTGAAAAATAACATCGTCGCCACTTCAACGGAGAAATAATTCTCCCCCGGTGTCTGGCGTTGGTCGGTCCCTCACCTTCCTTTTTTGACAGTCGCTGACCCGGTGTCCCTCGGCCTTGCACTAAAGTTTCACCATGGGTCACAACGATGGGGGACTGCATCTGCAGAACTTGCGTTCCCACTCGCGGTGCAGCCTCCACGGTTGACTCGTATATAACTCTGGAGCCCCACAAGATTCGACATCCCACCAGGCCTGTCACTCCCCCATTTGCCCCAACTTCCGAGCCCACTGCTCCCCCTTGCCCGCGCTCGATCGATTCGACACTTTCGACATGCAGTACTCTGCCTTTATTGCTGCTGTCCTCTTCCTCTTTGTTTTCCGTTGGTTTTTTTCTGTATTATCCCTTGACGCATGGACCGATCGGAGCTACTTTTTCCAGTTCCCCCTACGCTCGCAAGCCCTTTCTCTGTGCAAGTCATCAAGGAAGCGGGGGAAAATGCCGTTGAGCCAAACGCTCATGTAGTTCCTGCAGACCACGAGATCATCAGGGGCGGCAGGCGTAAATTTGGCGTTTCGGAGTACGTCCCCCCACACACACCTCCACACACACGCGTCTGACTTGACAATGGCAACCAGAGAACGCCGCAAGGCCCGCCACCAGGAAAATCCCCGGGGCTAAGCGACGCTATGTGATTCTATGCTGAGCTATGACAGCGGTATCCAATAGCGATCGTCTAGGAGGAATCCTATCCCACGGATATGGGCTAGCTGGTCCATGGCAATGTAATGATTGTGGTTCAAACCTCAGATCGTCTTTTTTTACCCCTTCACCAATCGCTTGTTCTATTTCCGGATCCCTCGACGGTGCTCGATTGCAGGGCCCTCGTCGACCGTGGTGGTAGAGGCTTTCTTTGGCAATCCAGTCGAGATTTTCTCGGAAACCAAACTTTAGTTCCCTCGACTGAAAATCTGACCTTGGCCGACGTTCAGTATCCCCCGAGAACACCCTGTCCCTCGCCACCACTCGAAACGTGAGATTCCTGGAATCCGCGCGTCCTGGGCATGGTGGTTGTCGGATCGTATCTGTTCAGTGGGGACACTTCTACGTCACCCAAGGATGGCGACCGGGTTAACAGTAATCGCGAAGATAGAAACAAAAGGATGTTCGATCTAAAAGCCCCAGTCAGGTCAACCAGATATTTGGCGGGCCCGATCATATTCCAATTTATACCACCCGTAAGCTTGCCGGGCGGTTTGCCCGAAATTCCTCGAGCAATTTTTGGTCAGAACCCAGAGCCGGCGTTGGATCCGAAGTTGCCTGTGTGGTATGATTGACTGAGGGTGGCGGGGAAAGGAGTGCGGGAATCCGTTTTTCTTCCCTGGTGTCGCGATGGCAGGGAACAAAATCTCGAGGCCGTTTGGCTCCAGGGCAGTACCCTGGCCGCGACTTTTCCACAGCCGAGGATCTACAAGCTATCAACGTGAGACTCTCCCAGGTAGACAATACGATACGCGTACGCCATACACCTCTTGTGTACATACAAACCAAATAATTCAAGGACAGGAGATGATGCGAAAGCTACATGAAATGAAATGCGACGAAAGTGTGTGATTGTGGATTAGGGGGAAGTGGAGAATGCCCGGTTAGAATGTGGAACAGTGGCTGCGGGAGAGGTTCTTAGACCCTGCTATCCCGATGGAAATCAATCGTAGTCTCGACCCCAACCCTAACTTCGCTAGAGCTCTCTCCATACTTATCCACCGAATCCGCGGGGTATGCACTGGGAAATGTGCCGTCACTGCCCCTCGACTCCCTTGGACCTCCGGCCTTGAAAGAGCCGATATTTCCAGTAGTGACCGTACTGTTTGTCGACGCGTTTCGGCTGGCGACTTGCCTAATGATGAGCAGCGGAGCGATGACCTATCAAATCAGTAGTCATGTCAGATAACCGGTCCAGAGATCGCGACCGTGGGAAGGCACAAACCTGAGCCTCAGCGAGGATGGGCAAGGAGAAATCCGCAGAGCAGTTTCCAGCAAGGTAAGTCCCAATGACCAACAGCGAGCAGACGGCGTAAAGCGCAGAAGACTCGATGAGCATGGTGATGACCGTCCTGTACAACCCCCTGATTCCAGCCAGAGCCGCCGCGGCCGTCCGGGTGTTCCTGCTGTGTAGGACAAGCCGGACGATGATCATCAAGGTGAGGAGGACGTTGAGTGAAAGTGAGATTGAGAAGTATGGAATACTGAAGCGGATACTAAAGGTTTTCCAGTCGATGGGGCCCTGTACCCAGGTCCGGTAGAGGAACGAGAAACCCGTTGCTATATTAACGGTGTTAACCCGGAGCACCCGTTCGTGAAGGAACTCATATACATATACATACCCACAGTGGCAAGGTACATAATGCAGGGGACGGCAATGACCCAGAGGTTCATAGAGTAAACCACGTAGCAACGGTAGAGCTGGAGGAGAATTGGATGTGAGACATCCGAGGGACATCAAATAAAGAACCAACCATAAGGCCATCGGCGAGCCAATTGCTCAGGAGGAACATAAGGTTAGGGACGGTACAGAGTGTCCTGGAGTTGTACCACATGTATCCAAGCGGTCCGGGGGGCAACGAACCGATACCGGGGAATTCACGGTTATCAATGGCGGAAACGGATTGAACATTCAGCCTCGTCGCGGTGTAGACTGTCGCGAGCGAAAACATGATCACGGTGTAGGATAGGGGGCCCCACTTGGTGCCCTGTCTTTTACGGCTGACGGGGTTAAGCAGCGCGGCCATGCATTGGAAAAACACCACGATAAGAACCCCTAGAATAAAGAACAAATAAGGCGAACGTCGACAGGCAGACAGGTAGTGAGAAGTTTCCGCGCGTACCATACAGCATCGAGGCTATGAGAATTCCGGCGAAAGAGGCCTTCTCCTCGAAGTATACAGTGGGTGAGATCTTTGGAGCATTAGGATCATCGGACCAGGACTGTTCTTGAGTGTTAGCCATGGTCCGGATGTTGGTGGGAGGGGATTGATTTCTACGAGCGCAGGATCAAAGTAGGGGAAGCGGTTTCGAGGTGAAGAAAAGACCTGGCAGCTTGGTTGGAGGGAAGGCGCTGTGGACTATAAAGGCTCAGGGAGAATCAATTGAACGGTGATGTGTGACGACAAGAGGTCCAAGTAGAGGATCGGGCAGATGGGTACCGAACCTGAAACTGCTCTTGACACACTAACGTAACCTGCGGGCGATCTGTCCAAACTTTGCTGAGGAAAGAGTCTGAATGTTCCCGGTCTTCCATACCGGAGGACGTTAAGGACCGTGGAGGGGCGGCAGGTGGCAGCTAACGTCCGGTCCCAGCACACGCTTTAGCCACCTCGGGTTGCGCATCGAGAGAAAGTCTCGGGTGAGCTTTGCTGATGGGAAACAGGTCAAGTGAGAGTGCACGTCCAAGGACTTATTTGGAAACATTCGGTGGCAATGGACATCCGTGTCGCCACGGGACCAAATATCCGGCATCTAAGACCAAAAAGGCTGATCACCGGCCTAATTCCAGAGCGCCCAACATGATCCTGAGCGTGAATCAATGTTGTAGAGTGGGTGTGATTGTTCCGACCGCCCCCGGTCAATGTCTTCCTTCGAACCACGGACGTACTGACAGGGTCGAGTTTCGTGCATCAGACCTCGGAGCCTTCCGTCCCATCTGTCGTTCGTTGGCTCACGGCCCAACTTTCGCGGTCAGTGCGGGCATATACGTTTAAATGGTTGGAGGCCAAAGTACGTGGACGCAACTGCGATCTAGAGTTTGTCACTGTTCCTTCCAGAACAGACTATCGGGTGAGATGGTCGAGAGAAGGACGTTTCTTCGCGATCACCGAATAACGGAGCGACCCGGAAACTTCCATTCGTCGCCACTCAATCATGTGGCCCACACGCGCAAACAACATACACTTGATACTGCGCTCGTTTTGGGAAAACGAGCCATAGAATTGCAGGCGGCCGTAGCAAAAGCGTAGGGCTTCGTGTAGGACCCTGCATCACTGGCGTGCTCCACGATCCGTCGCTGCCGGAAGTCGTAGCAACAGTACTAATGATTATACCCCATCTCCCCGGTTTTTGAGGCCCCCCGTTTCATCATAGCTCATGGAACCACTTGCAGTCACACGCCTATCCCCGACACGAATCGTAGATACGTCGTCTGTCTCACGGTGAAAGGCGGAGAGAGGAGATCTTACCCGTTCTCGTTATTCCACGAACTGAGACGCCGCGATAGCATCCGAGAACATGCGCTGATCGCCGGATGAAACAAGTCGGCTCGCGATACAATGCATAGACTGGATCAGATAGCTACGTTATACATAATGCACATGCAAACAATAAGGGCGGAGGGTGATACGAGAACTGAATGAGGTAGTAAAATAATAGAAGAGAATGATAGTGGGTCCGAAGGAGATGGGAATGGCTCAATCAGAGAGGTATCAGTGGAAGGCGTCCGATCTTGAAGACCCTCATATCTCGCTGTCCCGTTGGAGGTCGTAATTTCAATCCCAATTCCAAGCTCATTAGATTTTCCTCCAAACTTATCCATTGGATTACTGGGGTACCGACCGGGAAGGGTACCACCACCTGCCCACTCCCTACGTCTCCTAACGATGCGTCCGGTAACGGTAGTACTACCTGGTTGTCAACGCGCCCTGATCGGCGACTCGCTGAACGATGAGCAGCGGGGCGAAAGTCTGTCCAATTCCTCACCACACCAAATAGCCCGCTCGAGGATCGCTGTCGTGTGTAAGGACGAACCTGAGCCGCAGAGAGGGAAAGAAGTCCCCAACTCCAGGACTCGTCTGTCCAACAACCAACAGCGAGCTCACAGCGTAAACCACGGAAGATTCCACGACCGTGGTGGTGATGGTTTTGTACGATACGCCTATTCCGCCTGGAGCGCCCGTGGCGACGTAAGAGCCTTGAGGGTAAGGAAGGCGTTGAACGAAACCGAAATGACGGAGTAGGGGTCCTAGTGGTGGGTACGGTCGCAAACGAGAACGCGGCCATATCGAAGGATACGATTCTCCATATTATACCCTCCCCTTGGCGACGGGCGAGGTTAAACGTCCCGGTCACATATAGGAGGAATTCCACGATGACTCGAGGGTCCCTAGGGGTCACACCGAAGAGAATTCCGAAAACTTGATCTTCTTCAAGCACAGATCGTATGAGATCTTTGAAGCGTCGGGACCATCGGTTCATGGCCGCCCCGACGAGTCAGATGTGGTTTAGATGTGTGTGACGGGAAAACAACCCGGGAGAGAGGATGTTGTGGGCTATACAAGCAGGGAAAGTCGATTGAACTGCGACGGGGAACTCACCAACGTGATCTGTGGCCAAATCTTCAAAGCCCTTCATCAAACCAGGCCGAAGGGGCCAGGTCTGTCATACCGAAGGGGATTGGCTCGCGACCCGCGAAGGAGGGACAAGTGTCGATTAAGGTCCGATCTTAGCGTACAAGCTCTCGTCCCCCCCCCCCCCGCCAATGGAAAACGGCTTATAAAACTGCCGAAAAATCAACAAGAAATGAAACTGCGTTGGGGGAGGAGGGATGTCACAACTGAGCCGGTCAGCCAACCATCAACTGTCCCCCAGTGGCGACGTCCAGAGGGTTCAGTGTAATCGAATCAATGTTGCAAAGCGGGTGTTGTGGTAGCACTCCACCTCCAATCGAAGCCTTGCTCGGAACTCAATCAGGGGATGATCATAGGCATGGTCGGACTCAAACCGTTCGGTCGGCTCCGGCCACTGTCATGACCAAAATTGAGCACCAGGACACGGCGACAGATGGCACGGAATGCTCTGGACTTCTTGAGGGGTGGCTTGGAATTCCACGGATGGAGGGAGGTCGAAGTACGCATGGCCCAGCTATTATCCGGATTTCGTCGGTTCTCCCTCTTAGAAGGGGGTACTGAACAGAGATGGTCGAGAGAGGGAAGGTGGTGTTTCCGAGCGATCACGTTGAACCTTGAGCCTTGAACGTTCAACACTGAAACGCTCAGATAAGCCAAGTGTCTTTTTCTCTTCACACGAACCCACGGAGCCGGGATCGCGGGTACGAAATCGAGCACGTGACACAACACAATTCTGGGAATCGTTTTTCCGGTTCCCCTTACCGATGGGAAACACCGTCTGCCTAGGAAAGGGTCTTGGAAGTGTCGAATGGAACAACAGGAATCCCCCCGGTCCGGGCCATGACGGCATTATATTATAGCTCACCATACATTGCGCGAATCGCATCAGGCAAACGGTCTCGTGCAGGGTCAATTGAGCTGGAGAGTGCCAAGCACCCCCCGGACCGAACATGGTTGCCGGCGATGTAAGATTAGAGGCAAAGGGAGGTGTGGCATTCCCACAGTTCGGCCAGCAGAGTTGACCTGATGCAGCCCCTTCTTCGGTGCTTTTAGTTTCGCGAGCAACGATTTCGCAAAGTGCATCTCTTCCGCGGATTGCATCCCCCCCATTCCCCTCGCACCGAACCGTAACCCTGCCAATTACGTGCGGGCGGACTGCCCGTGTACCATACGCACACAAATTGTGCAAACGGCATTTAACAAGTCGTGTGGCCGGCACGCTTCTGCCACCCATATCGCTATCGATAGAGCACCTACTTGAGGGTGCGCTGCTGGATCGGAAATGACCCTGCACCGGTAACGTAACGGTCCATGGAACCCTCGAAACGAGTTCAGCTGCGTAAGTACCCATAGGTGTCGGGTCGGAATTTGGTCGGACGAAACCCAACCTCTCGTGAATTTTGGCTGGAATCTGTTCGGACTCTGGGGGTGACCTCCCCCCTAATTTCCAGGGATCCTGGCCCAGCGCTTACATCAGGCGGCGTCGTGCTCACGACGGGCCTACACCGATTGTTGAACGTAGCCCGCCGTGTCGGCAACCTCGTATTCTCATAGGGATCATCGGGATGCTCAAACGTTCAAGATTTGTCATCCTGAAAATCACGGGGTGCCGACAGTATTGTGCTCACCACAAAATGAGACTTAGACCTTCGAATTTCATGGTCGCGAGGAAATGGTGGAGGATAGTGCACTTCGGGTATGCTGTAGTAGGGCCTTATAAATACGAATGGGAAAGAAATCTAAAGTACATGGGATTATGTGAATTTAAGGCGGCATTATTCGAAAACTGGATAACGTGGGAAAGCGACGGAAGGGAGAAGCGGTGGGCCAGAGAGGGGGTGAGACAGGACAAGCCATAGTATGGAACGGCGACCACAGAAAGTGTCGGATCCCTCAGGTCCTCAGGCCATACTATCCCGATGGAGGTCAATCGTAGTCTCAATCCCAATCCCAACCCCGAGCTCGCCAGAGAGCTTTTCGTGCTTCTCCGTCAAACCCGCCGGATGCACACGGGATGGAATATCACTACCACCCGTCAACTCTCGGGTCCTAGCGTGGAACGAGCCAATATGTCCGGTGACGATAGTGTTGCTCGTCAACGCGCTCCGGTTTGCAACTCGTTTGATGATGAGCAGTGGAGCGATCACCTGTAGTCATGTTAGACAACCCGCTTGAAGATCATGGCCGCGGAGGTTACGAACCTGAACTTCAGCGATGATGGGCAAGAAGAGACCCGCGATGTCACTTTTAGTGGCCCACAGTCCAATCAGCACCAACGAGTTTATGGAATAAAGCGCAGAAGACTCGATGAGCATGGTAGCAACGGCTTTATACAATCCACTGATGCCGGCCGGAGACCCCGTGGCAGCACGAACGTTCCTCCCGTGTACGATAAGCCGGATGACGATCATTAGGGTGAGGAGGACGTTGAGCGAAAACGAAATCGAAACGTATGGAAGGCTGATCTCGCGGAGGATAGTGGACCATATTCCCTCCCATCCGTGAGCCTGGGCGATGACTATTGAGAGACCCATCGCTATATCAATGACGTTAGCCCAGACCGTCGCCACCTTTTCGTAAAGAACTCAAACGCGCACCCAAAGAGGCAAGGTACATTAGGGTAGGGACGGCGATAACCCAGAGGTTCGCGGCATAGATCACGTAGCAACGATAGAGCTAGAGGAGTCGTCATTAGACACCTGGGCGGATGGGTATAGGATCAAACGAAGAACCAACCAAAAGTCCATCGGCTAGCCAATACCCAAAGAGAAATGTCACACTGGGGATCATGCTGACCGCCCTTTGGTAAATTGTTAGCTGGTATCCAAGCGGTCCAGGGGCAATATTGCCCTCCTTGGAACCGGGGTAATCGCGGTTATCGATGAATGAAATGGATCCGAGATTTAGGCCTGTCCCGGTAACGACGGTCGCAAACAAGAACACGACCACGGTGTATAAGACGAGTCCCCATTTGATGCCATCCCTTCTACGATGGACGGGGCTAAACAGCCCAGTCATGCATTGGAAGAACAACACAACGACGATCCCTAGAACAAACCGGACCAAGTTAGCGCGGGTTTACGGAGACGTAGGCGGTGGCGCGTTGCACATACCATAGAGAATCGAGGCCAGTATAATCCCAGCGAAGTAGGCCTTCTCCCGCGTGTACATGTAGTCGGGGATCTTCGGGGTGTTGGGACCATCGGACCACGGCCGTTCCTCAGAGTCAGACATGTTTCAGAGGTGCAGGGGGGAGGAAGGTTTCGGTAGAGGACGGGATCGAAGGAGCTGGGGTTTTAAGGGTCCAGGAGAGTCAATTGAACGGTAGTACATGATGGGCGGCGGAAAGAAAGGAGACGGTGCAAATTGCCGTTTGGGGCACTGGTGGACCTACGCGATCCTCGATCGCTGCCGTCACTCCCCGCCATTGTGCGCGGAGCCCACAGGGCGCGGGGTTCCTACTCTCCCCCAGGGATTCACCGTCCACCTTGATGAACAGCTCTTCCCCTGCATATGACTCTCAATGGTACACCACCGTATCCAAGCGATATCTTTGCCCACACACAGGGCCAGCGGCCAGTAAGGTTTGAACGTCGTCGACTATCTTTTCAGGTCCCCAATCTGGTGGAAATTGTGTGAATCGGATTGAGCTAGAAGGGAGTGGAAATGAAGGATACACAATGCCCGATACGACGGCCTTCCGCCCTCCCTTTGAGGAATGTGTTTCAAACTAAGTTGGCCGTCGCTATGCATTGACAGTCACCACCACTGAACACGGAGGGCACAAATTATCTAATGGTGGCGGTTGCAATCTCACCATCTCAGAGGAGCCCCCTCCGCGGCGTCGGCAAACCGTTTCAAGTTGTTTTCGCCCCAAGTGGACCCTTGAAAAGGCAACTCGAAACGGGCCACGTGGTGTACTTTGAGTTGGTGATCGGACGATTTACTGGAGTTCGCTTGTGCCTCTTTATGCCTTTCATCCCCACCACACTAAACGGTCCTAGTCCACTGAACTATTTTCATCCTTTCACGCTCTCTCGTCGGATCTCTCTTGGCGGAGTACCTTCCGGGCTTAATGCCAATCTAATAACCTCGGGGCTGTGCATATCAACGTGGCTTACCAACGACGAGGCTACGAGGAAGATGGCCAAGTTCGGCGCAGAGGACGGACGGAAGTGATGCAAAGAGGATATCATGCTCGGTGGGGTGTCGGCCATGATGCAGTCGCGAATGGGAAGTT
>Ga0307511_10002915_pt1 | contig 17712 bp, 21 predicted proteins | sample 13_EM_MG_FD_200266 | JGI IMG/M metagenome (GOLD analysis project Ga0307511, IMG submission 200266) | Populus trichocarpa ectomycorrhiza microbial communities from riparian zone in the Pacific Northwest, United States - 13_EM | ecosystem: Host-associated > Plants > Roots > Unclassified | place... | reverse complement strand
GCCGTCGCCCGGCGGCTCTCCAACCGGCACGAGGACGAAGCTCTTCGATCGAGGAGGCACACTCTCACTACCAACGCAGACCTTCTCGCTTACTTGCTGCCCTCTGCTTCACAATTTATAAAACTGCCTTTACCGTCCCTCTCCCTCGCTATCGTCACGATCTAAATCATCTCTGAACGCAATTTACATGCTCTACCCCTCTGCCTCCTCCTGATCCCCTCTCGCCCGCTCGATTGATTTTTCTTCAGACTCCTATACCCTTAGGCCCACCAATCCCAGCGCAACACGATTTTGGTCAGCTTAGCTCCTCCAACCTTCGCTCGGCACTCCAAGTTTGTGTTCCACTCCCATCCGGTTTCCCCCCCCCCCCCCTCACTCCACTTACATGCGAAACCTCGACTACGATCTCCTCCGCTCTACCTCACCCCCGAGCTCCCGCGTAGCGACCCCAACGCTTATCCCTACGCATAGCACGCACGCCACGATCATGTCCCAGAGGGCCGCTGGGGCATCATCCTCGCCCTCCTCCCCCACTTTACCGTTTTTTTCAAGCCACACATATTCATACCCCACTCCACTGTCCCCTGACTTCATTTCTTCATCTCCGTCAGCATCATCTTACAGAGAGCCAACCTCAGCATCTTTCGCCCCCAACAATAACGGGCGTCACCCGTCACGGGCATCCTCCGTCTCCAGCGTAGCTTCCGTCGCTGTAGGGAAAATCGGTCCTAAGATTTCACCCGCTCCTACTACGGTCAAGCAAAAACATTATTGGAATTATTACCACTCTGACTTCGATATGGATTCATCTGCCTCTATGCAAAATCCACAGGGCCTCATGCGACCCGACGATATTGTGAATGCTGCCGTCGGGGGTAATAATAATGATCTATATTTCGACGACACCGAATCTATCCCTCCGCTACCACCAGCACCCCCCCCACCAAGGTACACCAGAACAGGTCAACTGATTCCCGAAGGTAAAGTTATGATGGTCAATGGAGGGTGTGTAGGGGAAGGTGACTGGAAACGAAGTGAGTCTCAAAATGCTACAATTTTTAGACTTTTAACTAACCAAAACCTATAGCGAATGGCGCAATTCAGTCGATGTTCGAGCCACTGCACCACGTCCTCACACACGAAGGCAAAGTTCCTCTTGTGCTACCATCAAACGGTTTCTGGTTAAGAGCCATGACCGGTATGCACATTCTACTCTGTACCCTGCGATAGCTATACTGACCGAGTCAATCTAGACCAAGCTGTGCTGGAGCTATGCAGAGCTTATGACATCGAGCCCGACCCAGAGGGAGATGCTAGGAAAAACCGGGCTGCGTTCTTAAGTAAGTCTACAGAAAACGCTTTCTCCCTGATTGTATCACTAACATTGAGACGTAGATTATCTCGGTGCTACCTATCTTGCTGCCGTTGTTTAAACAGTCTAACATAGCAGCCATTGCTGCATTGGCGTTCATTTTGCGTATACCACGTCATTATTGAAGCGAACAAAAAAAGACAGTTCATATTTATTACGGAGGAGACGGTTTTGAATTGGAGTTCAGGTCATGAAATGGTGTGCATTGAGCGTGACTGAGGCTTTTTGATATCACCCTCATCTTACTGGATGATACTTCATTCATGAAACCCATTAACGCCCTCGCCCCCGGTTTATATTTAATTTGTTTTAGGATACTTGGAGGGTTCTTGTAGAAGGTTTTACTGCTAGATTTGGATTTGTCTTCATACCACTTGGTTTTTTACTAATGCCTGGAGGATATACATGTTCGGTTCTCTTTTGTGTTTCACCCAAGGATGGGTACCGGCGTTGGCAGTTCAATTTTGTTACCCTACGTTTATACGTTTATACCAATGCCACATATCCAATTTCTCAACAGATAGTCTTGCTGCATAGACAAAGTGCCCTTCATATGATAGCCCCGCGTATTGTTTGTTCGTACCTGTTTTTCTTTTTCAAGTCAACTTTTTCTATTCATTCCGAGACGTACAATAACGTCACATATGCGTTGGCGCGTCATGCATCCATCCTATCACCTGTGTCTCAATCCAGCCCGCCCTTTCACATCACATCAATAACCACCCTACCCCACCCCACCCCCCTCCTCCCCCGCCCAACCTGGCGTGCGGGCGAGACTTGCCATCCTATCGTTTCAGCCTCTTGCATGTATGAGTAGCCTCTCTGTATCTGATTGCTTTTCTGTTATATCTTTTTTTTTTTTGGTCGTATGAGCTAATGAGGAGCCAATGAGGATAGAGTGGGGTTGAGTTGAGGGGTAGAAGTAGAGGTAGACATCGGCATAGAGGCGGCGAATGTTCTTGTTTTTGTTTTCCACCTTCAGAGTTAAGCTATGATAGTGTATAAAAAGATTGTGAGGGAGCTTGTGCGATAATTTGTGCGTACAAATACGCTGTTTCGCACAGCCGACTTGGCATCGCTGATCATCCGTAGACATTTGGAGGTAATAGGAATGCTGATCTATCGTGCTGTGGGCTCTAGACAACTGTCCAAGTAACACGCCATGGCCAAAACCAGACTGCATGGCCGTGTCTTTCAGATCTGGCTAGGGAGACAGTAAACAGCCTGCCACAGCTTGCTGGGGAGGATTTAATGACTTTGGGAGCTATGAACTAGTGCCCACTTCCGTGAATCCTTCTAATACAATCCCTTTCTCTCAGTCCGTGTAACCTTCTAGATCTCTTGACAATCGGTTAGGATATTAATTAGTGCAGAGGATGCCCTGCTTGATTGCTTCTACCATTTCCCCCAATTTAAGGTAATCTATGGAAAAAATGGAGCTATGGGTGATAATATATAATTCCCCCACCTTCGGTATTTGTGAATGGCAGGACGGACATGCCTTGGTGGCGGTGCATAATATAAGTGACCCCCTGCCCTGCATGTGCAGTCCGGATATGAATCGTAGCAGATGTAGACCCTTCCATCGTATCGGCAAGTGTGTGGGTACATGAATGTTTGAGATCGATTTGTGTCAAAGTCAGCATTAGAGCTCTCGAAATAGCACTCGACACATCTCTATTGACACTTAATAATGGGTTCAACTCGACATCTCTCTGTTTGTATCTTTTCGTTGCTTTTAGTATAGTTCAGGGATGAAATATCAACCAAGAGCTTCGAGTGGTAACCCAAAACCCAGCAATTGAATCCGTCATGGTCCGAAGAGTATAGTGTATTAATTTTCCTTGATGTAGAGTAACATATCTGTGGAATAAGTACTTGTATTGACCCTGCTTCTCCAAGACTAGGTACCAGGTTCCAGACCCCCTCCGTTATCTTTTGAATAAGCATCATGCTTTCTGACGTCGATTGAGTCAGTGCAAGGGTACCAGCAGAACAGTAAAATCCCCCAATATGGGTAAGCCTTAGGCAGGAGAATCTTTCAATATAGAAGAGTATTCAATTAAGTGAGGGTATTGAATGTATATAAATATAGGAGGTTGAACTGTGACAAGTGCAGTGTAATTAATAGAACCTTTAGATCTTCAATGTTGATGAGATGGTAGTGTATGAAAACGTCATGTCCCATATCCTTGTCCATCAGTTTCTTCTGCGTATTTGTAGCCAGACAGCCATTCTTCAGGATCTCTTGTGTGAGCCTGCCCGTGGATATTTTGTAATAGTCGTCTGTGTATTCCCGCTGTTTCCAATTTGGGTTCCCAAAACGAATGACTGTCCGTTGAGCTCTATGTTCCTCGGTTATAATTGTCCGTAAATTGAAGAGCCGTAGGTCAGGCCCTGATGTAACATATAGTCGCATGCAATACCTTTAGCAATGACAAAAAATGGTTCGGCTTGAGCGAGATGTCGTTTCGAATTCGACATTATAAGCCTAGGTCAAACTTTGGTGGACTTCCGCTTTGAGTAGTACTATGCCTTGGCGTACCCTGAGGGGTCAATTGAGCCCCAGGCTGATGTATTTTTACACCGGTCCACAGTTACATCTAGAATATTTCCCACATCCACCCAAGAATAGGTATACAAGGTACTGTATCAAGGCCTGCGGGGTGTTGCAGCCCATGTATGCCAAGGGTGACTCACTATATCTCTCGAACAATTCAGGGAAATATGTCCTGTGCATACCGGTACATTGCTGGCAGAATACCATGTCATGTCATGCATATTGGCCGCAGACAGTTAGTACTGGGATACGGTACTCCAGTATTGGAATCTGTGGTAAGGGAACTGTTCTCCGGTTCTGCGTGCCCGCACATCAGGACTCTTACATATGATAGCCGAAGTATGAGGCAGATCGCTTTCCCAAGTAATCAAGTATCTACCCAAGGGCTGAGGCTGTAGGGTATACGTACTTTATAGTACATACATGTACTGTAGAGTAGGTATGCTATGCTGTCATACCCGTGTTAATCAATCAACCACGAAGTACATTCACATGCGCGGCCACGGATACCCGAGACATGCGTTTGCGGGACCCAGACACAGGATTGGTGAACGGTTCCAAAGCAGCTATACAGAACGTTTTTGTGAGGGCTTTAATTACGGCGTGTGTCTGTCCTATGCATACATACATAGGAATGAATCAATTTGTTTTCTAGAAATGTCGATCCCATGGGCGCCGTGCTGTTTTATTGGCTATGACATTATGCCACTCAGGGTTCGGCACCACCATGATAATTACGAATTGCCATCCTTTAGATCTACAAGGTAGGAGATTGGCATCCAGTTGCTTCAGCTGGCGGTTTTTGAAAAATGTCGCAATCGATGATCATTGACATTGTCCATGTGACATGAGCATCTATCCGCCTTCCGGCCCCGTGCCCACTTCATACATGCATACATTCCAAACCTTTTGTTGGTTGAAATAAGGCCCTCGATCGGCAGGTTTTGAAACTGATCGACGGGAAGGTTCGACGTGAGGAAACATGCATGACATGAGGTGTTGTGGTTGGAGATTTCGTCCGTGCGTGGATGTTTCATGCGTAAGGCGTTTGCGTCGGGATGGGGATAGGGGTATTGATATCGATAACAAGTTTTTCCGAGTCGTGGGCCTAGATTGGATGGGAAACCACAGCCTGCCCAGCTAGATCATGGGATTTCACAAACGAAGTCCCCGAAGGAAACCATTGGTCAGTAAACGAGGAATGAGACGATCCTTGAGATACATGCTTGAGATATCGAGGGATCAGAGCGATATCGCAGAATATGCACAGTAGGCGGTCTCGAACATGCATAAAATAAGAATATGGCATTAGTTAACAGCAATTAGGATATTAACCCCCTCTTACCAAGTCTCTCTCCGATCCCCAGCCCCCTCACCTCAATCTCCGATGCGCACTAAAAATCATACTTTTTGGTATCGGTCTAGGCGCTAAAGAGATACTGTCTCGAACCCTTCCTCAGTCTTCTTCTTTGAATCTGACGATGCCACATCTCCCAAGTCTGCTTCAGATCTGGCCGGTGTAATTTCCTTCTCCCCCTGCTTTTCGTCCTCATCGAGACTTTCCTCATCTCCTTCACCACCAGATCCTGCAGCCTGTTCTTCTGTATGTGGATCTGCTTGAGCTCCCGCTACAACCACTTCACCCTGTTTCTCGGGAATACCCTCTTTTGGTGGCTGAAGAGGTAGTTCCTTCCGCTCAGGGGACGGGGAATTCTGGCTCAGGTCAGGGGTCTGCACAGGAGTCGATCCCGCTGAACTAGCAGCTTGTGCAGCCACCGCGTCCAATGAATTCTTTGGCTGCTGCTGTTGCTGTGGTGGTGGTGGCGGCGGTGGTGGTTGGTGTTGCTGTTGTTGCTGCTGTTGTTGCTGCTGTTGCTGCTGTTGCTGTTGACCCGGGCCAGCTGTCCCAGGCCTAGGCCCACGCTCTCGCAAGGTTGGCCTCATCAATCTTGGGTCCGCAGTGAGATAGTATGCCCTCACGCCTACAATCCTACCCTCACTCTCACATGCCTCAACCCACTCCGGCCTCACTACGGGGATATTCATCTCGACCGCACGCTCCCATGCCTGTCCCCTTCCTTCCGTACAAACAAAATGTGTAGTGTCAATTCGGACGTAATCTTGTAACGGCTTCGCGCCAATCCTTAACAACGTAGTCTCCAATTGCTCTTTAGCCTCAGGCGGCATCACACCAGGACACACCGTGATACCAGAGAGATCTGTCAACTTTTGTGTCTTCACCGTAACCTTGTCACTGCTGTACGTTCCCGCACTAGTCTTCAGCACTAGGTGGAATGTGTACTCGGTGTTCACCGCCAATCCCGATATCTTTGTTGTCGTGAACGACGTTGGGTTAGGTATCGACCCAGACTTGGCACCATTACGGTACAGCGTCAGCGACCGGAGGGTGGCCGTGGCTAGATTGATGGGGTCCCATTCTAGGACAACAGAGGTCTGAGTAGCATTGCGGATACGTAGCTGAGGCTTCGTGGGTGAGTGAATCCCGAATTGGCTGAAGATTTCCTCTTGTAAGTGGGCAAAGGCGTTGGCGGAGGTGTGCTCAGCGGCTGTGTTACGGGAGACTTGGATGTCGACTATCGATCCAGAGGAAATGCCATTCGGCAGGAGGATGCTCGGGAACTCTATCTAGACGGAGGAATAGCAGGAGAGGTTAGCTCCACATGTCGAAAATGAAGCTTGAAGCTCTGCAAACCCCAGCACCCAGCCCCTCCCCCCTCCTCCTCCTCCTCCCCTCTCCCCACATGCCACGAAGTGAGACATTCGATGAAAGGGAGATCTCACCAGCCTTCGATCCTCTGTTAGAAGAATTGCAATTCCGGCATCTACTTTGCCGACCGTTAAAGATATTAGCATATTTGTGGGGGGGCAGCGGTTTGCTGGATGTGGGATGAAATTGGCGATACGGAAGCTCCAGCGTGGGGGAAGCTAAGTCTGTATGTAGCTGGCCTCGTCTCTGAAGCTAGCGTTGGCAGGCAGTTACAAGGAGTTACAAAGATCGGCTTGAGCTCTTTTAAGCCGCATTGGTGCAAAACAACGCTGTACATACCATACATAAGTCTCGTGCCAAATTACTTTAATGGACTATTATAACGATGCCCTACCTCCATGGGAGGAATACAACACCCAAATTCGTCGCGCTCTAAAACCCCCAGGAAATAATAATAATAATAATAATAATATACCCCTTCGCCCTTCGCCCTTCGCCCTTCGCGGGATAGAATATTTCGAGGAAAGCCATGACCAAAACAAAAATGAACTGTCAACAACTCCAATATTGTAAAGAGCCCCCCCAATGCAAGTAACTCCCGTGTGCGCAAAACGAAACCCGATTAACTCTTAAAGTCCCCAATGTTATGAATGCTGATGTCCATCCTTTCCTTCACGTGCTCTCCATTTTCATGTACTTCCACACCGTTAACCTCCTGAAGAACAGTCTTGATGTCGCCAGCACTGGCAACACCTGCCGCAACCGCTGTGATAGCAGCTTCCTTCCTTTTGAGTTTCGCTGTTTCCCCTCGTGTTTCTTCCAGTTCTGAGAAATAGTTTTTGTCTACCGGAGTCACATACTCCCCACTAAAAACACCATGCTCGAAGTTCTTGATTGTAGTGTTGAGAGAATGGCAGGATGCAATAAGGTCCGGAAGCGTCTGATAAATGACTGCATCGGCGCCAATAATCTCCGAGACTTCAGCCTCTGTACGGCCGTAAGCAACGAGTTCTTTCGTATCCGCCAAATCGATACCGTAAATATGTGCATTCCTGCCCCAAGGTCGTCAGTTTGTAGCACTTGGAGTTGGCAAGGTTAGGAACTGACCTGATGGGTGGAGAGCAACTAGCAAAAAATACTTTTTTTGCCCCTGCATCGCGTGCCATCTGAACAATTTCCTTACTAGTCGTACCTCTAACGATAGAGTCATCCACTAACAGCACGTTTCGTCCTTCAAACTCTGTCTTCATGGCATGTAACTTCCGTCGAACAGTCTTTTGCCTCAATTTCTGACCAGGCATGATAAAGGTCCTAAATATGTACCTGTTTTTGATGAAAGCAGGACAGTATGGGATTCCAAGGTCCTGCGCAACAGTAAGAGCAGAAGTATTAGAGGTTTCAGGGATTGGTATGACGACATCAATGGTCTTCAAAATCTCTTCACCAAGCTGACTTTTTATTGTGCCAGCAAGGTAGGATCCCATATTTTGTCGTGAACGGTGAACGGAAATACCATCAATGACAGTGTCTGGCCGAGCGAAGTAGACGTACTCGAATAGGTCAGGAGAATGATTAAGCTGCGGCACGGCTTGTTTGAATATCGGCTTACAACCCTTTCGGATAATGACAGCCTCTCCTAAACCCGGATAAGTAAGATATTGTGCAAGACTAAGGTAGGTTGGCTGTTACTTACCAGGCTTAACATCAAATTGGTTAATAAAGTCAAGTTGGTCTAAAGCCACGCTTTCACTGGCAAACATGTAATCCATACCGTTCTTTGTACCCCTCCTCTCACCGAGGATCAAGGGCCTTATTCCATAGGGATCTCGAAACCCGATGATACCAAACCCTTCGCCCCAGTCAGATGTATGCAAAACGCATGCTTGAATTAAGGACCTCACCTGCAAGCATGGCGACACATGCATAACCTCCCTTGCACATCTCATAGACACCACCAAGAGCTCCGAAGAGGTCATCCTCATTCACACGAAACTTTCCAGTCTCCTGCAACTTGCTAGCGAAGATGTTGAGTAGTGTCTCTGAATCGGAATCGGTGTTGATATGCCTATGGGCTTCATGATCTAGATAGTTTCGCAGGGCGGAGGCGTTGATGAGGTTCCCATTCTACACAGAATATAAGTGTATGTTTCTCGCGAATGTGAGAGAGAGTATTTACATGAGCAAAGCAAATCCCATATGGAGAGTTCACATAAAATGGCTGTGCCTCGGCATTTGCTGAGGATCCTGCAGTGGGATACCTTACTGTAATTACCAGCACAGTGTCGTGTCAGAAAAGGGATTCCCAATAACCAAGACCGGATGATCATTGAAGTCCAAGAAAAAAATAATGGTAAATTGATAGTAAAAAATCACAGGCCCCAAGCAATGGACGGAAGAAGTGACATACAATGCCCTAGGCCCATGAAGCCAGGAAGATCTTTTATCCGACGTCCATCCTGGAAAACGTGAGCGGCCATGCCGTTCCCTTTACACTGAAATATCCGCCCTCCACCAGCACACGTCGTGATTCCACAAGCATCTTGTCCCCTGTGTTGTAATAGGTACAATGCTTCATGTAAAGCCTCTGCCGCTGATTCCTGTTGATCGGCAAGGAGCAGAGCAAGAATTCCGCACATTTTTACCTGCTTTCAAGATTACATTAGCAATGGCCAGTACCAAGTTGAGGTGATGCATTCTCATAGTGATGCACAAAGGAGCAGCCGCATTGGAGTTGATCAGTAAAACCAGAGACTCTGCAGCGTGGGTCTTGAACCCACTTAGAAGTCTAACATCTAATAAAAATTGGGGTATATCATCATAACACCTGGCGGATAGAGCAAAGGCAAACGTTAAGGGTAGGGGCCGAGACTACTAACCTGTCGTAAGGACGGAATTGGCGGGAGTAGACTACGAAAAAGATCTAGAACTGTGGGCGAATTGTGAAGAGAATATCCCAGATACCCCGCTTTGCCAATCAAAGAGCTCCAAACGAGATGGGGAGGAAGCCGATGAATGTCAATAGTGAGTAGCCCTTTAGACTGGAAATTGTCTCAATGCCAGCTTAAGAATGAAGCATACTGGACAGCAGAGAAGGCGGGGGAGGCGCGGTTGATTTATACTTATGGATTTGCGAAGCTCTGGGGGCAGGTTTGCGTTCCCGCAGTTTCTTAACGAAGACTAGACGAGCTAGCTACAGAAAAAAAATTGATAGAACAAACAATTTTTTTTTTAGTCCCATCCGAGGTAGGCCCTGGATCCCTTGCTGACTAAGTGCGTATGATGCCTCGGAACGGGATCTAGCATGGCAATATCTAACGTTTAAGTTACAGATAAACACTTTACTTCGACATCTTGCTATCGATGGATGCGTGTGCCAATTAATGCAGGGCATCTGAAATGATATTTGTTTGTATTAAGATTTATATTAGAGTGAGCACTGCGTCTGGTTGGTGAAACATGGGAATATCTGTGTGGGGAACTGAGAGCGTGGAAACGTTTAACTTGGAAGCGTTTAACGTATGTCTTAACTGCATATACCGGTACTGAGCTGATGCAGGTGCTGTGTGACTTATACTACAAAGTTGGAGCCTAGGCACATGTCCATCTTGCAGTGAAGTAAGCGAAAGCCTTCCTATGACATAACTCAAATTCCTGCCAGGATATCAGATAGCTACCAAAATGTAGGTACTTCCAGAATATGGAACCCTTTGCGGAGCTGTCCCCGTAGATCAGGACCGTGTTACACTTATCTCAGGAAAAGATCGGACAAAATGACGATCCCGGACTGGCTGATATTCCAGAGAGCCTTGTTCAAGCATGAGGCATCTGAAGAAACTGCAAGATAATGTATGATGCAACAATGAGGCAGGAGATGAACCCAGTCTCATCCAAACCCTGGGAAATTTTGCTATTGTGTAGCCGTACCAGATTTAAAAGGAAGAAGCAAAGAAAGGTGTGGAGGATGGAAAAAAATGCTCTCGAGAGAAGTACGGCATGGCCAGTACCTAGTTCAGCAGAGTCTAAATGGAATACAAATTAGGTGTGACGGCAATCAAGCCAGCATGCGTTTATTGAATGGAGCGAGGCTCTTTATGATTGGCCTCTTCTACAGTTTAGAGGTCTGTACGAACTTCTTCAACGGCCATAGACGGCAATCTGCAATTAATATTGACTGTTAATCATCTTAGCTCAAGAGGACTCTCTCCACTGTTCTCGTGCCATGGCCATCTCTACCTCCATGCGGATATCTGGGAGATGTGTTCAAGGAGTCTGGTTGCACGGATATGTGACTGGCCTAAACTTCCTAATGCACGGAATCTGTGTGGACATAGCTGTGTTCAACGCCCAAGAGCTCTCATCAATTGCCTTTGTGAAACTCAGGATGCTCCAGTGGCTCCCGCCACAAGGCATATCCTCATATCTGGATACAACCTCCATAAAGCTATGGCGATCTTGGGAAAATGGAATACTTAAAAGCGAAAGCAAACTTCACTGGAAGGAACGTGCTCGTTTAGCTATAAGATCCAGTCGACCAATCAAACTTCGGAGTCCCTTACATGATGCTTCGAGAAGCTGGGAGGAACCGCTTAACTATAGGCCCAGTGCATACATGGAGCCACCCAGCTCTGCATTATGTAGCTGGAGCCACCCGTGCTGTGGTTGATCCCCCTCCCTTCTTGCAGCGTTTGAAGTTTGTACACTGTTTGCTTTCATTGATATGTTTGTACCATATACCTCCCATGCCAGTGGAGTGGGGGCTTCTGATCGCTTCTATATCCAATTACCATCATACATCTTGATATCCCTTTCTGCCTTCCCCCATCTTTGCTTATCACATGCCTTATACAGGTTCAATTCAATTCTTGTGATACTAGTTGAGACTGGCTGTTGAAATCAGTTTGTCTCATCAAAGGGGCAACTTTTGCGCTTCGTTGTCACCACCAGTGGATTCCTTAGCTGGGGCAAGAAGAGATATTGCATAGCACAGAAAGCAGTATGTCTCTGAGAAGTAGGGAGGACAGTGAATGTGCAGTGGTCGAGGTTGGAACAGGTGCGTTGGGTGCCCAATATATCCTAGGCCGCCGCCTCGAGCATTTCACCATCGAATAAACCTCACTCCAGAGGCAAATACACTAATATTGAAATACGTAGAGAGGCTGAGACAAAGAAGGAGACTCTCGAGTTCGAGTTCAAACCCTCCAGTAGTAGACTTGACCCATACAGTCATAAACTTAATAGATAATGGTAGATCCCCCCCATGTTAATTATTGGTGATGTGGACTGACACAAGCTAGGCCATATGTTAGAACATCCTCGGAGGGAGCGAGTGCCCTTGAGACTGCGGGCCCCTGTACCACAGGATGACATCATGGAGGTTACCCTGAATGTTTTCACATTCAAGTCTTGGTCTCTTAGCCCAAATGGAGCGGTGGAACTGGTTTCTGGGGAGTACTTACGAATTAGTCAGATAATAAACCGACTAACGATGCAAGAACCTGATTATAACGTGGGAAAGTCAGAGATTTTCCTCAAAGGAAAGTTATTTGAGCGGGCTACACCACTTCAATATCTTCATAACAAGAAAAATGAAGTGGTAATGAAGGATGACGGGGTGAAGGTAAAGCTAGAAGAGGTACAATGCCCGAGGGAACTGATTATGACCAACGCACCTTTTCCGGAATTCCGAGGTGAGGAGTTGTTAGTATGCCGGTGGGTTTGGGGAATTATTGAGGGAATGAAATACCAGGGCCTCATCCGCCGAGTATCAGAGACTGAGGCCGACGAAGACTATAGGATCAGTGGCTACCTCCTAAGAAGCCAGTGGAGAAATGAAAAACTCAACGAGCTCAGATTCCAGGAAGAACAGAAAAAACAAGCTGCCATTGAAAAGAGCAGACAAAGAAAGGCCGAGATGAAGGCCAAAAACGCATACACCATAGACCTTGAGAGAGATTCATTCTTTGGTGGTGGTGAAAAGCAATCATCGGTTATTACACGAAAGGGATTGACAGCAGCAAATATCGCCCCATGTTGCCCTCCCTCACAAGGCACCGCAAACAAGACTACCCCCGCGAACCCATTTGATCCTAAGTCCTCGCTTCCGAAAGCTCCATGTCCAGTTACCCCTAAAAAGCTATTTGTTCTGGATGTGGATGAGGGTTATTATACGGGAACAAGGCTTGTGCATTCCCAGTCAGCGAGTTCGGCTCTCCCGTCATTCCAAACTCCACGGGTCAGAAGAAAGGCAGAATCGGGAGGCTCTGGTATGATATCAAACCCAACTACTCCGGTTGTCTTGATTGAAGATGAAGACGAAGAAGACATGCCCCTCCTGCGACTACATAGAGAGGATACATTCACAAACTATCGAACTGGGCAGACAATTCGCACCTCCCACACCATGGATTTAAGGCAGCTCCAGAGCGCACCAAACTTCTCCCTCAAGCCAACTGTCGCCGAATCTCTGAATACCAATCCCGTCATGACAAACTTGGATTTTTCAATGGTGCGTGAAAGTGGGGGCCTAGAGCAGGAGGTTTCTCATTCACGACATAGGCCAAGAAATCCAATGCCAAATACCTATCTATCTAAAGGGCCTCCTAAGTATACCTTTGGAGATGCTTTCTGCGGCGCTGGTGGTATGTCTCGGGCCGCAGAGATGGCCCACTTCAGGGTAACCTGGGGTGTTGACTGTGATGAACCAGCTATACAGGCCTACCAAATGAATTTCCCAGCGGCAACACCCTATCATACCCACGTTGACCAGCTCTTGAGGAATCTAAACGAGAGCATCTTGGTAGATGTGCTGCATATCTCACCGCCTTGTCAGCCATACTCCCAAGCTCACACGGTTGCTGGGAAAAATGACGAGTCAAATGAAGCAGCCCTATTTGCAATTACAGGTCTCCTTGAGGCGAGTAGGCCTCGCTTTGCAACAGTTGAGCAGACTGATGGAATTCTATACCATGAGTTCCTTCCTGCTCTAATGTCGCCCTTCTTAGACAAGGGGTTTTCTGTTGCATTTAGGGTGTTATATGGATCTGAGTACGGCGTCCCCCAGCTTCGAAAACGGCTTGTCGTCATAGCGGCAGGGTGAGTCAAATACAAATCTTCTCTACATTGACCTCCCCCACTTACAATAATCCCCGAATCACAGACCAGGAGAAACCCTCCCCCCCTGGCCCGCCCCAACACACTACACCGGCATCCCCGAACCAAATCTCCTCCCCACGCCGACCATCCATGATATAGTCTCTCAAGTCCCTCTAGACGCCACCGAACACGAATTCCGCCCCTACCAGATCCCTCGGCTCCCTAAAGACCCACACAGGCAATGCAGAACTCTGATGGCCGGCGGAAGTGATCAAGAATACCACCCATCAGGGCTGCGCCCCTTTACCATCAGAGAGAAGGCTTGCCTGCAAACATTCCCAAATGATCATGCTTTTAGCGGATCGTGTACAACAAAGCAGAGGCAAATAGGGAATGCGGTGCCGCCATTGCTGGGGAGGGCGATTTTAAACGAGGTGAGGAAGGCGCTGGAGGAAGCGGATGAGGAAGATCGATTGAGACAGGAAGCGGAGAGAGCGGAATTGGAGGTAGTTGAGGAAGGGTTCGGAGTAGTGGATAAATCAATGGGAGAAGAGGATAAAGAGGAGGCGGTTGTGTTCAGGAAAGAGAGCAGGAAAATGAATGTATTGGAGATTCTGGAATGAGGTACTTTAAGTTGTGTGGGTATATACACTTGCATGGGGTACCTGCTGAATAGTGAGTTGGGAGTATAAAATTGGGATTACTATGAGAAATTATAATTATACCATCTATTTCAATTGGCATCGTATTAAGGCTTAGTTTCTCGCTGTAATGATATATACTTTGTTCGACTCTGTGTGCATTGGCTATCTCCCGAGGCGGCGATAAGAGTAGGTATCCACAATTGATGAACATTAATCTAGCTTTGCAGAAAATTGACTCTATATCCACAAATTGAGGGTAAGGCAAGAATCCTCAATGACATAAATCAAGAATAGATCACAGGATCGAGCCACTCTTGAAAAGAGAAATATGTATGTGTGAAGGGCAAAGAGGAGTATCATTACATTCCTGATCTAAAGACCGCCTTGCTCAGGTTGTTAAACCAAATATATATCAAAAAATATGAGACAGTGACCACCCAAACTTATGAATGCGGAAAAGGAAATTCACCCGTACAGGGTACTAACTACATACACAAGGTACTCGTAGCAGTGTGGTAGGCCCATGAAGTAAAGATAACTCCATAGCTAAGAAGAAACCAAAGAACAGATATGAGACGGTCTGTCGTCGAACGCCTCTGTTGAACGCCTCCAGCAGGAGAAAGGCCCGATGACCAAACACGCGCTAAGATCGATTGCTCGAGAAATGCCTTGAGAATAAAAGCACGTCTTCCCCATGTCTCCCCTTTTTCTGAAGTTATCCATTATGTTCTACGTTAGACATCCATATTCTTCGATGCGTTTCTTCTTAACCATCTGCTATCTAGGTCCTGCACTGTTTTTCAAGGGACTTCAAGCTGTGTCTAGCTGTTACACCGCAGCTCCAGAAAAGTGGTTCCATCGTGCGTTGAGAACAGACACTGGTGTAGACGAGCTGTTCCTTGATAAATAGGAGTGGTTCTAGGCGTTTAAAGTAAAGGGTTCGGACTGCCCACCGCAGGCAGCATACTCCTCATCCTCTTGCTCCCTAATCTCCTTCAATTGTTTCCGGAAGCCCTTGGCAACCTATTTGTGCAAAATTTAGAAAAGATATCTCCAAGGTTTTAGGGTTCAGAACATACCTCGATGATCTTACTCATCGATCCCAGCTTCCTATCCGGAATATTTGAGAGCAACGACCTGATCTCACTCTGCTCCAAGTCATCCACATGGTCGTGGAGACACTTCAGCAAAGCCACACAAACCAACATGTGCCAATCCGATGGGGCAAAAGCCTCTTCAAACCCTTCATCTGGCTCTGCCCCAGAGGCATCCGACTTCTGCTCAGGTTTCTGGTACCCAAGGTGCCAGTCCCATAGTCTTCCAAGTGGGTTTTTGCCAAGCTCCTTTGCACACCACCACTGAACCCATGATTGTACCCATTCCTCTTCGAACCCCAGTGCTTCTTCATCATCCATGATCACACACAGTTCTGGAACCAATTGTCGGCATTCTGTCAAAAAGGTGGAAATCTTTTGTTCTGTAACACCCCCCATTCGGCCTGTTGGTGCCTGCATAGGTGGTGCCCAAAGCATGATGCACATTAACTGCTCGAAGTACTTTGATAACAAAGCTGCTTGCATATCCGGGTCTTGGACAGAAACCTCATCGTTCAACGCGGCCAACTGACTTGGGGGCACATAAATCCAATCTGCGAGTGCAAAGCATACGTATACCATCCCCCTGGCATACGAAACTCCATCATTCTTCTCCAAAAAAGAGATGACTGCTTCTTCAACGGCTGAATCAAGGCTAACTTGATCTAAGGGACGGTCTAGAGAGGCAGGATCTGTAGATAGTGTACTAGAAGTTGTACTAGAAACCTGAGCTGGTGAACTAGAAGACGGGGGTGAGTCATTTCGGGTATTGGGAGTATTTGTTTTCCGCCTGTGATATCGCCCAAGCTCATTGCGAATGCGATTCTTTGGGATATGCCTAGGTGTATAGGTATCTGAGCTATGCCGGTACTCCTTGGCGAGGGATTTCTCCTTAACAAAGGGGTGGTTGTCAAGAAGAATGGGCCAAACAATCTGTTGAAAATCAGCTACGAGCCTATGGAGCGTCCGATACATTCAAACATACCCTTCTCAGTGGACCTGGAATTCCATCATCCCTGACAATCCTCGCCAGTTCCTTACAGTCTCCAGTCTGCGAATACATTCTAATAAGGTCTGTCACCCTAATTATGAGAGCCAGATCCTTCTCCCCGACTGTGCTGCTGCATGTACTCTCCTCGCTACTACTTCTCACCTTACGTCTCACTAATCGTGACCTTCCCCTTCCTTCCGGAGGTGATGTCCCTGCGATTGAATCTGCTTTTGGTGGGTATTCCTGTGTAGGTGTATCACCAATGATTATAGCAATCGGGATGTCTTGGGACATGGTATTCGTGCTCAAGGTCTCTGTTACTTCCCCGCTATGAATGTGCTTATGGCGGACGGAGTGGTGGTGGTGATGGTGCTGATTATGATCATGGGGCTCAATATCAATAGAGGACATAGGTGATTTTATCGGCGAAGGTAATTCGGAAACCGAAGTACTGGTTTTAGAGGGAGGTGGTGTAGCAACCTTCCCTAGATCATCTCCGGGGGACTGCGTAAGGGCCATTGAATCTTGTTGCCTGCTCCGTAGAGTTCCAAAGTCTTCCAAGTACTCTTCCCGCATATGAAATTTTGTATGTTCACAAGGTTATACTCCAAACCAAAAAATAAAGCGCCTATGTAGGTCGCCCGAGAAGGGGCAGGGAGGCTAGTCTACCGGTCGGTAAGAAATGGATGTCGTAGACTATATATCCACAGGAAAGATCTCAATTATATAGATGGATAAGTAAAGGTGGTGTAGAGGAACTTGTAGCCGGAAGAGACGAACGCAATAGGAGTCAGGCGGTAAATGCTTCCCGGTGGGAAACCTCTCAATCAAAGGAGCTTCATCTTGGTAATGTGCCCTGGATGTCGGTAGGGTTGTTGGCTGCCTCGACTGGTCTGGTCAGACGAGGTCTAAGCTGGACGGTCCGGGGTATCGAAGATGGAAACGTTTACTGCTCGAGTGTTGTACTGCCCGGGGGAGCCTAGCAGTGAAACCCGAACACTCAAGCCCTGAGAACTGTGCACGTGACCCTATTTGATTTCCTGAGGACAGGTAAAAGAACGAGAATTGAGAAACTCAAGCAAGATACAAGGCGGATGGACGAGTACTGTCTTCCCCTCAAGAGGTGAGAAGGCTGGCAGGGAAATGTAGAATAGAAAAGACTGCAACCGTGGCGAGTTTTGAAGAGCACAGCCAGCCTCGTTGGTGACACACTAGAAACCTGAGGGCAAAA